>Ga0256832_1001034_pt1 | contig 18650 bp, 18 predicted proteins | sample 134614metaG_FD_190534 | JGI IMG/M metagenome (GOLD analysis project Ga0256832, IMG submission 190534) | Hydrothermal vent microbial communities from Lau Basin, Pacific Ocean - 134-614 | ecosystem: Environmental > Aquatic > Marine > Hydrothermal vents | place: Pacific Ocean: Lau Basin | collected...
CGATCTTTTTCCTTCTTCAATTTTCAGGATTATGTTTGCATTTCCTTTTCTATCAACCTGTGTATCTATATACACCTCAATAAAAGGAAATCCATTATCCATATAAAACTTTTTCAGTCTTGTGTAAATGTTGTGGAGTATTCTTGTGTCCACTGGATAGCCCTCAACGAGCCCTGTTATAGCCAGTATTTCTCTTTTCCAGAAAGATCTATTTCCACTAACGGTTATTTTTTTTAGCCTTAATTTTCTTTTAAGAAAAAGTTTTCCGTCTTTATAAGATATTTTTTCAAAGTCTCCTGTTTTTTTTAAGAAATCTATAATGAGATCTATGTCTCTTGTTTTGTGGTAAATCTCCTTGATATTATTTTTGGGTAGAGGGTAGTTTGATATGATCTTTATATCATTTTCTTCAGAAAAAGCTGTTAAAAATAAAAGAAACAGTAAAAGAAATACTCTTATCATCTAAACTCCTGCTTATGTATTATCATTATTATATTATCTGTTGGGGAGTTTTTTATGGTTCATATAACTTTGACAATAGCAGGTTCTGATAACAGTGGTGGTGCAGGCATACAGGCTGATCTTAAGGTTTTTTCAGCTTTTGGTGTGTACGGAATGAGTGCTATCACATCAATAACTGTTCAAAACAGCTTAGGTGTTATATCGTCCAGTCCTGTCCCTTCCCAGCTTGTTTATGACCAGATAAGGGCTGTCGTGGAAGACATAGGGGCAGATGCTGTCAAAATAGGAATGCTTCAGACAGAGGAGAATGTGATTGCTGTTTATCAGGCTATTGTTGATTTTGGTATAAAAAATATAGTTGTTGATACGGTAATAAAATCAAAAAATGGAAAATTTTTACTTGATGGGTCTGCTGTTGATACTTTTGTAGAAAAGATAATACCTGTTTCGGACATACTGACGCCAAATATTGATGAGGCTCAGTTGATAACAGGGATGGAGATAAAAAGTGTTGATGATATGAAAAAAGCTGCCGTAGAAATATCAAAAATGGGGGCAGATACTGTTATTCTAAAAGGAGGACACCTTCCACAGGGAAAAAATGTTGTTGATGTTGTCTATCATAAGGGAGAGTTTTTGCTGATGGAGTATCCCTATGTAGAGACAAAAAACACCCACGGAACAGGTTGTACATTTTCATCTGCCATAACAGCCTGTCTCTCAAAAGGGATAGATCGTATAAAAGCTATCAGAATTGCAAGAGCTTATGTTCAGGGAGCGATAGAAAACTCTTTGAGCTTAGGTAAGGGAAGGGGGAGTTTAAACCATTTCTGGAATGTGGCATGAGTTTCTTAAACGCTTTATTTCCTGCAAAATGTGTGATATGCAGCAATCTTTTTGTTTTTAAAGATCAAAATCTTTTTTGCGATGAATGTCTGTCAATGATAAATAAGGAGTATGTTGAGTACTGCTCCGGTTGTGGAAGTAAGATAAAAAATTGTCAGTCTTGTTTTAAAAAAAGAGTTTTCTACAGAATAAAGATTTTTAAAAATAACGACAGGTACATAACAGAGCTAATTTACCAGTTCAAGATAAAAGGATATAAAAACCTTTCTACCGTTATAGCAAAAAAGATACAGGATGATATTAAAGATTTTGTCAGGAAAGAAAACATAGATCTTATCACCTACATTCCACTTGACAAAACAACATTAAAAAAGAGAGGTTTTAACCATCTTGAGGAAATTCTTAAAAAAGTGTTTCCTTCTTACTTGATCTGGGAGGTTGTTGAAAAGATTAAAAAAACCGAGCTTCAGATGGATCTCAGCAGAGATCAGAGATTAAAAAATCTAAAAGGGGTATTTCGTTTGAAGGATATTGATATAAAAGGCAAAAAAGTTCTTATTTTTGATGACATAATGACTACAGGATCAACTATGAAAGAGGTGTGCAGTGTGATAAAAAAGGGTGAACCAGACAGGGTTTACGGTTATATAATAGCAAGGTAGCTATGACCTTACCTCGTTGTCCATTAAAACGGCTATCCATCTTGTTTCTTCTCTTAGCTCAAAAGCCATTTTTGCTATAATTGTTAGGGGGATAGATAGAAACATCCCAACAGCCCCCAGTACCCATCCCCAGAATACGAGGGAAAGCAGAACAACAAGAGGCGAAAGTCCAACACCTTTTCCCATGAACTTCGGTTCAACTATATTTCCTATAATCATATTTATTGAAAGATACCAGATAGATACAGCAACAGCGTATCCTATCCCTCCATCTATCAAAGCTATTGTTATGGGAGGAATAGCAGCGATTATTGATCCTATCGTTGGTATAAAATTAAGTAAAAATGCGAGGACACCCCATAAAAGGGAAAAATCAATACCAAGAAAAAATAGAAAAATCCATGCCAGTACACCTGTAAGACCTGATGTTATAGTTTTTATCTTCATGTACTGAATAACACTTTCAAAAAACTCATCCACAAGTGGTTTTGTATCTCTTCCTTTTGATATTATCTTAAGTTTCTGTGCAAACAGATCGCTCTCAAGGAGAATAAAAACAGCAAGTATTATTATGAACATCGCATTTGCAAGTATATTTCCAAAACTTAAAAGGGAGTTTGATAAAAACTGAAGAATAAGATTTGGATTCAAAAAATCAAATGTTATGTTATGGGGCAAAGGAATACCGAACTTTTCCAGTATCTTACTGCCCTCGCTTATGTACCAGTTAAGCTTCTGCTGGTATTCTCCAAAGTTTTCCCTCATTTCGTTAACAGATGTAATGATTGTTAGGGCAAGTAAGTAAACAAAAATCAGATTTATAAAAAGAACAAATACCAGTGCAAGCCATTTTGGAATTTTTCTTGAAACAAAAAACTTAAATATGGGAAGGAACATGATAGCAAAGAAAAGAGCCAGAAGGAACTGAACAACTATATCCTGAGCGGCTTTTAATCCTGCGATTATAATAACGGCTGAAGCAAGAGATATAAGAAATTTGTCCATATAGAACCTGCTGCTGTTTTTCTGGCGGAGAGGGAGGGATTTGAACCCTCGGAGCGGGGAAACCCGCTCAACTCCTTAGCAGGGAGCCGCCTTCGACCGCTCGGCCACCTCTCCAAAGAGCAGTTATATTATATCCTAATGCTTCTATTTTTCAAATAAAAAAATAAATCACTTACAGGTTTTTTTTAAATTGGAAATAGATTCTATTTTTTTATGTTTATTTTTCATAATATACATTCTTTTGTCTGCCATTTTTAGGGCTTTTTCCATTTTTTCTGTTTCTTCAGGAATCTTCACAATGCCATAGCTTAGAGAAAGATTGTACTTTTCAAATCTTTCCTCTATTTCTGACTTTATTTTGTTAAGCCTGTTCTCAATTTTCTCAATCTTGCAGTTTTCAACCAATAACAGAAACTCATCACCACCAACCCTTCCAAGAAGATCTACCTTTCTAAAATTATTCCTAAGGATGTGTGAGACCTTTTTCAAAACTTTATCCCCTGTTATATGCCCATCCATGTCATTAACTACTTTAAAGTTGTCCAGATCTATATAAACTATGCATACAGTTTCTCTCAAACCTCTTTTTATTCTTTCTATCTCAAGTTCGAGACTTTGATATATATATTTTCGGTTATAAAGATCAGTCAATGGATCGTAGATAGATGCTTTCCACAGATTTTTATTAAGACTTTTCAATATGTAAGAATAAAAAAACGCTATAAGGAAGACCGCAAGATATGCTGATAATGCTTGCCGCATCTCTATGAAACTGTATGATATTCTCAAAAAACCTGATTTTTGCATGAAAGTGAGGAAAAGAAAGGAAAAAAATAAAATACCATTCCATATAAAAGCCTTTTTAATACTTTTCAAAAAGAAGGCAAGCAGAGGAAAGGTATATATCCAGAATATTCCTGTTCTTTCCAGACCTCCTGTAATAATAAGAAGATTTAATACAGCAAACATAAGGACAAGAATAATATCAGCTGCAAGATCAAAATTTTTGTGGTATTTATAAAGAAATACATTTATGACAGCAAGTGTTGAAAGAATTATTTCACATATCCCTATAAAATAATCCCCATTGTATAAATGAACCCCGCCGTACAGATAGGTAAAACCACTTCCAACAAATGTAATTGAATAGAGGAGTTTTTCCTGGTAATCTTTAAAATAGGTAATCATCAAGCTTTCCTGTTTTAAACTATAATTTCAGTTCCTATACCTTCCTGGGTAAATATCTCAAGGAGAACACAGTGGGGAATTCTTCCGTCAAGTATGTGAGCTTTTTTCACACCATGTTCAAGGGCGTTTATACATGCTTTAACCTTTGGTATCATTCCTCCTGTTATAACTCCTTTTTCAATGAGATCATTTATCTTTTCCACATTTATTGATGAAATGGTGTTGCCGTTTTCGTCTTTGAGACCTTCTATATCTGTTAGGAATATAGCCTTCTCTGCCTTAAGTGATCCGGCAATCGCTGCAGCAACAAAATCAGCGTTTATGTTGTATGCATTACCCTCTAAATCAAAACCAACAGGTGCTATAACAGGTATGTAGTTATCCTCCTCAAGATGTTTAAGTATCTGAACATCAACATAATCTACCTCACCAACATGTCCAAGATCTAAAAGCTCTGTTGGTCTGAAATCACCCATCTGTCTGAAATATTCCTCAGCATCAAGCTTTTTTGCCCTGATTAATCCCCCATCTTTACCTGTTAAACCTACAGCCCTGATATGTCCCCCCGCATATCTGTTTATAAGCATAACAATATTTTTGTTAACAAGACCCCCAAGAACCATCTCAACAACATCCATTGTTTTTTTGTCTGTCACTCTCAGCCCACCGACAAACCTTGACTCAAGCCCCATACTTTTTAGAACCTCACCTATCTGGGGACCGCCTCCATGAACTATAACAGGGTTTATCCCTATGTATTTGAGCATAAGTATATCCTGAGCAAAAGCTGCTTTAAGATCTGCCTTTGCCATAGCATTTCCGCCGTATTTTATAACAAAGGTTTTTCCTCTGAACTTAGTGATAAAAGGGAGAGCTTCCATAAGGATTTCAGCTTTTTCTATGAGCCTTTCCATCTAATCCTCCATAAACTCTTTTAAAAAATGTAAAACAGATCTGTCAGGGGGAAGATCTACCCAGTACTGACCATCTTCATGTTCTATTCTGAGAAATTTTCCTTTTGAACCTTCCATAAAATTAAACAGGGTTAATCCTTTTGAGAAGTACCACTCTATATCCTCATAGGGGGACTGCATATGAAGTGTAAAACCGCCCTTTCTTTTTGTTATTTTTTTTATTACAACGGGGGTTTTGTTAAGGATGTCTTCCTCATGCCATTCTTCAGAAAGAACATCAACAGCAACAGCCCTGATATTTGTTTCAAGCTCTTCCATTTTTTTCTTCCTTAATTCTCCTTATCTCTTCCACAAGCTGATCTACCATTTCTTCTTCAGAAACCCTTTTTAAAGGCTGTCCTTCCCTAAAAAGTATCGCAGATTTATTACCACATGCCAAACCTATGTCTGCTTCCCTTGCCTCTCCAATAGCGTTAACAACACACCCCATTATTGCCACCTTAATAGGCAGATCCTCTCCCTCTAACTTTTCTTCAACCTTTTTTACTACCTTCGGGAGATCAACCTCTATCCTTCCGCAGGTTGGACAGGATATGATCTCTATTCCTTTCCTTCTGATACCAAGAGACTGGAGTATCTGGTATGCAACCTTTACCTCCTCTACAGGATCTGCGGTTAAAGAAACTCTCATAGTGTCTCCAATTCCCATATACAGAAGAATTCCAAGACCTACAGCCGATTTTACAGAACCTTTTCCTGATGGTCCTGCTTCTGTTATCCCTATGTGAAGGGGAATGTCTGTTTTTGAGGCAAATATCTCGTTTGCCTGTATGTTCTGGAGAACATCTGAGCCTTTTATGGAAACTTTAAAGTTTGTAAAACCTACACTTTCAAAAAATTCTGACCAGTAGAGGGCACTTTCTGCAAGGGCCTGTCCTGTTGGATAACCGTATTTTTCCAGTAATCTCTCTTCTAAAGATCCTGAGTTCACCCCGAGCCTTACAGCTATATTTCTTTTTTTACATTCATGAAGTATCTCTTTTATTTTTCCTTTGTCATTTATATTTCCTGGATTTAACCTGATACCGTGAATTCCGCTTTCAAGGGCTGCAAATGCTATTCTTGGAGAAAAATGAATATCTGCAATTACAGGTACAGGAGATTTTTTAACGATCTCTGAAAGGGCAAGGGCATCTTTTTCTGTTGGTGCTGCCACCCTTACTATTTCACAGCCAGCCTGATACAACCTGTTTATCTGATTGAGTGTAGATTCAACATCATGGGTTTTGGTGTCTGTCATAGATTGGACAACAATAGGAGCATTATCGCCTATCTTGACATTTCCAACATAAACGGCTCTCGTTTTTCTTCTGTTTATCATCTATCTTAGGGACACCTCTTTTTCGGGAATTTTTAAAATCATTCCTGGTTTTATCAGGTTGTTTTTTATTTTATTCAATTTTGTTATCTCTTCAACAGAGACATTGTACTTTTTTGCTATTCTGTAAAGGGTTTCTCCCTTTTTTACGTAATGGTATTTAAATCTGTAGCTTACTTTTTTTACTACCGGTTTTGTTTTGGCAACTTTTTTATAAGGAATGTTCAGATTATATCCGGGATAAGCCACCCCTTTTCTAAAATGTGCATTGTATTTTCTTAAAAGACCGTAATCAACCCCAAGTTCACTGCTGATTTTTCTCAGTGAGCTAACCCTGTGGTATTTTTTTGTCTCAACGTAATATATATTTGCCCTATGTATTTTTATCCCATATTTTTTTGGATTTTTTGCTATTAAAACCATAGCGAAAAATTTTGGTACGTACTCCCTTGTTTGTGATGGTAGCCTGTGTTTTATGTCCCAAAAATCATTTGATGAATGTCTAACTTTCCTTTGGACACAACCTTCCCCGCAGTTGTAAGCTGCCAGAACAAGATCCCATCTACCGAACATTCTGTACAGATACCTCAGATATTTTGCAGCTGCAACGGTTGATTTGTAAGGATCTCTCCTTTCATCAACCTTGCTGTTTATTTTTAGCCCAAATCTTTTTCCTGTTATTCTCATAAACTGCCATAATCCTGCTGCTCCAGAGCGAGAAGTTGCATAAGGGTTGAACGCACTTTCTATGGCAGGTAAATATGCAAGTTCCTCCGGTATTCTGTATTTTTTGAAGACAGATTTTATCATTGGAAGATAAAAGTTAGCCCTGTTTAAAGCTCTCTCTGTCCAGTCCCTGTTCCTTATTCCGTAAAAATACAGATATTTTCTTATATCTTTCTTGTTTGGAATTCTTATTCCTGTCTTTATAGACTCCTCAAAGAGTATCCTTTCCTCTTCTTCCCCTATAACAGGTAGATCTTTTTCACTGATATATACCCCATCGACCTTTATAACCGTTTTTTTATTTCCTTTTTTTATTATCACATAGGCCTTGTCTTTCTTTTTAACAATATAGGCCTTTGTCTGGGGTTTTTTTGAACTACATGAGAAAGATAAAACAGCCAGTATTACCCCTATTATGAGATAATACCGGCTTAATTTATCCATTTTCAGTCCTTTATTAGATTTTTATTCCTCAGTGCAATCTCTTTAGCCTCTTCGGAAAAAATTCCGGCTACTTTATGTTCTTTAATAGAGTTGTCCTCATCCATATAAACCAGTTTTACCTTAAAACCTTTCAGTTCTGAATCTTCAAGATCAGCGTATGAAACTATTATAATAAGATCCCCTGCATGTCCCAGTCTTGCGGCTGCACCGTTAAGTATGCACTCTCCGCTGTACTTGGCTCCGGGTATAACATAGGTTGAAAATCTGTTTCCATTGTTAATATTGAAAACTTCAACCTTCTCAAATGGAACCAGATCGGCAGCTTCCATAACAGATTCATCAAGGGTTAAAGATCCCTCATAATGGAGATCAGCACCGGTTATTGTTATTCTGTGGATTTTTGACTTAAGCACCGTTCTTCTCATCAAAACTCCCTCTCTACAATAAATTTGGCGAGCTCCTCCAGCTTTTTAAGATATTCATTCTGGGGGAAGTTTTCAAGCTCACCGACAGCATTATCCACAAGCTGTTTTGCTTTTTCTATGGTCTTTGTCATACCTCCTTTTGACTGGACAATATTTTTAACAGCTTCTATATCCTCCTTTTGAGGATCTGTATCCCTTATCACTTTTTTTACAAACTCCTTTTCTTCTTGTGAAAGCCGATCCAGAACAGAAAGGAGAGGATATGTTATCTTCCCTTCCCTAAGGTCGTTACACACAGGTTTCCCTAACTTTTCCTCTGTAGATGTATAATCTAAGTAATCATCTATCAGCTGGAAGGCAAGTCCTATATTAAGTCCGTACCTGTAGGCGCTTTCTTTTTGATTCTGCGTTCCTCCCCCAAGTGAAGCCCCGACATAACAACAACTTCCAAACAAAACAGCAGTCTTCCCCTCAAGTATCCTGAAATACTCATCATAGCTCATATCTATATCGCCTATTTTTTTAAGTTCAAGAAGCTGTCCTTCAGACATTTTTTTTACAGAATCTGAGACATTTTTTATCATATCTATATCACCATAAATGGAGAAAAGATAAAGGGCATTTGCATACATATAATCCCCTGTAAGCACTACCGTGTCATTTCCGAATATCCTGTTTGCCGAAGGTTTCCCCCTTCTTGTGTCTGCGCCATCAACAACATCATCATGCAAAAGGGATGCTGTATGGAGGTACTCCATTGCAACAGCAAGCGGATAGTCCCTGTCCTGATTTTCACCTCTAAGAAGTTTTGAGAATGTAAGTACAAGAACAGGCCTTAACCTTTTACCGCCGCTTGAGAGAATGTAGCCTCCAACCTTCAGTATAAACTCCACATGGGAATCCATAAATTTTGAAAGCTCATCCTCAATCCTGTCAATAACAGCTTTTTCTACCATCTTTTTCACCCTTTAATGCGCCCGGCAGGATTTGAACCTGCGACCCCCAGCCCCGGAAACCGGTGCTCTATCCTACTGAGCTACGGGCGCCTTTATTAGATTTCTTAACCTTTTCATATTAATAATGTCCATATCTCCCGTTTTTGGTGTCTCTAATATAAAGGGGAGATTACTAAAATATTCATCATTTAAAAATAATTCAAACCCCTTATGACCTATTGATCCTTCACCTATATGCTCATGTCTATCCTTTCTTGAGTTAAAGGGGGTTTTTGAGTCGTTGCAGTGTACAACCTTTATCCTTTCCAATCCTACTTTTTCCTTTAGTTCCTCTTTATATGCGTAAAAACCATCCTCTGTATTTATCCTGTACCCTGCCGAAAAAAGATGGCATGTATCAATACATACACCAATTTTTCTGTCAAAAAAAGGCTCAATAAGCATTAAAAGTTCATCAGTTGTCTTTCCTATTTCCCCTTTTTGTCCTGCAAGGGTTTCATACAAAAATGTTGTGTGTTTCAGCTCTATCTGTGAAAATACAGATTCCATACTGCCGATAATATTCCTTACAGCCTGTTTTTCACCAAGTCCTTTTGCCTTTCCTGCATGGATTACGTAGTAGTCTATCTGCAGTTCTTCACACAGTTTAAGCTCATTTATAACCCCGTTTACCGACTTTTTTCTAAGTTTCTCATCTGCTGAAGCAAGGTTGAAAAGGTAAGAAGAATGGACGACAACAGGGGAAATGCCTGTCTGCTTTCTTTTTTTTCTAAAAAGCTCTTTTTCCTGATCTGTCCTTTCTTTCCATGCCCATGATCTTGGAGAAGAAACAAAAAACTGCACCGTGTCTGCACCTATCTCTTTTCCCCTATCAAAAACAAGATCAAGGGATTTTGATGAAGATACATGAGCTCCTATCTTTACCATAGCTCTATCCTGAAATCTCCTGTTATATACGGGTTTGTTTTTTTCTCTATTCCTATTTTTGTAATATCTCCATGTCCTGGAATTACATCTGTGTTATCAGGCAACTCCATCAGCTTTTTTAGAGAGTTTTCCATCTGCTTCATATCCCCGCCGGGAAGATCAGTTCTTCCTATGCTCCCCTTAAAAAGCGTATCACCTGTTATAACAAAGCTGTTTTCCCGGTCATAAAAACAGACGCTCCCCGGTGTATGACCCGGGGTTTCAATAACCCTCAGGTTAAACCTTCCAAAAGAGATAATCTCCCCCTCTTTTAAAAATCTGTCAGGTTCAGGGCAGACATCAGCTCCAACCATCTGGGCAAAACCGGGAAATATATCATTATTTGTCAAAAACAGATCATTTTCACTCATCAAAAATGGAACATCAAAATTTTTTTTCAAAAGTCCAACCTGCCCCACATGGTCAATATGACCGTGTGTTGCAAGTATATACCTCAGGCTGTAATTTTCAAGCTCTCTTAACACCCTCTCTCCTTCAGCCCCTGGATCAACAACTATTACTTCTTTTGTATCTTCATCAATAATAAAGATGGTATTTTCCTGCAAAGGACCTACTGTAAGAATCTTTATCATTCCTTTATTCCCAGATACTTATTATCAACAAGTGATGTTGTGTATTTTCCTGAGAGGAATTCTTCATCTTTTAGTATTTTAAGGTGAAAATCCCTTGTTGTTTTTATTCCTTCCACCACAAACTCTGTCAATGCCCTTCTTCCTCTTATTATAGCCTCCTCTCTGTTTTTTCCGTAAACAATTAGCTTTGCTATTAAAGAATCGTAGTAAGGTGGGATGGTATACCCCTTATATATATGGGTATCTACTCTTACACCAAACCCACCAGGAAGATAAAGATCCTCAATTTTTCCAGGATTTGGAGTAAATGTTTCTGGATCTTCAGCATTTATTCTGAACTCTATTGCATGACCGGTATTTTTTATATCTTTTTGATTGAAATCCAGCTTTTGCCCATCTGCTATAAGAAGTTGCCACGCCACAAGGTCAATACCACTTGTCATCTCTGAAACAGGGTGCTCCACCTGTATTCTACCGTTCATTTCTATAAAATAAAAGTTCATATCCTTATCCACTATAAACTCTACAGTTCCAGCTCCTGTAAAACCTACATGCTTTGCGAACCTTACAGCAGCCTCTCCCATCTCCTTTCTGACCCTTTCAGTTATAAATGGAGATGGAGATTCCTCAAGGAGCTTCTGATGCCTCCTCTGAATAGAACATTCCCTATCCCCTACATAAACAACATTTCCGTATTCATCAGATAGTATCTGTATCTCAATATGTTTAGGGTCTTGAATAAATTTTTCAACATAAATGCGATTATCCCCAAAATTCACCTCGGATTCCCTTTGGGCAACAGGAAGCAGCCTCGCAAGTTCCTGTGGTGAATGCACTATTCTCATACCTCTTCCACCACCGCCAGCAGCGGCTTTTAGAAGAACAGGATAGCCAATTCTGTCTGCAACTTCCAGAGCTTCTTTAAGGGTTTCCACAGGAGGACTTCCCGGTATTATAGGAACATTTGCTTCCTGAGCTGCCTTTCTTGCAGCAGCTTTATCTCCTGTAAGTTTGATGGTCTTAGAGCTTGGACCTATGAATTTTATATTTGATTTTTCTAACATAGCGGCAAAATTTGGATTCTCAGCTAAAAATCCATATCCGGGATAAACAGCATCTGCGTATGATATCTCTATTGCGGACAAAATGGAGGGTATATGAAGATAACTCTTTTCAGAAGGAGCTTTTCCTATACATATTGAATAGTCTGCAAGTCTTACATGAATAGAATTTTTATCTGCTTCAGAATAAACAGCAATTGATTCTCCCCCCAATTCTCTTATAGCTCTTATTGCTCTTATAGCAATTTCCCCTCTGTTTGCTATCAAAATCCGCTTAATGTTATTTAGTTTTTTCAATATTTATCTCCTGATTGGTAGCTTTTTAAAAATTTCTTATTATTATATAATAACAACCATATACAAAAAATTTTCAGGTTATAAAATGAGTGATATTGATTTTAAAAGTAGAAGGAAGTTAACCTTTCTCCGATTAATGGTTTCTCAGGGAATTGTACCTCCAGAGAAGGTAAGAAACAACCCTAACGTTGACGGTAAAGAGTTTACAGATATATTAACTTATCTTGTAGAAAGCAAAATCGCAGATGAAGACAAAATAAAAGAATTCTTTGTTAATTTTCTCAATCTTAAACCCTACGATCCATCTATGGAAACAAATGTTGATGAAACAATTCTGTCAAACATCCCCTACGGTTATATGACAAAGAAAAAATTTGCACCTGTCCAGTATGACAATGAAACAGAAAAATTGACAATAGCCGCTTTCAATCCCATAGACAAAGAGATTATCCATTATTTAAAGTTCTTAGGGATAAAAAATATTGAGATACTTGTTGCTTCTTACTCAGAAATTCAGCAGCTTCTTGAAAGTTATAGCAGAATGGCAGCCCCAACAGAAATACTTGACAATATAGGGTTTGATGCTGAGGTTGAAGAGGAATATCAGAAAGAAGAAGAAATAAACGTCAGCGAAGCAATTGCAGGTGCAGAAGAGGCCCCTATTGTAAAAGCTTCAAGGCTTTTTATAGTAAATGCTGTAAAACAGGGAGCTTCTGATATTCATATTGAACCTTTTGAGAAGGAACTAAGGGTTAGGTATAGAATAGATGGTATTTTACGGACTGTACAGAGACTTCCTGTAAACATTAAAGATGCTTTAATTGCTCGATATAAAATAATGGCAAATCTTGATATAGCAGAAAAAAGACTTCCCCAAGATGGAAGAATAAGAGTCAGGATTGACAGAAGACCTATTGATTTAAGGGTGTCAATTATTCCAACCGTCTACGGTGAAAAAGTTGTAATGAGAATTCAGGATGCCCAGTCGTACCTTGGACTAAAACTGGAGGACTTAGGTTTTGAGCCTGACGATCTGGACAAAATTAGGAAAGCCATATACAGTCCTTGGGGAATGGTTCTTGTTACAGGTCCAACCGGTTCAGGTAAAACGACAACACTTTATACAGCTTTGATGGAAAGAAACACAGAAGATGTTAATATTTCAACAGCCGAAGACCCTGTTGAAGTTTCTATTCCGGGAATAAATCAGGTTCAGATAAAAGAACATATAGGTCTTACATTTGCCGAAGCTTTAAGATCATTTTTAAGACAGGACCCTGACATTATACTTGTTGGTGAGATAAGGGATAGAGAAACTGCAGAAATATCAATAAAAGCTGCTCTTACAGGTCATCTTGTATTCTCCACACTCCACACAAACGATGCCCCCTCTTCTATCACAAGACTTATAGATATAGGTGTAGAAAATTTTCTTGTTGGAACAGCCGTAAATATGATCATGGCACAGAGATTGGTAAGAAAACTGTGCGATAAGTGCAAATTACCTGCGAAGTATCCTGAAGAGTTCTGGTTAGGACTTGGTCTTTCGGAAGAAGATATTAAAAACGGGCAGTTTTATACACACAATCCAGACGGTTGCGAAAGATGCAATAAAACCGGATATAGAGGAAGAACAGCCGTTCATGAAATACTTGAGATTGACGATAATATTAGAAAAGCTATCCTTTCAGGAGCAAACGCAGCACAATTAAAAGAACTTGCCATAAAAAATGGGATGAGGACATTATTTCAAAACGCTTTACAGAAAGTAAAAAGAGGGATAACAGACATAGCAGAAGTTGAAAGGGTTCTGATAAAGTAAAATTTTGAGGTAATAAATCATGGAGCAGGAAAAACTTTCCTTTACCATTGATGAAATTGCAAAAGTAGCCATAGAAAGGGATGCTACAGATATTCACATTACAGCAGGAGCACCACCAACTGTAAGGATAGATGGAAAAATCGTTTATCTGGCAGATTATCCGGTTATGTATCCTAAAGACACCCAGAAGTTCATTTATTCCATAATGAATGAAAAGCAAAAAAGAGCTTTTGAGGATAAGAACGAGGTTGACTTTTCCATTGGTATCAAAGGTCTGGGAAGGTTCAGGGTTAATGTTTACAGACAGAGAGGCAGCGTTGCGGCAGCTTTAAGGCGAATTCCATTTGAAATAAAACCTATAGAGGAGCTTGGACTCATTCCATCCGTTAAAGAACTCTGTAGAAAAAGCATGGGTCTGGTTCTTGTTACAGGTCCTACCGGTTCTGGTAAAACAACAACGTTAGCCTCAATGATAGACTTCATAAACACAAACTACCCATACCATATAATAACTATTGAAGATCCTATAGAATACCTGTTTCCCCACAAAAAATCCCTTGTGGCTCAGAGAGAAGTGGGGAATGACACATCAAGTTTTTCAATAGCCCTTAAATACGCACTAAGGGAAGATCCAGATGTTATACTTGTTGGTGAAATGAGGGATCTTGAAACTATAAGAGCTGCTCTTACGGCTGCAGAAACAGGTCACCTCGTATTTGCAACACTCCATACAAACACAGCCATTCAGACAATAAACCGTATAATAAATGTTTTTCCTGAAAATGAGCAGGATCAGATAAGAACAGAGCTCAGTTTTGTTCTGCAAGGTGTTATATCACAGAGGCTTCTGCCAAGAGTAGGAGGAGGCAGAGTTCTCGTCCATGAGGTTTTAATTCCTACAACAGGTATAAGAAATCTGATAAGAGAAAATAAAGTACACCAGATTTATGGTCTTATGCAGTCTGGACAGGTCGGAACAGGTATGCAGACGATGAACCAGTCCATATACAGAGCGATAAAAGAGGGCTGGATAACAGAAGAAGATGGATTTAAAGTATCTCCCGAACCACAAGAACTGGAAAGAATGCTCAAAACCTTAAAATAAGGGAGGTAAGTAATGCCAAAGTTCAAATATGTAGCGAGAGATAAATACGGGGTGGTTAGGGAAGATGTTATATATGCACCTGACGCCGGTGCAGCACAGATGGAGCTTGAAAAAAGAGGCTTTGAAGAAATAAAACTACAGATAGCACCGGCAAAACAGTTAAGTTTAGAATTGAACATTTTTAAACCAAAGGTAAAAGAGAAGGATCTGGCGATATTTACAAGACAGTTAGGTGCAATGATAAATGCTGGGGTTGGAATAGCTGAATCTCTTGAGATTTTATCGGAACAGATACCTAATAAAACACTGGCGGAAACTTTGAAAAAGGTTAAAGAAGATGTTGTTGCTGGAATGTCGCTCTCAAAAGCGATGGCAAAACATCCAAAGGTTTTTCCGGAATTTCTGGTTAATCTGATAGAGGCTGCCGAAGAGTCTGGAAACCTTGATGTTATACTCCAAAGAGCAACCGAATACTATGAAAAAATTGCGGCTATAAAAAGAAAAATAGTCAGTGCATCATGGTATCCTGCGATGGTTGTTGTTATAGCAACGGTTATAGTTCTGGGTATTCTTACATTTATTGTTCCTACATTTGCCAATCTGTATGCAAGTATGGGAGGACAACTTCCATTTTTAACCCAGCTGCTTATTGACGCAAGTAATCTGGTCAAAAATAACATCCTGTACATAATAATAGGACTTATAGGGCTTGTAATACTGAATAGATTTTTTTACAGTACAAGGGTCGGTAAAGAGATTTACCATAGAATTTTTCTCCATCTTCCACTTTTGGGAAATATATTCCTTAAAGGTGCAATAGCAAAATTTTCAAGAACTCTTGCCACTCTTATAACAGGTGGTGTCCCCATAATGAGATCATTAGAGATATCCTCCAGTGTTGCAGGTAATGTTGTAATTGAAAAGGCAATCCTTGAGGCAAAAGACAAGGTTGAAAAAGGACAGGAGATCTATAAATCACTTGATCCAAAAGTATTCCCGCCTATATTAATCGCCATGGTAAGGGTTGGTGAGGATACAGGAAGGCTTGATGAAATGCTGGATACGATAGCAAACTTCTTTGAGGATGAGGTTGATAGAGCTGTTGAAGGTCTAATATCAACGATTGAACCGCTACTCATGGTGTTTATCGGAAGTATCGTAGGTGTAATCCTCATTGCCCTTTATCTACCAATATTCAAGATGGGTGAGCTTATCAAATAAAAATGAAAAAGGTTGCCGTGGCAATGAGCGGGGGGGTGGACTCGTCTGCAGCCGCCCTTCTGCTTAAAGAAAAAGGCTTTGATGTTATAGGGATTACTCTGAAGATGAGTTCCATATCATGCGACACAGGTATGCAGGTATGCTGTTCTCCTGAAGATGTGAAAGATGCAAAGAGGGTGGCTTCTTATTTAGGCATTGAACATTACGTTCTTGACTGGGAAGATATATTTAAAAAAAAAGTTATAGATTACTTTGTTGATCAGTACAAAAAGGGAAAAACCCCAAATCCCTGCAGTATATGCAACAGAGAGGTAAAAACAGGATTACTGGCAAAATATGTGAGGGAGATCTTAGGTGCCGACCTGCTGGCAACCGGTCATTATCTTGGAACAGCCCAAATAGAAGGAAATAAAGTCATAAAAAGAGGAAAAGACAGGAATAAAGATCAGTCTTACTTTATGGCTCTTTTAGAAAAAGAAGTTCTTGATTATCTTATATTTCCCCTTGAAAATTTAACAAAAGAAGAAACAAGGAAGACAGCAGAAAAATACAAAATCCCTGTTGCCAAAAAGTCTGAAAGCTTTGAGATATGCTTTACTGCAGGGAAATCTCCAGGGGAATATCTTAAAGAAACAGGTTTGATACCGCCATTAAAGGGGGATATACTCCTTAAAAACGGTAAAAAGGTCGGAACACATTCAGGTTTGGCAAATTATACAATAGGACAGAGAAGAGGTTTAGGCGTTGCATGGAAAGAGCCCCTTTATGTTGTGGAAAAAATTCCTGAGGAAAACGCCCTTATAGTCGGAACAAAAGAGGATCTTCTGACAGAATATGTTGAAACAGAGGATCTCAACCTGTTTATTCCGGAAGATAAACTACACAGTCTTGAGCTTACAGTTCAGGGAAGGTACAGGCAGAAACCTGTTGAGATTAAAAGCTTTGAAAAAGTCGGGAATGGCTGCAGATTTTACTTTAAGGAACCGCAGGTCAGGTTTGCTTCAGGACAGGTTCTTGCACTGTACTGGGGTGATAAGCTTTTAGGTGGAGGAATTATAACTTAAGGGATCTTATAAAACTTACAGCCTGATCTTTTGTTTTTATCTCTCCTTTTATCTGCTTTTTTAACAACTGTTGTTTTATTCTACCTATTAAAGGCGATTGTGGAAGATCTAAAATCTCCATTATTTCTTTTCCTGAGAGTAAAGGTTTCTCAATTATATTTTTCGTATAAAAATCAAAGTAATACTCCTGAAGGTAAATTATAAAAAGCCTTATTTTGTCTAAAAACTGATCATCTTCTGATGTTCCGTAAATGTCTGCAAGCGTCAAAACAAAAATATGCCCGGCTATGTCCCTGTTTTCGTACCAGAAAAAGTTTATTTCTTCAGAAATATCCTTATTTTCTTCCCTCAAAAAATATAGTTTAACAACATCAAGGTGGTGTTTTATAAGTCTTGATACAAATTTTGTGGCTCTGCTTCCAAGGGATAGCTCTTTTGATATGCTTTTTTCAAAAATGTCTGCCCCTGTCAGCTCGTGTTTTTTTATACCTTTTATTTTGCCTACATCGTGGAAAAATGCAGAAAGTTTTAATAGGGTGATATCGTTAAATTCTGTTAAAAAAGTTTTTTTTCCTAAATTTTTTAAGATATTTTTATGGATTGTTGATCTTATCAGCTCTTTTTTTTTAGAAACTGTTCCATATACTCAAGGGTTTTTAATGAATGCTTAAGAAGGGGGAATTTATGAAAATCCCCTGTTTTTCCTATTTTTGAGATCTCCTCAATCTCAGGTACTATCTTTTGAAATATACCTGCTTTTATCATTGATCCTACCACATCTGCCGATCTTTCCCCATCAAAAATTTTTAACAGCTCATCTCTTATTCTCTCTTTCGGGGAATTTTTAACAATATCAGGATTTTTCTTTACCCATTTTCCAAAATCTTTATCAAGCTCAAAATCAAGCTGCTGGGCTATTCTGTATCCTCTGAGAATTCTGACAGGATCGCTGATTATGTTTTCTATGGAAACTGGCTTTACAATACCTTTTTGAAGATCCTCAAGACCCCCTGATGGATCAAACAGCACAGTCTGGGTTGCTCCCATACCAAGGGCATCATCAAAGACAACAGCCATGGCGTTTATGGTAAAATCTCTCTTTAGAAGATCCTGATCTATCCTCTGTATGATCGCTTTCTCTTTATCATAAAAATCAAGATCAGGGTTTTCCATAATATCAGATATATCTAAAAATGAAAAATCAAATCTGTATCTCGTATGATTTTCATAAAAAATTATTGTTGCAACATTCTTTTCCTTTTCAAACTGAAATATATCCCCTTTCCCTAAGATCTTTTTAAGATTTTTAACTATCAAAAATGGGTCTGTGGTAACAGTAAAATCAACATCAACCTTATCTTTTATAGGTCTATTTAACAACCTGTCTCTTATCCAGCCGCCTACTATAAGACACACTGTGTCTTTACCTAAGGCTTTAGCCACCTGATCAAAATATGTGTTGTAAAACAACAGACCGTGGACATACTTTGTTCCTATGTCTAACTCAAACTCTTC
>Ga0256832_1001035_pt1 | contig 18634 bp, 18 predicted proteins | sample 134614metaG_FD_190534 | JGI IMG/M metagenome (GOLD analysis project Ga0256832, IMG submission 190534) | Hydrothermal vent microbial communities from Lau Basin, Pacific Ocean - 134-614 | ecosystem: Environmental > Aquatic > Marine > Hydrothermal vents | place: Pacific Ocean: Lau Basin | collected...
CTCCAGGGAGACGGCGGTGTAAGGGCGCGCCAGACGCGCACCGGCGGTGGCGGCGTAGCTGCCGTAGCGCCCCGCCTCGGCCACCCGCACCCAGGCCTCGTGGGTGTGGACGCCGCCCTCCCCCGCCTCGTACAGGCGCAGGTGGTCCAGCTCGGCGCGCGCGCCCAGGTCGATCTCGGTGACGGCGTTGTGCCAGTGGGTGCCCAGGCCCTGGTAGTGCTCCACCAGGGTCAGGCGGGCGCCCTCCCCCAGGATCACCAGGTGCCGCCACTGGGGCGCGAGGCCCTCGTCGCTCACCAGGTGGACGAGGGACAGGGGGACCGCCACCTCCGTGCCGGCGGCCACCTCGATCACCGCCCCCTGTTCGGCCAGGGCCAGGTCGAGGGCGCGCAGGCCGGCGTCGGCGCCGTCCAGGTCGGCGATGAGGCCGTAGTGACGGGAGAGGCGCTCACCGTCCTCCGCCAGGGCCTCCATGAGGGGCCGCACGCGCAGCCCCGCGGGGAGGTCGTCCAGACGCGAGAGGCCGGGGTGGAAGACCCCGTCCAGGAACACCGCGCGCGGCCCGTCGATGCCGTCGATGCCCACCTGGGCGCTCACCGCCGGCGGCACCTCGCCGGTGGGCAGGCGCAGCTCGGACTGGGTGAGGGGGTGGGTGTCGGCGTATTTCCATTCGTCCAGGCGCGGCCCGGGGAGGCCGAGGCGCTGGAAGGTCTCCCAGGCGCGCCCGCGCAGGGCGTCCAGCCAGGGAAAGCCGGTCTGGCGCGGGGGGCGCGCCAGGGCCAGGGTGGGTGCCTGCAGCGGACGCGGGGTGCTCATGGGGCGCCGGCCCCCTGGGCGTCCATCCCCGCCTCCTCCAGGAGCCAGCCGTAGCCCCGTTCCTCCAGCTCGTGGGCGAGGGTGCGGTCGCCGGAGCGGATCACCTCGCCGTAGGCGAGGACGTGGATGTGATCCGGCTCGATGTAGTGCAGCAGGCGCTGGTAGTGGGTGACCATGATGAAGCTGCGCTCGGGGCCGCGCAGGGCGTTGACCCCGTCGGCCACGTCGCGCAGGGCGTCGATGTCCAGGCCCGAGTCGATCTCGTCGAGGATGGCGAGGGTGGGCTCCAGCAAGGCCATCTGCAGGATCTCGTTGCGCTTCTTCTCGCCGCCGGAGAAGCCCTCGTTGACGGCCCGGTAGAGCATCTCCTCGCGCACCTTCATCTGCGCCATCTTCTCCTTCACCAGCTCGAGGAAGTCCATGGCGTCCAGCTCGGGCAGGCCGCGATGCTTGCGCACGGCGTTCACCGCCGCCTTGAGGAAGTAGATGTTGTTCACCCCGGGGATCTCCACCGGGTACTGGAAGGCCAGGAAGATCCCTTCGCGGGCGCGCTCCTCGGGGGGCATGGCGAGCAGGTCGCGGCCCTTGTAGGTGACCTGGCCGCGGGTCACCTCGTAGCCCTCGCGCCCGGCGAGGACGTTGGCGAGGGTGGACTTGCCCGAGCCGTTGGGGCCCATGATGGCGTGCACCTCGCCGTAGTTCACGGTGAGGTCGATGCCCTTGAGGATGGTCTTGTCCTCCACCTGGACCCACAGGTCCTCGATGACCAGGAGGGGCTGTTTCTCGTTGGCGCTCATCCGACTGCTCCTTCCAGACTGACTCCGAGCAGCTTCTGGGCCTCGACGGCGAATTCCATGGGCAGCTCGTTGATGACTTCTTTACAGAATCCGTTGACGATGAGGGACACCGCCTCCTCCGCGTCCAGGCCGCGGGCGCGGCAGTAGAACAACTGGTCCTCGCTGATCTTGGAGGTGGTGGCCTCGTGCTCCACCTGGGCGCTGGGGTTGCGCACCTCGATGTAGGGGAAGGTGTGGGCGCTACAGGTGTCGCCCATGAGGAGGGAGTCGCACTGGGTGAAGTTGCGCGCCCCCTCGGCCCCGTCCATCACCTTCACCAGGCCGCGGTAGGCGTTGGAGCCGTGGCCGGCGGAGATCCCCTTGGAGATGATGGTGGACGAGGTGTGCTTGCCGATGTGGATCATCTTGGTGCCGGTGTCCGCCTGCTGGCGCAGGTTGGACAGGGCCACCGAGTAGAACTCGCCCACCGAGTGGTCGCCGCGCAGGATGCAGGAGGGGTACTTCCAGGTGATGACGGAGCCGGTCTCCACCTGCGTCCAGGAGATCTTGGAGTAATCCCCCTTGCACAGGCCGCGCTTGGTGACGAAGTTGTAGATGCCGCCGCGCCCTTCCTCGTCCCCGGGATACCAGTTCTGCACGGTGGAATACTTGATGTGGGCGCCGCGCTCGGCGACCAGCTCCACCACCGCCGCGTGCAGCTGGTTCTCGTCGCGCATGGGGGCGGTGCAGCCCTCCAGGTAGGAGACGTAGCTGTCCTCGTCGGCGATGATGAGGGTGCGCTCGAACTGGCCGGTGGCGGCGGCGTTGATGCGGAAATAGGTGGACAGCTCCATGGGGCAGCGCACCCCCTTGGGGATGTACACGAAGGACCCCTCGGAGAAGACCGCCGAGTTGAGGGCGGCGAAGAAATTGTCGGTGGGGGGCACCACCTTGCCCAGGTACTTGCGCACCAGCTCCGGGTGTTCGCGCACCGCCTCGGAGAGGGGGCAGAAGATGATGCCGTGCTCGGCCAGCTTGTCCTTGAAGGTGGTGGCCACGGAGACCGAGTCGAACACCGCGTCCACCGCCACCCCGGCGAGGGCGGCGCGTTCGTGCAGGGGGATGCCCAGCTTCTCGAAGGTCTCCAGCAGCTCCGGGTCCACCTCGTCCAGGCTCTGGGGGCGGTCCTCCGGGCGCTTGGGGGCGGCCCAGTAGCTGATGGCCTGGTAGTCGATGGGCGGATAGTGGACGTGGGCCCAGTGGGGCTCGGTCATCTTCTGCCACTCGCGGAAGGCGGCCAGGCGCCATTCCAGGAGCCAGTCGGGCTCGCCCTTCTTGGCGGAGATGAAGCGGATCACGTCCTCGTTCAGGCCCGGCGGGAGGGACTCCTCCTCGATGTCGGTGACGAAACCGGCCTTGTACTCCGACTTGACCAGGCGGTCCAAGGGGTCTTCGGCGCTGCTCATGGCCTACCTCTGCAAGCGTTCAATTACCGAGTATTTTACTCGGCAATTGGCAAATGTCGATGCCTCGGGGCGAATGCGTTTCGGAATGCGTACGGGGTCGCGGTGAATATCCGGATTTTCTAATGATAACCAATCCGGAGGGCTTTGGCAGGCCGGCGTCAGTCGGCGACGCCGGCGCGGTAGATGTTCTTGATGAGGGCCAGCTCCCCCTCGGTGATGCCGCACAGGTCGATGATCTCCCGGTCCCCGAAGCCGTCGCGCAGCATGCGCACCGCCTCGTCGTAGGACTTGCCGCCGGTGACGGGGAGGCTGAGGCGTTGCGCCTCCAGCTTGCGCAGGCGTTTCTCCATCGCTTGCAGGTGGTCCCCCAGGCCGGCGGCGAGGGCCCGCTGGGCCTTGATCTCGTCGCCCTGGCGGGCGAGGCGTTCCTCCAGGCGTGCCAGGGCCTCGCGCAGGGCCGCTTCGCGCCGGCGCCCGGTGCGCCACAGGCCGACGCCGAGGGCGAGGGCCGCGAGGGCCAGGGCGAGGGCGGCGAGAACGGCGTTCATCCGGTGCGCGCCGCCGGTTGGAGGCCGGGGACGAGGTGGGCGAGGACGCGCTCGTAGGCCACCACGCCGGGGCTGCGGGGGTAGAGGACCGGCGCCGGCTGCTGCTGGCGGGCGGCCTCGCGGAACTTGGGATCCTCGGGGATCACTTCGTCCAGGACCAGCCGGGGGTACTTGCGGTACAACTGCCGCAGGGCCTCCACGCCGGCGCGGGCACGCGGATCGTAGAGGGTGGGCAGGATGCGCGCGTCCAGGGGCCGGCGCAGGGACTTGTTGACCATGGCCAGGCTGCCCATGATGCGCTCCAGCCCCTTGAGGGCCATGAAGTCGGTCTCCACGGGGATGAGGAGCTGGCGGCTGGCGGCCAGGGCGTTGACCATGAGCAGGCCCAGCACCGGCGGCGAATCGACGATGGCCACGTCGAAGCGGTCGCGGTAACGGTGCAGGGCCTGGGCGAGGACCAGGCCCTTGCCCGGGCGCGCCCCCAGCTGCCGCTCCAGGGTGGCCTGGGCGGTGTTGGCGGGCATCAGCGCCAGGCCCTTCACCGAGGTCCCCACCACCACCTTCTGCAGGGGCAGGCCGGGGCGGCGGAAGACCTCGTACACGCCCTTGCCCATCTGCTCCGGCTCGTACTGGAAATAGCTGGTGAGGGAGCCTTGCGGGTCCATGTCCACCAGCAGCACCCGCCGGCCGCGCAGGGCCAGGAGGGTGCCCAGGGTGATGGCGGTGGTGGTCTTCCCCACCCCGCCCTTCTGATTGGCGACGGCGATCACTCTCATGGCGACGCGGGCCTCGATGGACTGGGGATATTCCCCCGGGAGATAGCAGGTTTCGTGCCCGGCCCCGGGGCCAACAGGCGCCCGGCGAGCCCCTCGCCGCGGACGAAGGCCTGCGGATTGAGGGCCTTGCGCTCCTTGGAGGTGTCGTGGGCGGAGATGGCCAGGACCACGCGGCGGTTCTTGTTGCGCCCCTCCGGCGTCGAGTTGTCGGCGATGGGCCGGTACTGGCCGTAGCCGATGGCGGCCATGCGCCGGGGATCCACCCCACCCGCCTGGAGGATGCGCACCACCGAGGAGGCGCGCGCGGCGGAGAGCTCCCAGTTGGAGGGGAACTCGGGGGTGTGGATGGGGATGGAGTCGGTGAAGCCCTCCACGTTCACCGGGTTGGGGAAGGGGCGCAGGATGGCGGCGATCTGGCGCAGTACGGGCACCGCCTGGGGGGAGAGCTCGGCGGAACCGGAGCCGAAGAGGATGTCCGTCTTCATCTCCACCTCCAGCCAGTTGCCGTCCTCGCTGACGCTGATGAGGCCCTGGTCCATGAGGCCGGCCATGGCCTGTTTGATCTGCTCGGCCATGGTCTTGAGGTTTTCCTTGTACTCGCCGTCCGCCACACGTTCGTTGTGGAGTGGGTTGGGGGGCCTGTCCTGGGCGGTGATCTGCTCGCGCACGATCTTGATGGCCCCCACCTCGATGGGATTCATGGAGCGGGGCTCCTTTTCGAAGGCGGAGAGCAGCGATTCGGTGAGGATCTTGTACTTGCCCTCGTTCACCGAGGACATGGCGTAGAGGACGACGAAGAAGGCGAACAACAGGGTGATGAAGTCGGCGTAGGAGACCAGCCAACGCTCCAGGTTCTCGTGCTCCTCCGGTTTCCTGCGCCGGGCCATCTACTGCAGATACCCCTTGAGCTTGTTCTCGATGGCGCGGGGGTTCTCGCCCTCGGCGATGGCGATGATCCCTTCGATGACCATCTCCCGGAACTGCACCTCCCGCTCCACCTGGGCCTTGATCTTGTTGGCCATGGGCAGCAGGACGATGTTGGCCAGGCCCACCCCGTAGATGGTGGCGACGAAGGCGGTGGCGATGCCGGCCCCCAGTTTGGAGGGGTCGGAGAGGTTTTCCATGACGTGGATGAGGCCCATGACGGCCCCCAGGATGCCGATGGTGGGGGCGTAGCCGCCGGCCGCCTCGAACAGCTTGGCGGCGGCCAGGTCGGCCCCCTCCTTGGCCGCCAGCTCCACCTCCAGGACGGCGCGGATGGCGTCCGGCTCGGCCCCGTCCACCAGCAGTTGCAGGCCCTTCTTGGCGAACGGGTCCCGTTCCGAGTTGGAGGCCCCCTCCAACCCCAGCAGGCCCTCGCGGCGGGCGATGTTGCTCCAGTGGATGATCTTCTTGATGGCCCCCCGGGGGTTGATCTTCGGCGGCGAGAGGACCCACACCACCCGCGACATGGCCCGCTTGAAGGTATCCAGGGGGGACTGGAGCATGATCGCCCCGAGGGTGCCGCCGCCGACGATGAGCAGGGCCGGGAGGTTGACCAGGGAGGCGGCGTGCCCCCCCTCCAGCGCCTGCCCCAGGAGGATGGCGGTGAAGGCGGCGACGATCCCGACGAGGGAGAGGATGTCCATGGCTCAGCGCCCCAACCGGGCCAGCTCCACCCCGATCTGGTCCAGCGGGAGGATGCGGTCGGCGAGGCCCGCCTGGGCCACCGCCGCCGGCATGCCGTAGATGGTGGAGGTGGCCTCGTCCTGGGCCCACACCTGGGCGCCGCGGGCCTTGAGGGCGCGCGCCCCCTCGCGGCCGTCCGCCCCCATGCCGGTGAGGACACAGGCCAACACGTGGCCGCCGAAGGACTCCGCCAGGGCGGTGAAGCCCTTGTCCACGCTGGGCTTGTAGGTGTCGGTGGGGTCCGCGTCCACCACCTGCACGCGGCCGGCGCCGTTCTTGCGCACGAGCATCTGCCGCCCGCCGGGGGCCAGGTACACCTTGCCCGCCTCCAGCGTCTCCCCGTCCCGCGCCTCGTGCACCGACAGGGGCACCACCCGGTCCAGGCGCTCGGCGAAGGGGCCGGTGAAGTTGGCGGGCATGTGCTGGAAGATGACGATGGGATGGGGGAAACCGGCGGGGACGGCCTTGAGCACCACCTGCAGGGCCTGGGGGCCGCCGGTGGAGGCGCCGATGGCGACCACCTCGATGCGTCCCGGGCGCGGTGCCGGGGCCGCCGGCCGCGGCGGCGGGGCGGGGGCGGGGCGGGAAGGCGCCGCGGCGGTGCGCGCCGCCCGTCCGCCCAGGGCGCGACTGCGGGCCACCGCCTTGACCTTCTCGCGCAGCTGGCGCTTGGCCTCCTCCCGGTTGCGGGAGATCTCCTCGAACTTCTTGGGCAGGTAGTCCACCGCCCCCTTTTCCAGGGCCTTGAGGGTGGCGTGGGCGCCGTCGTGGGTGAGGCTGGAGAACATGAGCACCGGCGTGGGGTGCTCGGCCATGATCCGCTCCAGGGCGGTGATGCCGTCCATCACCGGCATCTCGATGTCCAGAGTGACCACGTCGGGGCGCAGGCGCGCCACCAGGTCCACGGCCTCCTTGCCGTCGGCGGCGGTGCCCACCACCTCGATGGCCGGGTCTTCCTCCAGCATTTGTTGGATGCGGCGGCGGAAGAAACCGGAGTCGTCCACCACCAGGACCTTGATCGTCATGGCTTCTCCTTCAGGGCGCGTAGGCCTTGATGAGGCTGGGGACGTCCAGGATCAGGGCGATGCGCCCGTCGCCGGTGATGGTCGCCCCGGCCAGGCCGGGCACGCCGTGCAACAGGGCCCCCAGGGGCTTGATGACCACCTCCTCCTGGCCGATGAGGCGTTCCACCACGAAGCCCACCCGCTGGTTGCCCACGTTCACCACCACCACGTGGTTCTCGGCGTGGTCATCGTTCTGCTCGCCCGGGGGCAGCAGCCACTGATTGAGGAAGTACAGGGGCAGGGGCTTCTCGCGCACCATCACCACCAGCTGGCCGTCCACGGTGTTGGTGTCGGCCATGTCCAGGTCGAAGATCTCGTTGACGCTCACCAGGGGCAGGGCGAAGGTCTGCTTGCCCAGCATGACCATGAGGGTGGGCATGATGGCCAGGGTCAGGGGCACCTTGATCATCAGCTTGGTGCCCACGTCCTTCTCCGATTCGATCTCGATGCTGCCGTTGAGCTGGACGATGCGGGTCTTCACCACGTCCATGCCCACGCCGCGCCCGGAGATGTCCGAGATCTCCTCCTTGGTGGAGAAGCCGGGGGCGAAGATGAGGGAGAAGGCCTCCTTGTCGTCCATGCGCGCGGCGCTCTCGGGGTCGAGGATGCCCTTTTCGATGGCCTTCTTGCGCAGCACGTCGGGGTCCATGCCGCGCCCGTCGTCGCTGATGGTGAGGAGGATGTGGTCCCCCTCCTGCTCGGCGGAGAGGATCACCGTGCCGGCACGCGGCTTGCCCTTGGCCTCGCGCTCGTCGGGCATCTCGATGCCGTGGTCCACGGCGTTGCGCACCAGGTGGATGAGGGGGTCGGCGAGGGCCTCCACCAGGTTCTTGTCCAGGTCCGTGTCCTCGCCGCGCATCTCCAGGTTGACCTCTTTCTTGAGGCTGCGGGCCAGGTCGCGCACCACCCGGGGGAAGCGCCCGAACACCTTTTTGATGGGCTGCATGCGGGTCTTCATCACCGCCGCCTGGAGGTCGGCGGTGACCAGGTCCAGGTTGGAGATGGCCTGGGCCAGCATCTCGTTGTTGGTGGAACTCTCCAGGGTCACCAGGCGGTTCCGCACCAGCACCAGCTCGCCCACCATGTTCATGATGTCGTCCAGGCGCTTGGTGTCCACGCGCACGGTGGTCTCGCCCTGGGGCGCCTCTTTGCCCTTGTCCTTGGCGGGTTTCTTCTCCGCCTTGGGCTTGGCCGCCTGGGGCGCGGCCGGGGGCTTCGCCTCCGCCTTTTTCGCCGGCTTCGCCTCGGCGGGGGCCTTGGCCTCGGCGGGCGGCGGGGCCTCGGCCGCCGGCTGCCCCTGTTTTTCGGGGGCGGCGGGCTGCGGCGCAGGGGCGTCCTTGGGCTTCACCGCCTCGGGGTTGAACTGGCCGGGGCCGTGCAACTGATCCAGCAGGGCCTCGAATTCCTCCTCGGTGATCTCGTCGTCGCCGGCGGCCTGGGGCGCGGCCTTCGCCTCCGCCGGCGCCGCGGGGGCGTCGCCGGGCTTCACCGCCTCGGGGTTGAATTGCCCGGGGCCGTGCAACTGGTCCAGCAGGGCCTCGAATTCCTCCTCGGTGATCTCGTCGTCGCCATCCGCACCCTGGGTGGGTGCCCCGCCTTGACCTTCGGCCGGGGCCTGGGGGGCGGACTCGGCGACCGGCTCGGCGGGGGCTTCGGCCGGGGCGGCCTCGGCGGGGGCCGCTTCGGGAGCAAGTTCGGGCGCGGGGGCCTCCAGTTCGCCATCCAGGGGGGCGCCGTCGCGCAGGGCACGCAGCTGGGCGAGCAGTTCCGGGTCGGCCGGACCGGGCTCCTCGCCGCCGCGCAGGGTCTCGAACATGTCGTTGAGGGTGTCCAGCACGCGCAGGATGACGTCCATGAGGTTGGCGTCCACCTGCTTCTCGCCGTTGCGCAGCTGGTTGAAGATGTCCTCGGAGACGTGACAGACCTCCACCAGGTTGTCCAGCGAGAGGAAGCTGGCGCCCCCCTTGATGGTGTGGAAGCCGCGGAAGACGGCGTTCAACAGTTCGTTGTCGTCCGGGCTCTTCTCCAGCTCCAGGAGCTGGTCGTTGAGTTGCTCGAGGATCTCGCCCGCCTCGACGAGGAAGTCCTGGAGGATTTCGCTGTCCGCTTCGTCCAGTGCCATGGCCGTACCCTAAAACCCTAAGCTCGACAACAGTTCATCCACCTCGTCCTGGCCGCTCACGGCGGTGTCCGATTCGCGCCCGGGGATCTGCGGGCCGGCGAGTTCGTCCTCGCGCCGGGCCACCGGGCGGTCGCCGTGGATCTTGCGGATGAGGCCCACGAGGTTGTCTTCCAGGTCGTCGACGATGGCGATCACCTTGCGGATGATCTGGCCGGTGAGGTCCTGGAAGCCCTGGGCCATGAGGATTTCGTTGAGGTGGCCCTTGAGCTGGGCCAGCTCTTCGTTGCCCCGTTCGATGAAACTCTCCACCTCGCGGGAGAGTTCGCGGAATTCTTCCACCGACATCTCGCGGTTGCGGAAGCGCCGCCAGCCGTCGCCGATGTGGCGCAGGGCGTCTTCCAGTCCTTCGCAGATGGGCATGGCGGATTCGATGAGGGTGAGGGTCTTGTTGGCCGCCTCGTCGGTCATTTCGATGACGTGGTTGAGGCGCGCGCGGGCGTCGGGGATGTCCACCTGGGCGAGCCCCTGGACGGAGTCGTCCAGCTCCACTTCCTTGAGGGCGTCGTGGAGTTCGCGGGTCATGCGCCCCAGCTCCTGGAAGATGTCCGATTCGCGCAGGGCGCCGATGCGCGCCAGGGCCGCCTCGGCGGCCTCGCCGTCACCGTTCTCCAGGGCGCTCACCAGGGCGCGGGCCTCGTTGAGGAGGTCTTCGTGGAATTGCGTGCGGGCGGCGTCCATGGCTCATTTCTCCGCTTTGACGCGTTCGAAGATCTTTTCGATCTTTTCCTTGAGGGTGGCGGCGGTGAAGGGCTTGACGATGTAGCCGTTGACGCCGGCCTGGGCCGCCTCGATGATCTGCTCGCGCTTCTGCTCGGCGGTGACCATGAGCACCGGCAGCTTGGCCAGTTTCTCGTCGGCGCGCACCGCTTTGAGCAACTCGATGCCGGTCATGCCGGGCATGTTCCAGTCGGTGATGAGGAAGTCGAACTTCCCCGACTTGAGCATGGGCAGGGCGGTGTTGCCGTCGTCGGCTTCCTGGACGTTGTTGTAGCCCAGGTCCCGCAACAGGTTCTTGATGATGCGCCTCATGGTGGAGAAGTCGTCCACGATGAGGATCTTCATGTTCTTGTCCAAGGCGGACCTCCGCTTCGTGATGCCGGACTGATCGGGTCTTGCCATGTCATCGACAGGCGCGGGGAAATGTTTAATCAGTCCTTGCGCCATTCCTCCATGCGCGCCTTGAGACGCACCACCGCCTGGCCGTGGATCTGGCACACGCGCGATTCGGACACGCCCAGCACTTCGCCGATCTCGCGCAGGTTCAGTTCCTCGTCGTAGTAGAGGGCGAGGACGAGGCGCTCACGCTCGGGCAGGCCGGCGATGGCCTCCGCCAGGCAGCGCTTGAAGTCGGCCTTCTGCAGGGCGTCCTGGGGGCCGCCGAAATCGGCGCGCCCCAGCTCGCTGGCGTATTCGTCCGCCGGGCTGATCTCGTCGAAGCTCACCACCCGGTAGCCGTTGGCGTCGCGCAGGACCTGGTGGTAGTCCTCCACGCTCATCCCCAGGCGCTCGGCCACTTCGTGGTCGCGGGCGTCGCGCCCGGTCTCGTTTTCGATCTCGCGGATCGCCTCGGAGACCATGCGCGCCTTCTTGTGCACCGAGCGGGGGGCCCAGTCGCTGCGCCGGATCTCGTCGAGCATGGCGCCGCGGATGCGGATGCCGGCGTAGGTCTCGAAGCTGGCGCCCTGGTCGGAGTCGTAGTTCCGCGCCGCCTCCAAGAGGCCGATCATGCCCGCCTGGATGAGGTCGTCGGGCTGGATGTTGGGGGGCAGGCGGCTGATGAGGTGGTAGGCGATCTTCTTCACCAGCGGGGCGTACTCGGTGATGAGTTTTTCCTCGCCGCCGGGTTGGTTGCGCTGGAATGCCGCGAGTCCGTTCATAGGCTTGCCTCCGCCATGGCCGGGGTCTGTTGCTGGATGAGCCGTTCGAAGAAGAAGGCGATGTGGCCGGCGCCCTCGCCGCGCACCGGCCAGCCCCGCACTTCCCGCGCCAGGCGCCGGAAGGCGCCGGCGGCGGCGCTGCGCGGGTAGGCGGCCACCACCGGCCGCTGGCGCTGTACGGCGCGGCGCAGGTACTCGTCGTGGGGGACGACGCCGGCGAGGTCGAGGGCGACGTCCAGGAAGCGCGCGCAGACGGTGTTGAGCTTGCGGTACACCTCGCGCCCGTCGGCCACCGAGGCGGCCTGGTTGACGAGGATGTGGAAGCGGCGGATGCCGTGGTCGCGGGAGAGGACCTTGACGAGGGCGTAGGCGTCGGTGATGGAGGTGGGCTCGTCGCACACCACCACCAGCACTTCCTGGGCGGCGCGGCAGAAGTGGGCGACGTTGTCGGAGATGCCCGCGGGGGTGTCCACCACGAGGGTGTCCAGGGGCATCTCCAGGGCGCTGAAGGCCTGGATGATGCCGGCGTACTCGGCGTCGGAGAGGGCCGCCAGGCGGCGCACCCCGGAGGCGGCGGGCACCACGCGCACGCCGCGCGGGCCCTGGAGGATGACCGCTTCCAGGTCCACCTCGCCGGCGAGCACGTGCCCCAGGTGGTAGCGCGGATGGAGGTCGAGGAGGACGTCCACGTTGGCCAGCCCCAGGTCGGCGTCCAACAGGAGCACCGACTGGCCCAGGTCGGCCAGCGCGCAGGCGAGGTTGACGCTGACGTTGGTCTTGCCCACCCCGCCCTTGCCGCTGGTCACCGCCAGGACCTGGACGGGGCGGGGTCCCGGGCGGGATCGACTTCGTTCGTGCGCTGTCATTTGGAGGCCACTCCTTCGTGTTCGCTAGGCGTTTCGTTTGCGGGGTTCGTGCCAACGGGGCGGAACCGGCGCACCTTGTCGATGCTGCGGTTCACCAGGTCGCGCGCGTCGGCGGGATGCAGGTCGTCGGGGATGGCCGGCCCGTCGGCCACCAGCACGGCGGGCAGGCGCGCGTCCATGAGCACCGACAGGGCCGGCCCCAGGCGCAGGGCCTCGTCGCATTTGCTGAGCACCGCGCCGGTCACCCCCAGCGCCTGGTAGCGGCGGATGTATTCCGCCATGGCCGCCGGCTGCAGCGGCGCGGCAAGGGTGAGGAGGATTTCTGCCGCCATGCCGTCGAGGCCGGGGAACGGGGGCCGGGCGCCCTCGGCCAGGGGATTGGTGCCGGCGGTGTCCACCAGCACCAGGCGTTCGTCCTTGAGGCGGTTCACCACGCGCGCGAGTTCGTCGCGGGCGCGGGTGGAATACACCGGCACGCCGAGGATCTGGCCGTAGGCGCGCAGTTGTTCGTGCGCCCCCACGCGGTGGTCGTCGCAGGACACCATCACCACCCCCTCGCGCCGGTGGCCGAGGATGTACTGGGCGGCGATCTTGGCCAGGGTGGTGGTCTTGCCGGCGCCGCTCGGCCCCACCAGCACCACCACCCCGCCCTCGTTCAGGAAATCGGGGGCGCGCGTGGGGATGAGGCCGGCCAACTGCCGCAGGGCCTGGGACCAGAGGCGGTCCAGGGGCCCCTGGCGGGGCAGGCGGTCGAGGAGGCGCTGCACCCAGGCCTCGCTCAGACCCAGTTCGGTGAGGCGCTTGGCGATGCGGGCGATGGAGGGGGTGCGGGGCCCATCCGGCCCCCGGTGCAGGCCCATCATCTGGCTCTCCACCAGTTCCTTGAGGAGGCGCACCTCCTCGTGCAGGGCGGACAGCTCGTTTTCGGCCGGCGGGGGCTTGGGGGCGACGGGTTCGGAGGGCGGCGTCTCGGGGCGGCGCCCGGCCACCCGGCTGGAGAGTTCCGCCAGGTAGCTCACCGCCGGCGAGACGGGCCGGGGCCCGGGGCGGGGGGCGGAACGCGGGCGGCGCGCCCAGGGCGGATCCTGCACGTCGGCGTCGTCCTCGTCCCGGGGCGCCTCGGACGAGGCCGCCGGGGGCGCCTCGGGGACGGGCTCGGGCGGTGCCTCGGGTTCGGCGGCGGGCCGTTCCGGGGCGGCCGGGGCGTCTTCCAGGATGGCCTCGTCGTAGTCGATGGCGGCGACGATCTCCACCTCGCCGTCCACCTTGCGGTTGGAGAGGATGACCGCCTCCGGCCCCAGCTCGTCCCGCACGCGGGTGATGGCCTGGCGCATGTCGGGGGCGGTGAAGCGTCTGATCTTCATCTAGGGCCTCTCGTGTTGTGGGCCGGCGCCGTTCGGGCGACGTCGGGCCTGTCGGGTCAGGCGTTGCCCTGACCGATGACCGAGATCACCTTGATCTGCTTGTCTTCCGGGACTTCCGTGTAGGCCAGGACGTTGAGCCCTGGGATGGTCTTGCGCACGAAGCGGGCGAGGACCGGCCGCAGGTCGGGGCTCACCAGGAGGACCGCGGGCTTGCCGGCCATCTCCTGACGCTGGGCGGCGTCCTGCAACGCCTGGTGGATGCGCTCGGCCAGGCCCGGTTCGAGGCCGGTGCCGGCGTCGGCGCCGTTGCCCACGCTCTGCTGCAACAGCTGTTCCAGGGACGGGTCGAGGGTGATCACCTCCAGCTCCGCCTCGGTGCCGTTGATGCGCTGGACGATGGCCCGCCCCAGGGCCTCGCGCACCTTCGCCACCAGGGCCTGGGGGTCGTTGGCGTGGCCCTGGGCGGCGCCGTCGGCGATGGCCTCCATGATGGTGCGCAGGTCGGTGATGGGGATGCCCTCGGCCAGCAGGCCCTGGAGGACCTTCACCAGGGTGCCCAGGGAGACGGTGTCGGGGACCAGGTCCTCCACCAGCTTGGGATAGCGCTGCCCCAGGTTGTCCAGGAGCTGCTGCACCTCCTCGCGCCCGAGGAGTTCGTGGGCGTGGCGCTGGAGGATTTGCGACAGGTGGGTGGCCAGCACGGTGCTGGGATCGACCACCGTGTAGCCGAGGGACTGGGCGTGCTGGCGCTGGCCGGGGTCGATCCACACCGCCTCCAGGCCGAAGGCCGGGTCGCGGGTGGGGATGCCCTTCAGGGGGCCGAAGACGTGCCCCGGATTGATGGCCAGCTCCTTGTCCGGGTGGACCTCGTGCTCGCCCACCACCACCCCGTGCAGGGTGATGCGGTAGGCGGTGGGCGGCAGGTCCAGGTTGTCGCGGATGTGCACCGAGGGAATGAGGAAGCCCAGCTCCTGGGAGAGCTTCTTGCGCACCCCCTTGATACGCGCCATGAGTTCACCCCCCTGGTTCACGTCCACCAGGGGGATGAGGCGGTAGCCCACCTCCAGGCCGATGAGGTCCACCGGCACCACGTCGTCCCAGGAGGGCTCCAGGGATGCCGTGGGCGCGGCCGGTGCGGGGGCCTCCTCCGGTTTCTCCTGCGCTTGCCGGCGGCGCTTGGCGATCCACCAGGCGCCGGCGAAGGCGGCCGTGGCCAGGGACAGGAAGGCCAGGTTGGGCATCCCCGGAATGAGGCCGATGGTGGCCAGCACGCCGCCGGAGACGGCCAGGCTGCGCGGGTTCTCGAACACCTGGGCGGCGAACTGCTGGCCCATGTTCTGCTCCGAGGAGACGCGGGTGACGATGATGGCGGTGGCGGTGGAGAGCAGCAGCGAGGGGATCTGCGCCACCAGGCCGTCACCGATGGTGAGCAGGGTGTAGTTCTGCACCGCCTCGGAGAAGGGCAGGCCGTGCTGGGCGATGCCGATGATGAGGCCGCCGACGATGTTGATGAAGAGGATGAGGACGCCGGCAATGGCGTCGCCGCGCACGAACTTGCTGGCGCCGTCCATGGCCCCGTAGAAGTCCGCCTCGCGGACGATGTCCTCGCGCCGCGCCTGGGCCTCTTCCTGGGTGATGAGGCCGGCGTTGAGGTCGGCGTCGATGGCCATCTGCTTGCCGGGCATGGAATCCAGGGTGAAGCGGGCGGAGACCTCGGAGACGCGCCCGGCGCCCTTGGTCACCACCACGAAGTTGATGATCACCAGGATGGCGAACACCACCAGTCCCACCGCGTAGTTGCCCCCCACCACGAACTCGCCGAAGGCCTCGATGACCTTGCCGGCGGCATCGGCGCCGGTATGCCCCTCCAGCAGCACCACACGGGTAGAGGCGATGTTGAGGGCCAGGCGCAGGAGGGTGGCCAGCAGCAGCACGGTGGGGAAGACGGAGAAGTCCAGCGGCCGCTGCACGTACACGCAGGCCAGCAACACCACCAGGGAGATGGCGATGTTGAAGGTGAAGAAGAGGTCCAGGAGGAAGGGCGGCAGGGGCAGAATGACCATCGCCAGCACCGCCAGGAGCATCAAGGGCGCCCCCAGGCCGCCGTTGCGCACCACCTCCTTGAACTGCTCGGCGTACTGGTTCAGGGGGATGCGCAACTCGGCCATGGACGACTCCTGCTGGGATGGTGGATCGTTGCCCGCCGGCGACGGCGGTCACGGTCAGCGTCGAAATTCCGGCGGAATGGGGACGTCGTCCAGACGAAGATCCTTGGGCTTCCCGCCCCGGGCGGCCTTGACCTGGTAGAGGTAGGCCAGCACCCGCGCCACCGCCTCGTAGAGCCCCGCGGGGATCTCTTGGTCGACGCGGGTACTGAAATACAAGGCGCGTGCCAGGGGTGGGGAGGCGAGCAGGGGCACGTCGTGCTCGCGGGCGATCTCGCGGATGCGGGCGGCCAGCTCGTCCTGGCCCTTGGCCACCACCTTCGGGGCGGCCATGGTGTCCTGGTCGTAGCGCAGGGCGACGGCGAAGTGGGTGGGGTTGGTGATGACCACGTCCGCCTTGGGCACCTCCGCCATCATGCGCTTCTGGGCCATGGCCATCTGCACCTGACGGATGCGCGCCTTCACCTCCGGGCTGCCCTCGGTCTGCTTGCGTTCTTCCTTGATCTCCTGCTGGGTCATGCGCAGTTGCCGGCGGTGCTCCCACATCTGGTAGGGCACGTCGATGGCGGCGACGACGATGAGGGCGCTGGAGGCGGCGATGAAGAACCACACCAACAACTCGCCCGCCTCCGCCAGGGCGACGCGCAGGTCCGCCAGACCCAGGGCGAGGATGTCGCCGCGCCACAGATAGATGAGGAGTGCCGCCACCACCCCCACCAGCACCACCTTGAGGAGGGCCTTCACCAGCTCGATGAGGCCGCGCACGGCGAAGATGCGCTTCATGCCCTTGATGGGGTCCAGCTTCTCCCACTTGGGCTGCAGGGCCTGCCAGGTGAAGTTCCAGCCCCCCACCAACAGATTGCCGGCCACCGCCGCCACCGCCAGCAGGACCAGCAGGGGGGTGATGGTGAGGATGGCGTGCACCAGGGTGTCGAGGAAGAAGCCCACCGCCGCCTGGGGGTCGAAGATGAGCTCCCGGGGGAGGGCCAGGCCGGCGCTGAGGTCGTCCAGCAGGCGGGCGTTCATCCACGGCCCGAGGACGAACAGGGCGACGGCGGAAACGAGGGTGGCGATGAGGGTGGAGAGCTCCCGCGAGCGGGCCGTCTGGCCCTTTTTGCGCGCGTCCTCCAGGCGTTTCTGGGTCGGCTCCTCGGTCTTCTCCTGGCCGTTCTCGTTCTCCGCCATGTCAGCTCCCCAGGGCGGCCATGGCGGAGAACACCGCCTGCAGCAGGTCGCGCAGGTGCCAAAGCACGGACGGCAGGGTAAAGGTCATCACCAGGAAACCGCCGGCGATGGTGAGGATGAAGCCCACGGCGAAGATGTTGAGCTGGGGGGCGGCGCGGCTCATCACCCCCAGGGCGCCGTTCACCATGAGCAGGGCGACCACCGCCGGCAGGGCCACCAGCAGGGCGCCGGCGAACATCTCCGTGCCCCACAGGGCCACGCGCCAGTAGTCGGCGGTGAGCAGCCCCGTGCCCGGGGGCAGGCGGGCGAAACTCTCGTGCACCAGGAGGATGAGCAGGTGGTGGCCGTCCATGGAGAAGAACAGGAGGGTCACCAGGAGCAGGTAGAACATGCTCAGCACCGGGGCCTGGGCGCCATTGCTGGGGTCGATCATGGAGGCGAAGCCGAGCCCCATCTGCATGGCCACGATCTGTCCGGCGACGATGAAGGCGGCGAAGGCCAGGTTGAGGAGGAAGCCCATGGCCAGCCCCACCAGCATCTCCGCCAGGATCATCCCCACGCCGGCGAGGGAGAAGGGCTGGAAGCCGGCCACCGGGCCCACCGTGGGGGCGATCACCGCGGTCAGGGCGAGGGCGAACACCAGGCGCACGCGGGTGGGCACGGACATGGCCGAGAACACCGGCGCGGCGGTGACCATGGCGCCGATGCGCACGAAGGGCAGGAAGTAACCGGCGATGACGGCGTTCAATGCCTCGGCGGTGAGGGGAATGGGCGCCATGGCTCAGCCGATGAGGAAGGGGATGTCCTCGAACACCCGCCGCAGGTAGTCCAGCAACAGGCCGAGCATGTACGGCCCGGCGATCATGAGGGTGGCGAGGGTGACCAGCAGCTTGGGGATGAAGCTCAGGGTCATCTCGTTGATCTGGGTGGCGGCCTGGAACATGCTCACCAGCAGGCCCACCGCCAGGGCCGGCAGGAGGATGATGCTCACCAGCACGACGATGAGCTCCAGGGTGCGGTGGAAGATGTCCAGGACCTGTTCCGGGCTCATGGCCGCCTCACACGTAGAAGCTGGAGGCGAGGGTGCCCATGATGAGCGTCCACCCGTCCACCAGCACGAAAAGCATGATCTTGAAGGGCAGGGAGATCATCATCGGCGAGAGCATCATCATGCCCATGGCCATGAGCACCGAGGCCACCACCAGGTCGATGACCAGGAAGGGCACGTAGATGAGAAAACCGATCTGGAAGGCGGTCTTCAGCTCGGAGGTGATGAAGGCGGGCACCAGCACCGACATGGGCAGGTCGTCCGGGGTCTCCAGGTCGGTGACACCGGCGATCTTGACGAACATCTCGATGTCGGACTCGCGTGTCTGGGCGAGCATGAAGGTGCGCAGCGGCGCCTGGGCGCGGGTGAAGGCCTGGTCGATCTCGATCTGCTCGTTCAGATAGGGGAGCACGGCCTCGTCTTTGATGCGGTCGAACACCGGCGCCATGATGAACAGGGTCAGGAACAGGGCCAGACCGATGATGATCTGGCTGGACGGGGCCTGCATGAGGCCGATGGCCTGGCGCAGGATGGCCAGGACGATGACGATGCGGGTGAAGGCGGTGAGCATCATCAACCCTGCCGGCAGCAGGGTGAGGACGGTCATGATGGCGAGGATCTGCAGGCTCACCGACCAGGTCTGCACATCCCCCCGGGTGGTCACCGTGAGGGCCTGGATGCCGGTGTCCTGGGCCATCGCCGGGGCAGCCAGGAAGGCGGCGGCGAGGAGGATGGCCAGGCGCATCACGCGCCCTCCTCCCGCCCCAGGGCCTGGCGCAGGCGGCGGGCGAAGCCCTCCGGCGCCGGCGTCCCCTCCAGCGCCAGGGGTTCGG
>Ga0256832_1001036_pt1 | contig 18625 bp, 15 predicted proteins | sample 134614metaG_FD_190534 | JGI IMG/M metagenome (GOLD analysis project Ga0256832, IMG submission 190534) | Hydrothermal vent microbial communities from Lau Basin, Pacific Ocean - 134-614 | ecosystem: Environmental > Aquatic > Marine > Hydrothermal vents | place: Pacific Ocean: Lau Basin | collected...
CAGCTCCTCCATCGCGCCTTTCCCGCGCGCGCGCAGCAGATCATCGGGATCGAGCCCTTCCGGGAGAAGAACGAACCGCAGCGTGTTGCCCGCCTCGATCATCGGCAGCGCCAGATCGACGAGCCTCCAGCCCGCGCGCAGGCCCGCCTGATCGCCATCGAGCGCGATCACCGGCTCGGGGTGAATGCGCCACAGCATCGCAAGCTGGCTCTCGGTGATCGCGGTGCCAAGAGGCGCCACCGCCCCGGCAAAACCGGCCTCAGAAAGCGCGATCACATCCATGTAGCCCTCGGCCACGATCAGCGCCGCGCCCTTGCCCACCGCCGCGCGGGCGGATCCGTGATTGTAGAGCGTGCGGCCCTTGTCAAACAGCGGGGTTTCGGGGGAATTGAGATATTTCGCGCGGGCGTTCGGATCCATCGCCCGCCCGCCAAGCGCGATCGCCCGCCCGCGCGCATCGCGGATCGGGAAGATGATGCGTCCGCGGAAGCGATCATAGGGCGCGCCGCCATCGTCGGGCCGCGCCGCAAGCCCGGCCTCGACGATCAGCTCCTCCGCCACCCCCTTGCCGGCGAGATGCTCAAAGAGCCCCCGGCGCGTATCGGGCGCAAAACCGATCTCCCAGCGATCGAACGCCTCGGGCGAAAGCCCGCGCCCGGCGAGGTAATCGCGCGCCTGCGCGGCGGCGGCGGTTTTCATCTGCAGGCGGTAATGCTGCACCGCCTGTTCCATCACCTCGGCGAGGCGGCTGCGCCGATCGGCCTTTTCCCGCGCCTTCGGATCGCGCGCCGGCATCTCCATCCCCGCCTCGCGTGCGAGGATCTCGACGGCCTCCATGAAGCCCGCATTCTCGGTTTCGCGGATGAAGCTGATGGCATCGCCCTTTGCGTGGCAGCCGAAGCAGTAGTAGAAGCCCTTGCGATCATCCACATGGAAGCTCGCCGTCTTTTCCTGGTGAAAGGGGCATGGCGCCCACATGTCGCCCTTGGCCTGGTTGGACTTGCGCTGATCCCAGATCACCCGCCGCCCCACAACCTGGCTGAGGGAGACGCGATTTCGCAATTCATCAAGAAATCCGGGGGGCAGACTCATGGGCGCGATTATCGGGGCGCGGGGCGCGGCTGTCCAGCGTCAATGCAGAGAGCGGGCGGGACCGGGTGCGCGCGGGCGGCGCGCTCAGCCCCCCCGGGCCGCATTGCGTGCCGCGCATCGCTCCATCGCGCCGCGAAGCTCCGATTCGGCAGAAGCGGCCATGCTGCGCGGCACGAGGATCTCGAAGGCGGTTGCGCCAAGGCGGGTGATCTGGGCCGGGATGCGGTGGAGGAGGCCGCGCGCCGTGCGCCCCGGCGGGAAGGCCTTGAGACGCAGATCAAGCGGCGTGAGGCGGGCGAGCGCATCGGCGGTATCTCCGTCGCGCCCGTGTTCGCGCAAGATCAGCGCGGCAAAGGCATCGCTCATGTCGATCACATGGGCGAGCGGGGCAAGCGCGGCAAAAGCGGCGGGCGGGGGCGCACCGATCACGAGCGCCTCGCGCGCCCCCCGCCACAGGATCCGCGCGCCCTCGCCCGGCAGCCCCAGCGCCTCCCCCTGCTCCGGCCAGCCGTGGCCGAGCGCCGCCTTCAGCGCCAGCGAAAGCGGCGCGCGCGGGCCCGGCTTGGCCACGATCAGCGCCATCGCATCAGGCGCGCCGGCCTCCAGCACCAGATCGCCGCAGATGATCTCGCGCGCCCTTCCCTCGAGCGGGGCGCGGGGCGCAAGGGTGATTTCGCCTGTGGGCAAACCTGTGGATATCTCAGCCATGGAGCCGTTCTCCCTCGGGATCGAAAAACACCGGATCGCAGACCTCGCAGAGCGTTTCCACATGGCGCAGGTGATCCGAGGCGCGGACATGTTCGCCAAGGCGCGCCCGCCCGCCGCGCAGGAAGGCCAGCGCGATCACGCTCTTGAGCATGGGCGAGTAGGCAGCGCTTGCCACATGGCCCTCGTCATTCTCCGCCACCGCCAGCAGGCCGGGGCGGAAGAGGTGGGCCCCGGGCAGGATCTGCTTCACCGCCCCCACGGGGCGCAGCCCCACAAGCTCGGCCCGATCCGGGCCCATCAGGCCGGGGCGGCGCGCGGCGGCCTTGCCGATGAAATCGCCCTTGCGCGCAAGCAGGCGCGAGAGGCCGATGTCGGGGAGCGTCACCCGGCCATCGAGCTCGGCATGGGTGAGATGGCCCTTCTCGAGCCTCAGCACGTTCATCGCCTCGAGCCCGAAGGCGCCCCCGCCCATGGCCTCGGCACGCTCGGTGAGAAGCGCGAAAAGCGCCGCCCCGTAGCGCGCGGGCACGGCGATCTCATAGCCCGCCTCGCCGGTGAAGGAGGTGCGAAAGAGCCGCGCCGCGACTCCGGCGATGGTGAGCGCCTTCCAGGCCATATGCGCGGGCTGATCGGGGGCAAGCGGGCGCCTGAGCAGGCTGTTCACCAGATCGCGCGCGCGCGGCCCCGACACCACGATCTGCGCCCATTGCTCGCCCGCATCGACGATCTCCACATCCCATTCGGGCCTGAGCCCCTGGCGGACGAACTGCATGTGCCGCCACAGATCCTGCGCACCGGCGGTGGTGGACATCACCAGGAAATGCCCCCGCCCCATGCGCGCCACCACGCCGTCATCCATCACATGGCCATCCTCGCGCAGCATCACCCCCCAGCGCATACGCCCCACCTTGAGCGCCCGCATCGGCGTGGCGAAGAGAAAATCGAGGAACCGCGCCGCATCCGCGCCCAGCACCTCGAACTTGCCCAGCGGCGAGGCATCGAAAACGCCGACGCTGCCGCGCACCATCGCCACCTCGCGATCGCAGCTCTGGCGCCAGTTGCCCTCGCCCGCGCGGGGAAACCAGAGCGCGCGCTTCCAAAGCCCCGCATCGCCCATCACAGCGCCGCGCGAGAGGGCGTATTCATGCGCGGGCGTGTGGCGCTCGGGGGCGAAGCCGGCCCCGCGCCCGGCGCCGCCGATGGTGCCGATCGAAACCGGATCGAAAGGCGGGCGGAAGGTGGTGGTGCCGGTTTCGGGGATGCTGCGCCCAGTGGCTTCGGCCAGCACCGCCAGCGCATTGACGCCGCTGTTCTTCCCCTGATCGGGGCCCATGCCGAAGGTGGTGTAGCGCTTCATGTGCTCGCTCTCGCCCATCCCCTCGCGCGCGGCCTGCTGGATGTCGCTGACGGTCACGTCATTCTGAAGATCGAGGAAGGCCTTGGCGCGCGCGCCCGACACTTGCCAGAGCGGCTTCAGCCCCCCCGCCCGATCCCCCGCGGCGGGGATCTCGGGAAGCTCGGCCTTCAGGCCCAGCGCCTGGGCCGCGCTTTGCCCGGCTGCCGCCCCTTCGGCGAGGCAGGCGGCGGTGGAAAAACTGCCGTTCGCCGCGCCGGCGGCCTCGAGGCCGGGCACAGCGCCTGCGGCGGGCACGAAGGCGGCGATGTCCGCGCGCCAGCGGGCGCGCGCGCCGAGGTGGCAGGAGAGATGCAGCGCCGGGTTCCAGCCGCCGGAAACGCCGAGGCAATCGGCCTCGATGCGCTCGCGCGCGCCCGAAGCCGTGCGGATGGTAAGGCCGGTGAGCCCCTTGCGCCCATGCGCCGCCTCCACCACCGCGCCGGCAAGGAAGCGGAAATCACCGCCTTCCGGCGGCGGCGCGGCATCGGCGCGCGCATCGATCAGCGCCACGACCTCCACCCCCGCCGTTGCGAGATCGCGCGCGGTGCGGTGGGCGTCGTCATTATTGGCGAAGATCGCCACCCGCCGCCCGGCCACCGCGCCGTAGCGGTTGAGATAGCCGCGCAGCGCCCCGGCCTGCATGATACGGGGGCGATCATTGCCGGCGAAGGCAACGGGGCGCTCGATGGCCCCGGTGGCGAGCACCGCGCGCTTCGCGACGATCCGCCAGTGGCATTCGAGCGGGGCGTCGCCATCGGGCAGGTGATGCGCCACTTTCTCGACCGCGCTCCAGGTGCCCTGATCGTAGGCGCCGGTGATGGTGGTGCGCGCCATCACCCGCACGTTCTCCATCTCCCGAAGCTCGGCCTCGATCGCGCGCGCCCATTCATGGCCCGCGCGCCCGCCCACCTCCTCTTCCTCGAAGAGGAGCCGCCCGCCGAGGCGGCGATCGGGATCGGCAAGGATCACATCGCCGCCCGCGCGCCCCGCCGCCAGCGCCGCCATCAGCCCCGCCGGCCCGCCCCCGATCACCAGCACGTCGCAATGGGCGAAGGCCTGATCGTAGGGCGCTTCATCCGGGCAGACAGGCAGGCGCCCCAGCCCGGCGGCGCGCCGGATCAGCGGCTCCCAGACGCGCTCCCAGGCGCCGCGCGGCCATTTGAAGCTCTTGTAGTAGAAGCCCGGCCCCATGAGGGGCGAGAGGAGATCGTTGAGCGCGAGCACATCGAGGCCGAGCGCCGGCCAGGCGTTCTCCGCCCGCGCTTCCAGCCCCTCGAAAAGCTCCTGTGTTGCCGGGCGCTGATTGGGGATGAAGGCGCCGAAGCGGCGGATCGCCACCAGCGCCCCCGCCTCGTCGCCCCCAAGCGCGGTGATGCCGCGCGGGCGGTGATACTTGAAGCTGCGGCCGATGAAATGGAGATCATTGGCGATCATCGCCGAAGCCAGCGTATCGCCCGCCCGCCCGCAATAGCGCCTGCCTTCGAAGGAAAAGGGCACGCTCACATTGGCCCCGATCCGCCCGCGCCCCTTGATCCTCATGCGCCTGCCTCCCACGCCGGAACGGCCTCGAACACCGCATGGCTCACCGTATCGCGCGCCACCACCAGCCAGGCCCCGCAGCCCGCCTCGTGAAACCACAGCTCGCGCGTCGGCCCGGCCGGATTGTCGCGCAGATGCAGATAGGCGTCCCACGCCTCGAGCCCAGCATCCGGCGCCGGGCGCGCCAGCCATTCGGCCGCGCCCATCACGTGAAACTCGCGGCTGTCCCTCTCCCCGCACAGCGGGCACCTGATCCGCATGCCCAGCCCTCCCTAATGCCTGTTGTGGAGGGCGCCGGTGCCCTCCTCGTCGATGAGATGGCCGGTCCGGAAGCGATCGAGCCGGTAGGCGGCGGCCGCCTTCAGCGGCTCGCCCGTGGCGATCAGCCTGGCGAAGGCCACCCCCGAGCCCGGCACTGCCTTGAAGCCGCCATAGCACCAGCCGGCATTGAGAAATATTCCCTCCACGGGCGCGCGATCGATGATCGGGCTGCCGTCGGCGCTCATGTCCATCACGCCGCCCCAGCTGCGCAGCACCCGCGCGCGCCCCAGCATCGGCATCAATGTCATCCCCGCTTCCATCACATGCTCCACGCGCGGCAGGTTGCCCCGCTGGGCGTAGGAGGCATAGCCATCGAGATCGCCGCCGAAAACCAGCCCCCCCTTGTCGGACTGGCTGATGTAGAAATGGCCCATGCCGTAGCTGATCACGTGATCCACCACCGGCTTCAGCCCCTCGGTGACAAAGGCCTGCAGCACATGGCTCTCGATCGGCAGGCGAAAGCCCGCCATCCCGGCAAGCCGCCCCGAATGGCCGGCCACCGCGATCCCCACCTTGCCGGCATTGATGCGCCCGCGGGTCGTCTCCACCGCGCGCACCCGGCCACCGGCGATGCCAAAGCCCGTCACCTCGCAATGCTCGATCAGATCCACCCCCAGCCGATCGGCCGCGCGCGCATAGCCCCAGGCCACCGCATCGTGGCGCGCGGTGCCGGCATCGGGCTGCAGGAGCGCGCCGTAGATCGGGAAGCGGGTGTTGTCGTAATCGAGATACGGCACCAGCCGGCGCAGTTCCGCCCGCCCGAGAAGCACCGCGTGATCGTCTCGGCCCACCATCGCATTGCCGAGCCGGGCGAAACGATCGCGCTGGGCATCGGAGTGAAACAGGCTGATCACGCCCCGGGGCGAAAACATGACGTTGTAATCCAGCTCCTGGGAAAGATCCTTCCAGAGCGCCAGCGAAAACGAATAGAATTCGCCATTGCCGGGCAGCATGTAGGTGGAGCGCACGACGGTCGTGTTGCGGCCCAGATTGCCAAGCCCGAGCGCCCCCTTCTCGAGCACCGCGATGCGGCGAACGCCGTGGTTCTTCGCCAGGTAATAGGCGGTGGCCAGCCCGTGCCCGCCGCCGCCGACGATCACCACGTCATATTCCGGGCGCGGATCGGGCTTGCGCCATTGTGCCTTCCAGCCCCGATTGCCGCCCAGCGCCTGGCGCAGGATCTGCCAGCCCGAATAGCGCATCATGCCTCCCTCGCGTTTCGCGCCGATAGAAGCAGGCACGAAGCCGCAATGCAATGGGGCAATCCCCCACCCCATCACTGGTCTGCAAATATCCCCGGCGGCGCGGGGGCGGGGGGCGGAAGAAAAAGGGGGCAGCCCCCGCTCCTCGGCCCCTCAGAGGCCCTTCGAGCGGTAGCTGCGCGCCACCCGATCGATCGAGACGATATAGGCCGCCATGCGCAGATCATGCACATCCTCGCGCCCGTGCCACACCTCGCGGATCGCCTGATAGGCCTCGCGCATCGTGTCATCGAGCCCCGAGCGCACCAGTTCCAGCTCATCCGCCCCGCGCAGGTATTTCTCCTTGAAATCCGGCGTCATCGACCACGCATCCCCGAGATAGCGATCGAGCCGCTCAAGCTCGTTGATCAAGAGCCGGTGACGCGCTTCCTCCTGGCGGCGCTGCAGGCGGCCGAAGCGGATGTGGCTGAGGTTCTTCACCCATTCGAAATAGGAAACCGTCACACCGCCGGCGTTGGCGTAGAGATCGGGGATGATCACCGTGCCCTTGTGGCGCAGGATCTCGTCGGCCCCGGCGGTGATCGGCCCGTTTGCCGCCTCGATGATCAGCGGCGCCTTGATGCGCTTGGCGTTGGAAAGATTGATCACGCCTTCGAGCGCGGCGGGGATGAGGATATCGCATTCCTCTTCCAGAAGGCTCGCCCCATCCTCCCTGAAATGGGTATCCGCATAGCCCCTGATGGTGCCGTGCTTCTGCATCCAGGCGTGGATCTTCTCGATATCCACTCCCTCGGGATCGAGGATGCCGCCATCGCGCTCGATCACCCCGACGATCTTCGCGCCGTCCTCCTCGGAGAGGAATTTCGCCGCGTGATAGCCCACGTTGCCGAGCCCCTGCACGATGATCCGCTTGCCCTCGAGATCGCCCGAAAGCCCGGCCTCCTTCTTGTCGTCCTCATGGCGGAAGAATTCCTGCAGCGCGTATTGCACGCCCCGCCCCGTGGCCTCCACCCGCCCATGGATCCCGCCCGAATCGAGCGGCTTGCCGGTGACGCAGGCACGGGCGTTGATATCGGTCGTGTGCATGCGCGCATACTGATCGGCGATCCAGGCCATTTCGCGCTCGCCGGTGCCCATGTCGGGCGCGGGCACGTTCTGCGCGGGATTGATCAGATCACGCTTGATCAGCTCGTAGGCGAAGCGGCGCGTGATCTGTTCGAGCTCGTATTCGTCATATTCGCGCGGATCGATGCACAAGCCCCCCTTGGAGCCGCCGAAGGGCGTTTCCACCAGGGCGCATTTGAAGGTCATCAGCGCGGCGAGCGCCTCCACCTCGTCCTGGTTCACCGTCGGCGCATAGCGGATCCCGCCCTTCACCGGCTCCATATGCTCGGAATGGACGGAACGATAGCCGGTGAAGGTGTGCAGCTTGCCGCGCAGGCGCACCCCGAAGCGCACGGTGTAGGTGGCGTTGCAGACGCGGATCTTCTCCTCCAGCCCCGGAGAGAGATCCATCAGCGCCACCGCGCGATTGAACATCAGATTGACGGATTCGCGAAATCCAGGTTCCTTCTGGGCTGCCATTTTCTCTATCTCCCGGCTCTGAACAGACTGCGACAGAATCACGCAGCCAGGGGCAAAATATGCCCGATGAAGGAAGGATGCACGCAGCTTTTGCCGCCCTGCCCGCAGTCACGGACGAGGCCCGGAGATGAGCCCGTCGTCAATGATTCGCAATGACGAGAATGATTTGTCACCGCGCGCATCGGAGAAAACAATTCCGGCGGTCACGAAAAATTGTTTCCGACAAACGGACAATAAGGCCGATCCGCCCCCTCCCGAGGCCCGAAATTAAGGAAGCGTTAAGAATTTGCGTGCCTTTGCCCAAATTTTGCCACATCCGAATGCGTAAAAGAATGCTGCGTATTTGCGTCTGCGCGCGTGTGAAGCCGATCGGCTCATGCGCCATTTGTAGGGAAAGGGTGAGTCATGACGGTATTTCAACCGGGGCATATAGCGGAGCAGGAAGATCATCGCGCCGGCGACGGCGGCATCTTCGTACGTGCATGGCGCCGGGCCGGGGATTTTCGCCGGGATGAAGGCGGCGCCCTCATCCTGTTTGCGCTCTTCATCTTCATCCTCATGCTGCTCATTGGCGGCATGGCGGTGGATTTCATGCGTTTCGAAACCACCCGCACCAAGATCCAGAACACCGTTGACCGCGCCGTGCTGGCCGCCGCATCCCTCAACCAGACCCGCGATCCCGCGGACGTGGTGCAGGATTATTTCGACAAGGCAGGCCTCGGCGGGGCGCTCCAGAACGTCATCGTGGAAGACGACCTCAATCACCGCAAGGTGCAGGCGATCGCAAGGGCCGATATCAACACCTTCTTCCTGCATATGTCCGATATCAACACCCTCTCAGCCCCCGGCGGCGGCACCGCCGAGGAGAAGGTAACGAATGTGGAAGTTTCACTGGTGCTCGATATTTCCGGCTCGATGGGGCGCGAAAGCTCCACCGGCGGCACCAAGATCGAACTTCTGCGCGATGCGGCGAAGGATTTCGTGGATACGGTCCTGAATGATGACGCAGAAGACAAGATCTCGCTCAGCCTCATCTCCTACTCTGCGCAGGTGAATGCCGGCCCCGACATCTTCAACCAGATGAATGTCAAGGGCAGCTACATCGACGCCACCCACAACTACAGTCACTGCATCGAATTCGAGACGGCGGATTTCAATACCGCCGAGCTTGATCTTTACAAGACCTACCGCCAGGGCCAGCATTTCTCGCCCTACAACTACTACGATTCCGACGGCACGCTCACCTACACCAACTGCCCCAAATACGAGCGCGACCGCATAATCGCCTTCAGCCAGGACAAATCCGAACTCAAGGACCGGATCGAAGATCTGGAACCGGAGGCGAATACCGCGATCCATATGGGGATGAAATGGGGCACGGCGCTCCTTGATCCCTCCACCCGCCCGATCGCTTCAGGGCTGATCGGCATGGGCAAGGTGGATAACGTGTTCAACGGCCGCCCCGCGGATTACGATGACGAGGATACGCTCAAGGTCATCGTCCTGATGACGGATGGTGAAAACGTGAACACCCTGCGCGTGAAGCGCCGCCATTACAACAGCACCTGGGAATACAACTACTGGAACACCCACAAGGTGCCGTGGAGCAGCTCCTATCTCTATTACAAATACACCGCCGCCCAGGCCGATGACATGCTCGATAACATCTGCGATGCGGCCAAGGCACAGGGCATCAAGGTCTATACGGTGGGTTTCGAGGTCGGCAACCACGGCGCCAGCGTGATGGAAAACTGCGCCACTCAGCCGAGCTATTTCTTCCGCGTGGAAGGGATCGAGATCGCCGATGCCTTCCAGGCCATCGCCAATGATATCAACCGCCTGAGGCTGACCCAATGAAACGCATCATCTCGCAGATCCGCACGGGCCTGCGCGATCTGCGCAGGAAGGAGGATGGCAACGCCACGATCGAATTTGCCATTCTCTTCCCGGCCTTCATCATGATCTTCCTCTCGGCCTTCGAATCCGGCCTTCTGATGACCCGCCAGGTGCTGCTGGATCGGGCTGTCGATCTCACCGTGCGCGACATCCGGCTGCGAACATGGCAGCCGGGCCCCCCGCCCACGCACAACCAGCTCAGGCAGCAGATCTGCGACAGGACGGGGATCATCCCCGATTGCATGAACTCCCTGCTGATCGAGATGCGCCCGGTGGACCGCACCACCTGGACGCCGCTCGACACCAATGCCACCTGCATCGACAAGAGCCAGCCCGTCGCCCCCCAGATGCCGCCCAATTACAATGCCGGCTCGGATGACGATCTGATGTTGCTGCGCGCCTGCGCGGTGTTCGATCCGATCTTTCCGATGTCGGATCTCGGGCTCAAGCTGGCGCGTGCCAACACCGGCGATTATGCCCTTGTGGCCACATCCATTTTCGTGAACGAGCCAAGCTGATGAAACAGTATCTTATGTACCCCGTTGCGAAACTCCGGCTCCGCATTTCCAGCTTCCGCGAGGATGCACGCGGCAGCCTCTCGATGGAAACCGTGCTCGTGTTCCCGCTTCTGATGTGGGCCTATATCGCGATGTTCATCTATTTCGATGCCTTTCGCGTCCAGAGCACCAATCTCAAGGCCGCCTATGCGGTGAGCGATCTTCTCTCGCGTGAAGCCGTCGTCAATCAGGATTACATCGACGGCATGAACCAGGTCTTCGATTACCTTATCGCCTCTTCCGATCCTACCTGGCTCAGGGTCACCTTCGTGAGGTGGGACGACAACGACGAGGAATACAAGGTCATCTGGTCGCACAGCACCAGAGGAAAGCCGGTGCATACGAATGCGACGATCAACAGCGCCAATGTGGTCAACAAGATCCCGGAAATGCCTGTCGGCGATCGGGCGATCATCGTTGAAACCCACATGACCTATCAGCCGATCTTCAACGTCGGCCTCGGGCAGCTTTCGCTGGACAATTTCATCGTCACCCGCCCCCGCCGCGGGCCGCAGCTGCAATGGTCCAACATCTGACGGACGCTTTCCCGCGCGGCTGAACGATAAACACCCTCACGGCAAGCGGCGGCTGATCGGGCCGCCGCTTTACGGTTTGTCAGCCCTTTTCGCCGTCAGCCTTGCGCTGCGCGATCAGCATGGTGAGAAGCTCGGCCATTGCCTTGGCCTGGCCGGCGGAAGTCACCCCGCCGATGCCGATGCGCCGCCCGAACCGCCACCAGAGCCCGGGCGCCCAGGCCCGGGGGGCGGGCTTTTTCAGGATCAGGGTAAAGCCATGGGCCGGCTTCAGCGCGAAGGTTCCGCGGCTGACGGCTTCGATCTCCCCGATCCGCGCCAGCACCCGCCCCCCGCTTTCGCGCAGGGCCTCGCGGGTAAGTTCAAGCCGCCGCCCCGTGGCCTCGTAAAGCCCGAGCCCCAGCCACAGCACACCCCCGCCAGCGGCCAGGAGCAGCAGGCGTATCCAGAGCGCCATCTCCGGCGCCGCGATGGCGAGCCAGGCCAGCAATGCGCCGAGCGCGATCAGCACCATGAGCGCGAAGAGCCGTCGCGGCGCGGAGGCCCGGAGCACGATCAACACCTCCCCTGCCCGCTCTTCTTCCCTTTCGCCCTTGCGGGATCTGTCGCTCATCCCCATCCTCCTGCCTGCCCTCCATTTCCGCCGCTCCCGCTTTAGCCGGGTGGCGCGAAAAATGACAGGGCTTCGTTCCCGGCTTCGTTCCCGGCTTTATCCCGGCCCTCTCATGGCCTAGGCTTGGCCCATGTTTCCCTTCGAAAACACCTATGCCCGCCTGCCCGGCAGGATGTATGCACGCATCACGCCCCGGCCGGTGCCCGCGCCCGAGATGATCGCGCTCAACGAGCCGCTGGCGCGCGATCTCGGGCTTGACGTGGCGGCGCTCCGATCCCCGGCCGGCGTGGCGGTGCTTTCGGGAAGCGCCCTGCCCGAAGGTGCCGAGCCGCTGGCGCAGGCCTATGCGGGGCATCAGTTCGGCGGCTGGGTGCCGCAACTGGGCGACGGGAGGGCGATGCTGCTCGGGGAAGTGCGTGATCGCGCGGGCCAGCTGTGGGACATCCAGCTCAAGGGCTCGGGCCCCACCCCCTTTTCACGCGGGGGAGACGGGCGCGCGCCGCTCGGGGCCGTCCTGCGCGAATATGTGGTGAGCGAGGCGATGCAGGCGCTCGGCGTGCCCACCACGCGGGCGCTGGCGGCGGTGGCCACCGGCGCAAAGGTGCGCCGCGAAGCGATGCTGCCCGGCGCGGTGCTGACGCGGGCCGCCACCAGCCACATCCGCGTGGGCACCTTCCAGTATTTCGCCGCGCGCGGCGATCGCGAGGCGCTGGAGAGGCTGGTGGAATACACCATTGCCCGCCATTACCCGGGGCTTGATGGCCCGCTGGCGCTCCTCGAGGCGGTGGTGGCGGCGCAGGCGCGCCTGATCGCCCAGTGGATGGGCCTTGGCTTCATCCACGGGGTGATGAACACCGACAACACCCACCTCGGCGGCCTCACCATCGATTACGGCCCCTGCGCCTTCATGGATGGCTATGCGCCCGGCAAGGTGTTCAGCTCGATCGATCGCATGGGGCGCTATGCCTACGATCGCCAGCCACGGGTGATCGTGTGGAATCTGGCGCAGTTCGCCACATCGCTGATCCCGGTGATGGGGAAGGATCAGGAGGCGGCAATCCGTGAGGCCACGCGGGCGGTGGCGGAATTCACGCCGCAGTTCTCGCGCGAGTGGCTGCGGATCTTCCGCGCCAAGCTCGGGCTCGCGGCAAAGCCCCCGGACGGCATCACGGACGAGGACGATGTGAAGCTGATCGCGGCGCTTCTCGATCTGATGGCGCGCGAGGAAGCGGATTTCACCAATAGCTTCCGCGCCCTCGCCCGCGGGAACGCGGAAGACGAATTCACCGATCGCGCGGCATACCGGGAATGGCACGAGGCCTGGCTGGCGCGGCGCGCGCGCGAGGCCTCCGCAGCAGACGAGCAGCTTGCCCTGATGCAGCGCACGTCGCCCGCGCTGATTGCGCGCAATCACCGGGTGGAAGAGGCGATCGGGGCTGCATATGCTGGCGATTTCGCGCCGTTCCACCGCCTCAACGCCGCGCTTCGCCGCCCATATGAGGAGCAGGCGGAATTTGCCGATCTTGCCCGCCGCCCCGCCCCTGCTGAAGAGGTGAAGCGCACCTTCTGCGGCACCTGAATGGCGGGGGTTCGTGGCTGGTCCGGGCAAGCGGGGGCCGCCCCTCTTTCTTCCGCCCCGCGCCCCAGGGGATATTTATGGACCAATGATGGAAAGAGGGCGCAATGCGGCATTTGCGCTCTCAATATGAACGAACGAGCCGGCGCAATTGACGGCGCGGTGCGCCAGCGGGTAAACCCGCGTTGCACGGGGCCGAACGGAGGAAACGCGCCATGACCATCCTGCAGCTCGCCTCTCTCCTGATCGTTCTGGCCGGGGCCTTCGGCGCGATCAATTACCTGTTTCTGAAGCTGCCCGGGGCGATCGGCATCCTGGTGGTGGCACTGGCGGCCTCGATTGGCGTGATGGTGCTGGATCATTTCCTCCCCGGGATCGGCGCCAGTGCGATCATCCGCGAAACGGTGCAGGATTTCGAATTTTCCGCCGCATTGCTCGAGGGCATGCTGGGGCTGCTGCTCTTTGCCGGTGCTATGCATGTGAAGCTCTCCGATCTGCACGGGGAGTGGCCTGTCGTCCTGCTGATGGCGACGCTCGGGGTGGCGCTTTCCACGGCGGTTGTCGGGGTCGGCTTTTCCTGGCTCACGGGGATGCCGCTCATGGTTGCGCTGGTTTTCGGGGCGCTGATCTCACCCACCGATCCGGTGGCCGTTCTGGGCGTGCTGCGCGACGCGAGCCTGCCCAGGACGCTCGAAACCAAGATCGCCGGCGAAAGCCTGTTCAATGACGGCGTGGGCTATGTGGTCTATCTGGTGCTCGTTGGGCTGGCTTTCGGGCAGGCAGAGGGGCATGGGGGCGGCCACGGCACCGGGGAGGCGTCGCAGCTCGAGACGGCGGCGCGGCTGTTTGCCCAGGAAGCGCTTGGCGGCGCGCTGCTCGGGGCGCTCCTTGGCTGGATCACCTTTTCGGTGATGCGGCGGATCGACGATTACGCGCTCGAGGTGCTGATCACCCTCGGCCTGGCCTTCGGGGGCTATCAGCTTGCGGTGGCGCTGCATCTGTCGGGGCCGATCTTTGCCGTGGTGGCGGGGCTGTTCATCGGCGATGTGGGGATGAAATACGCCATGTGCGAGGAAACGAGGCGCTATGTGGGGGCGTTCTGGGTGATGGTGGACGAAATCCTGAATGCCGTCCTGTTCCTGATGATCGGGGTTGAGGTGTTTGCCCTCACCTTCGATATCGACACCCTGAAGGCCGGCGCTTTCGCCATCGGGCTGGCGCTTGCGGCACGCCTGATCGCGGTGGCGGTGCCGATCCTGATCCTGCGCCCGTTCCGGCGCTTCTCGCGTGGCGTGATCCCGATCATGACATGGGGCGGCCTGAAGGGCGGGATCTCGGTCGCGCTCGCGCTGGCGCTGCCGGAAAGCGAATGGAAGCCGCTCATCCTCACCTCCACCTATATCGTGGTGATCTTCTCGATCATCGTGCAGGGGCTGACGATCGGGCGGCTGGCAACGCGGCTCGGGCGCGAGCCGGAGCTGGTTTAGGCCGGCTGGCCCGGCTGGCCCGGCAGGCCCGGCAGGAACCTGACGCGAACTCATCCATGCAGCACGGGCCGGGTTTTTCCCCTGACAGAGCGGCCTTTTCCATGCCATGCTGCCCGCTGAGAGCAACCATTCCGGGGGATCGAAGATGAGCTTCATGAAGACACTTGCCAAGGTGGCGATCGGCGTTGCCATCGCCAAGGGCGCTGCCGCGATGACGAGTCGGGCGCGCAGCGGCGCAGGCAGCGCCGCGGGCGGCAGCACGGGCGGCGGGGGCGGCCTGCTCGAACAGCTCGGCGGCGCGCTTGGCCAGGGCCGCTCCCAGCAGGGCGGCGGGATCGAAGACATGCTCGGCGCGGTGCTCGGCGGCAGGAGCGCGCAATCAGCCGGCAGCGGCCAGGGCGGGCTTGGCGGGCTGCTCGATGGCCTCAGCCGCACGAGCCGCCCCGGCGCAGGCGGCGCATCGGCTCCGCGCGGCGGACTTGACGAGATGCTCGGCGGGCTTGCCGGCGGCATTGGCGGGGGCGCTGGCGCGGGCACTGGCGGGCTCGGCGATCTCCTCGGCGGAATGCTTGGCGGCTCGCTCGGAGGGGCGCTCGGCGGTGCCGGCGCGGCGCGCGCCGCCATGCCCGAAGCCATGCCCGAGGCCGCACCCGAGGGCAACAAGGCAAACAAATCCAAGAGCGGCAAGGCGCGCAGGAGCTTCGCGGAGGAACTGAACCGCTCGCTGGCCGGCGAAGAACCCGAGCCCGAGCCCGAGCACGAACTGGCCGCCGCCCTGATGCTGCGCGCCATGATCCAGGCCGCGAAATGCGATGGCCGGATCGATGCCGCCGAGCAGGCCAAGCTTCTGGAGAAGCTCGGCGATGTCTCGCCCGAGGAGCGGGCCTTCGTGGAGGCGGAGCTTGCCTCCCCGGTGGATGTGGAAGGGCTGGCGCGCCAGGTGCCCGAGGGGCTTGAGCCGCAGGTCTATGCGATGTCGGTGCTCGCCATCGATCTCGACAGCCAGGCCGAAGCGCAATACCTCCATCAGCTTGCCCAGGCCCTGGGGCTGGGCAAGAGCGATGTCAATCACATTCACGCCCAGCTCGGCGCGCCCGCGCTCTACGCCTGATCCCGCATCACACGTTCTCCGCCCGCGCCACCCCTGCGGGCGGAGATCGGGCATTGGTGCCGCTCCCCGGCAAAAAACGGTGGAGCCCCGCCCCCGCATCGCATAAAGAAGGCGCGAACAAGCGAGACGGGCGGATGAGCGAGTCCATCATCGACAAATGCGAGAAATCCGGCCTCCGGCTGACGGAGCAGCGCCGCGTGATCGCCTCGGTGCTGGAAAGGGCCGAGGATCACCCGGACGTGGAAGAGCTGCACCGGCGCGCAAGCCGGATCGATCCGCGCATCTCGATTGCCACCGTCTATCGCACGGTGAAGCTCTTCGAGGAGGCCGGCATTCTCGAAAAGCACGAATTCGGCGATGGCCGCGCCCGCTACGAGCCGGCCGACCGCGAACACCACGATCACCTGATCGATCTCACCACCGGCGACGTGATCGAATTCGTCGATCCCGAAATAGAGGCCCTGCAGGAAAAGATCGCCCGCAAGCTCGGCTACAGGCTGAAGGGCCACCGGCTCGAGCTATACGGCGTCCCCCTCAACAAGAAGGAAGAGAAATGAGCATCATCATCGATATCGAGGCGCGCGAGATTCTCGACAGCCGCGGCAATCCCACCGTGGAAGTGGATGTGCTGCTGGAAGATGGCACGCTGGGGCGCGCGGCGGTGCCCTCGGGGGCGTCCACCGGGGCGCATGAGGCGGTGGAGCTGCGCGATGGCGATCCGCATCGCTACATGGGCAAAGGGGTGTTGAAGGCCTGCGCGGCGGTGAACGGCGAGATCGCCGAGGCGCTCGCGGGCATGGACGTGACGGAGCAGGAAGCGCTCGATTCCGCCATGCGCGAGCTTGACGGCACCGAAAACAAGGCCCGCCTCGGCGCCAATGCGATCCTCGGGGTTTCGCTCGCCGCAGCCAAGGCGGCGGCCTATTTCACCGCCCAGCCGCTTTTCCGCTACGTGGGCGGCACCGCGGCGCGGGTGCTGCCGGTGCCGATGATGAACATCATCAACGGCGGCGAGCACGCCGACAACCCGATCGACATCCAGGAATTCATGATCATGCCAGTGGCCGCGCCGAACATCCATGAAGCGGTGCGCTGGGGATCGGAGGTTTTCCACACCCTGAAGAAGGAGCTTTCGGCCGCCGGCTACAACACCGCGATCGGCGACGAGGGCGGCTTCGCACCGTCGCTTTCGGGCACCCGCGAGGCGCTCGATTTCATCCTGCGCGCCATCGAGAAGGCGGGCTACAAGCCGGGCGAGGAAATCTTTCTCGCGCTCGATTGCGCCGCCACGGAATATTTCAGGGACGGCAGATACGTGCTTGCCGGAGAAGGGAAAACCCTGACAAGTGAAGAGAACGTCGCCTATCTCGAAGCGCTGGTGAAGGATTACCCGATCATCAGCATCGAGGACGGCATGGCCGAGGATGACTGGGAGGGCTGGGTGGCGCTCACCGAGGCGCTCGGCGAGCGTATCCAGCTTGTCGGCGATGATCTCTTCGTCACCAACCCCAAGCGCCTTGCGCGCGGCATCGAGATGGGGGCGGCCAATTCTCTTCTCGTCAAGGTCAATCAGATCGGCACGCTTTCCGAAACCCTCGATGCCGTCTCCATGGCCCATCGCGCCAGCTACACTTGCGTGATGAGTCACCGCTCGGGCGAGACGGAAGATGCCACCATCGCCGATCTCGCCGTGGCCACCAACTGCGGCCAGATCAAGACGGGATCGCTCTCGCGCTCCGACCGCTTGGCGAAATACAACCAGCTCATGCGCATCGAGGAAATGCTCGGCGAAACCGCCCTCTACGCCGGCCGCTCGATCCTGAAAGGCTGAGTGCGCATCCGCCGATCGCGCCCTCGCTCTCTTGCCGCTGCGGAAGGCAGGATGTTATCCTGCCCGGTGAGAGGGAATTTGCGTCAATGGGCTTGGGGGCCAGTGCTGTGCGCTCAGTGGTGATTTCATGTCTGGCGTTCCTGATGTCAGGCTGCGTGGCGGTCACGACCACAAGGCAGGATCTGAAAGCGGCGAACGCGCCGCTCTCGGCCCACCCCTGCGAGCGGCGTGCCAACGGGAAATGCACCTTTCTCAACGCCCCCGTGGCGCTTTCGCAAAAGCCGATCCGGCTGAAGCAGCGCCCCCTGCCCTTCTACCGCACCACCCGCCCGCTGGAATTCGTGGATGCGAGGCCGCGCAGATGGGTCGCCCCGAAGGCCACCCTCACCGACGGCGCCTCCATCCCCGATATCTTCGTTCCCCTGATCGGCAATCCGCGCTCCCGCCAGTTCATCGATGCCGCCACGCTGCACGATGCCTATTGCGGCGTGGGCAATGAAAGCCTGCCGCAATATCACGCCGATACCTGGCAGAACGTGCATCACATGTTCTATGACGCCCTGCGCGTCGGCGGCACGCCGGCAAAGAAGGCGAAGATCATGTATGCGGCCGTCTATCTCGCCGGCCCGCGCTGGTACATGCCCGGCCAGAAGCCGCAGGCACGCATGCCGGTGCCGGGCGTGATGGTGATCTCGGCGCCCGTCGTGCTCGGTCCCGGCATCAATCGCCCGCTGCCCGAAATTCTGCCAGAGGAAGCCCTCGTTGCGGCCCTGCTCGATGTGATCGATTACATCAACCGCACCAATCCCCCCCTGGCCCGGCTCGACGCCTACCTGCTGAAGACCGAACGCCGCCTGCTCACCGATGCCGCAAATGCCGCTGTCCGCGATGACGGCGGCGACAGCCCCACCAACAACCAGTATTGAACCCCGATGAGCCCCGCGCCCCGCAGCCATGCCGATCGCCTGATCGAAGCCCTCGCGCTCACGCCCCACCCCGAAGGCGGACACTACCGCCAGACATGGATCGCCGATGCCCCCGAAGGCGCCCGCCCTGCCGGCACCGCGATCCTCTTCCTTCTGAAAGCGGGCGAGAAAAGCCGCTGGCACAGGGTGGACGCCACCGAGATCTGGCATTTCCACGCCGGCGCGACCCTGCGCCTCTCCATGAGCGAAACGA
>Ga0256832_1001037_pt1 | contig 18621 bp, 19 predicted proteins | sample 134614metaG_FD_190534 | JGI IMG/M metagenome (GOLD analysis project Ga0256832, IMG submission 190534) | Hydrothermal vent microbial communities from Lau Basin, Pacific Ocean - 134-614 | ecosystem: Environmental > Aquatic > Marine > Hydrothermal vents | place: Pacific Ocean: Lau Basin | collected...
GTGTGGCAGCCCGCCCGGCGCGTCAACCACGGCGAGCTGCTGCTGCCTACCCGGCCGCTGCCCCTGCTGGTGGCCGAGGACGAGGCCGGCCGCCCGGTGACCCTGGAGCGCCTGCGCGGGCGCTGGACCTACGTGTACGTGGCCCAGGGCCCCTGCGACCTGTACTGCCAGGCGGCCCTGTTCAAGCTGCGCCAGGGACGCGCCCTGCTGGGGCGTGACCTGACCCGCGTGCAGCTGGTGTATCTGGCCCTGGATGAGGCGGCCGCCAACAGCCTGCAGTGGCTGCGGCCCGACCATCCCGCCCTGCTGGGCGCGCGCGTGCCGGCGGCGCGGGCCGCGGCGCAGCAGGCCGCCTTCGGCGACGACAGCCCCGGTTACATCTACCTGCTCGACCCGCACGGCAATCTGGTGCTGCGCTACGGGCGCGACGCGCGGACCAAGGGCATGCTCAAGGACATCCACCGCCTGCTGAAGGTGTCCAGCATTGGCTGAGGGGCAGGGCATGACGGGCGGCTTCCGCTGGCTGGCGCGGCTGACCGCCGTGCTGGCCCTGTGCGTGGTCATGCTGGGCGCCTACGTGCGTCTGTCGGACGCCGGCCTGGGTTGTCCCGACTGGCCCGGCTGCTACGGCCGGCTGGTGGTGCCCGAGCACCCGGGCGAGGTGGCGCCGGCCTACAGCGGGCGCGCGCTGGAGCCGCACAAGGCCTGGAAGGAGATGGTGCACCGCTATTTCGCCGGCACCCTGGGGCTGTTCATCCTGGCGCTGGCGGTGATCGCCTGGCGCCACCGGCGCCGCCCCGGCCAGCCGGTGGTGCTGCCGCTGCTGCTGGTGGGGCTGGTGGTCTTCCAGGCCCTGCTGGGCATGTGGACGGTGACGCTGCAGCTCAAGCCGGTCGTGGTCATGGCGCATCTGCTGGGCGGCATGGCCACCCTGGCCGGGCTGTGGTGGCTGGTGTTGCGCTCCATCCGCTGGCGGCCGGACGCGCCGGCCGAGGCGCTGGCCTGGCGCGGCTTCGCCCTGCTGGGCCTGCTGCTGGTCATCGCCCAGATCGCCCTGGGCGGCTGGACCAGCGCCAACTACGCCGCGCTGGCCTGTCCGGACTTCCCCGTCTGCCAGGGCAGCTGGTGGCCGCCCATGGACTTCCGCGAGGCCTTCGTGCTGTGGCGCGGCACGGGCATCAACTACGAGTTCGGCGTGCTGGACAACCCGGCGCGCACCGCCATCCACGTGACGCACCGCCTGGGCGCGCTCACCGTGGCCATCTACGTGGGCCTGCTGGCCTTCTTCCTGCTGCGCTGGGGCAACGCCGCGCGCGTGCGGCGCGCCGCGGCCGGGGTGGCCCTGCTGCTGCTGGTGCAGCTGGGGCTGGGCATCTCCAACGTGGTGTTCCGCCTGCCGCTGCCGGTGGCGGTGGCCCACAACGGGGGCGCGGCCCTGCTGCTGCTGGCCCTGCTGACGACCTTCTTCCTGACCAGAAATCCGCGCCGTTTCGCGGCGCAGGGGGGTGACGACCATGCCGACTGACACGATTTCCCTGCAACCGGCCACCGTGGGCGAACGGCTCGCCTGCTACTGGCAGTTGTGCAAGCCCAACGTGGTGGCCCTGATGGTGTTCACCGCCTGGGTGGGCATGCTGCTGGCCAGCCCGGACGCCTTCCCGCTGCGCGCCTTCGTGTTCGGCACCCTGGGCATCGCCCTCATGGCCGGCTCGGCGGCGGCCATCAACCAGGTGGTGGATCGCCACGTGGACGCGCGCATGCTGCGCACCCGGGGCCGGCCCATTCCGCAGGGCCAGCTGGCGCCGCGCCACTGCGTGCTGTTCGCCCTGGTGATGGGCGTCGTCGGCTTCGTCGTGCTGTGGAGTGGCGTGAACCGGCTCACCGCCGTGCTCACGCTGCTGTCGCTGGTGGGCTACGCGCTGGTCTACACCCTGTGGCTCAAGCGCGCCACGCCGCAGAACATCGTCATCGGCGGCGCCGCCGGCGCCACCCCGCCGCTGCTGGGCTGGACCGCCGTCACCGGCCAGGTGGACCCCTATGCCCTGGTGCTGTTCCTCATCATCTTCACCTGGACGCCGCCCCACTTCTGGGCCCTGGCCATCTACCGCAAGGCCGACTACGCCAAGGCCAACATCCCCATGTTGCCGGTGACGCACGGCGACGACCACACGCGGCTGCAGATCCTGCTCTACACGGTGCTGCTGGTGGTGGTCACGCTGCTGCCCTTCCTGCTGGGCGTGAACGGGGTGGTCTACGCAATCGGCGCCCTGCTGCTGGGGGCCGGCTTCCTCTACCACGCGCTGATGATGATCTACACGCGCCGCCGCCGCTGGGCCATCAAAACGTTCGTCTATTCAATCGTTTATCTGTTCGCCCTGTTCGCCTTCCTGCTTTTCGACCGCTTTCTGCCCCTGCTGCTGGAGCGGATCCCGGTCGTTTTCTGAACTTTGCGGGGCCGGCCGCCGGTCCCGCCCGCTCCCTTGATTTTCGGCCGTCGTACTGTATGCTCTGCCGTCCGCGCTCGCCGCGGACATCTTGTCCTGTGCATGTTTCAGAGCAGTTTGGGAGTGAACCATGGCCGTCGCAGCGACCTCGGTAAGTCAGCAGTACAACTATGAAATAATTAGAAAATTCGCCATCGCCGCCATCCTGTGGGCGCTTTTCGGCATGAGTGTCGGCGTCTACATCGCTTCCGAGCTGGCCTGGCCGTTCCTGAACTTCGACAACCCCTACATCACCTTCGGCCGCTTCCGGCCGGTGCACACCACCAGCGTCATCTTCGGTTTCGGTGGCAACGCCCTGTTCGCCACCTCGTACTATGTGGTCCAGCGCACCTGCCAGGCGCGCCTGCCGAGCGACCTGCTGGCCAAGTTCACCTTCTGGGGCTGGAACGCGGCCCTGGTGCTGGGCGTGATCAGCTACATGGCGGGCATCACGCAGTCGCGCGAATACGCCGAGTTCGAATGGCCCATCGACATCCTCATCACCGTGGTGTGGGTCACCTACTTCTGGCTCTACCTGCAGACCCTGCGCCGCCGCTCCCAGCCGCACATCTACGTGGCCAACTGGTTCTACATGGCCTTCATCCTGGCCACCGCCCTGCTGCACATCTTCAACAACTTGGCCGTGCCGGTGAGCCTGTTCAGCCTCAAGTCCTACAGCCTGTTCTCCGGCGTGCAGGACGCCATGACCCAGTGGTGGTACGGTCACAACGCGGTGGGCTTCTTCCTGACCGCCGCCTTCCTGGGCATGATGTACTACTTCGTGCCCAAGCAGGCCGGCCGGCCGGTGTACTCCTACCGGCTGTCCATCGTCCACTTCTGGGCGCTGATCTTCCTGTACATGTGGGTGGGCACGCACCACCTGCACTGGACCGCCATCCCCGACTGGACCTCCACCCTGGCGGCCACCTTCTCCATCCTGCTGCTCATGCCCTCCTGGGGCGGCATGATCAACGGCATCATGACCCTGTCCGGGGCGTGGGACAAACTGCGCACCGACCCCATCATGATGTTCCTCATCACGGCCCTGTCCTTCTACGGCATGTCCACCTTCGAGGGGCCGATGATGGCGCTCAAGAGCGTGAACGCCCTGTCCCACTACACCGACTGGACGGTGGGCCACGTGCATTCCGGCGCCCTGGGCTGGGTGGCCATGGTCAGCTTCGGCTCGCTGTATCACATGGTGCCGCGCCTGTACGACACCAAGCTATACAGCACGCGCTTGGTGTATGTGCACTTCTTCCTGGCCACCATCGGCATCGTGCTCTACATCACCGCCATGTGGGTGTCCGGCATCGGCCAGGGCCTCATGCTGCGGGCCTTCGACGACTACGGCAACCTGGCCTACACCTTCGTCGAGACGGTGGCCTTCATGCACTGGCCGCTGGTGGCGCGGGCCGTGGGGGGCGCCTTCTTTGTCGCCGGTGTGGTCGTCATGGCCTACAACATCGGCATGACCATCCTCACCGCCCGCCGCGAGGCCGCCGCCCTGGAGGCCAAGATCGCCGCCAAGCTGGCCAAGGCCGGACTGTAACGGAGCACCGTCATGATCAAGCACGAAAGCATCGAAACGAACATCGGCCTGCTGATCATCCTGTCGCTGCTGGCCATGGGCATCGGCGGGCTGGTGGAGATCGTGCCCCTGTTCTACATCAACGACACGGTGGAGAAGGTGGACGGGGTGCGGCCCTACACGCCCCTGGAGCTGCGCGGCCGTGACATCTACCAGCGCGAGGGCTGCTACCTGTGCCACTCGCAGATGGTGCGCCCGTTCCGCGACGAGGACCTGCGCTACGGCCACTACTCGCTGGCGGCCGAGTCGCAGTACGACCACCCGTTCCAGTGGGGCTCCAAGCGCACCGGGCCGGATCTGGCGCGGGTGGGCGGCAAGTATTCCAACGAGTGGCACGTGCAGCACCTGATCGCGCCGCGCTCGGTGGTGCCCGAGTCCATCATGCCCAACTACCCGTGGCTGGCGAAGAACGAGCTGCGCTATGCGGACATCGCCGCCCGCATGCGCGCCCTGAAGCGCACCGGCGTGCCCTATTCCGAGACGCCCGAGGAGTACGAGGCCAACGTCAAGAAGTTCGGCAAGGAAGTGGCCGACATGCTGGACATCAACCACGCCGAGCGGAATCTCATCCGCCAGGCGGAGGCCGGCAACTACGACGGTGACCCCTCCAGACTCACCGAGATGGACGCCCTGGTCGCCTATCTGCAGATGCTGGGCACCCTGGTGGACTTCAGCAAGTATGACGAAGGCTATTTCGCCCAATTCCGCTGATCGCCCGTCCGCGGCGGGTGCGTGACCATGTTCGCTGAGGCGTGGGCGTGGATGACCGACCTGGGCAACAGCAAGGTGCTGGCCCTGCTCATCTTCATGCCCCTGTTCCTGGCCATCGTGGCCTGGGTGTACGGCAACCGCCGGCGCAGCGAACGGCTGGAATCCTACAAGTACATGCCCTTCCTGGACGAGGAGCCGGAGGGGGACCAGAAAGGTGAACTGAAATGAAGCAGTCCGAACATCACAAGCAGGCCGTTCAGACCACCGGGCATGCCTGGGACGGCGACATCCAGGAATACAACAATCCGCTGCCGCGCTGGTGGGTGTGGACCTTCTTTGGCACGGTGGTGTTCGCTGTGGTGTACTGGCTCATCTACCCCGCCTGGCCGGTGGGCAGGAGCTACACCAAGGGGCTGTTCAACACCATCACCTTCCAGACCCGCGACGGTCAGGAGGTGACCACCCACTGGAACACCCGCTCCCGCTTCATCGCCGACATGCAACGCGGCGAGGCGGCCGTCAAGCAGCGCGAGTACCTCGAGAAGATCGGCCAGTCCTCCTATCAGGACATCGTCAACGACCCCGACAAGATGGGCTTCGTGCTGTCGATGTCCAAGGTACTGTTCGCCGACAACTGCGCTGCCTGCCACGGCGCCGGCGCGCAGGGCAAGATCGGCCTGTTCCCCAACCTGGTGGACGACGACTGGCTGTGGGGTGGCACCTTCGAGGACATCCACCAGACCATTGCCAACGGCCGGCTGGGCTTCATGCCGCCCTTCCGCGACACCTTCAACGCCGAGGACTTGCGCGCCCTGGCGGCCTTCGTGCTCAGCCTGAGCGGCATCACCGACGAGCACGACGCGGCCCGCGTGGCCCGCGGCCGCGAGATCTTCACCGGCGAGGAGGGCGGCTGCTACTACTGCCACGGCAAGGACGCGCGCGGCATGAAGTCGCAGGGCTCGGCCAACCTCACCGACAAGATCTGGACCGTGGCCGACGTGCCCGGCGCGCCCACCTACGAGGCCAAGTTGCAGGCCGTGGAGGAGGTCATCCAGAACGGCATCAACCGCCGCATGCCGGCCTGGAAGGGGCGTCTGTCGGAGGAGCAGATCAAGCTCCTCACCGTGTACATCCACCAGCTGGGCGGAGGCCAGTGAGCGCCGCCACGCGCGCCGCCCCCATGCCCCGTCCACCGATCGCCACCGCCGGCAAGGTCTGGCGCGCACGGCCATGACCACGACCGCCGACGCTGGCCGGGTGCGGATCTATCCGCGCTCGGTCAGCGGCAAGTTCCGTCGCCTCAAGTACGCCGTTCTGGCCATCGCCTATCTGGTGTACTACGGGCTGCCCTGGCTGCCTTGGCACCGTGCCACCGGCCCCGACCAGGCGGTGCTGTTCGACATCGTCGGCCGCAAGTACTACCTGTTCGACCTGGTGGTGCAGCCGCAGCAGATCTTCTGGCTGGCCGGCTTCCTGGTGCTGGCCGCCATGCTCCTGTTCTTCGTCACCGGCATCGCCGGCCGGGTGTTCTGCGGCTTCTTCTGCTTCCAGACTCTGTGGACCGACCTGTTCATGCGCATCGAGTACTGGGTGCAGGGCGAGCGCCCGGCGCGCATCCGCCTCGACCAGCAGCCCTGGGGGCCGGAGAAGCTGCGCAAGAAGGGCCTGACCTGGCTGCTGTGGTTCCTGGTGGCCTTCTGGACGGCCATCACCTTCACCCTGTACTGGGGGGAGGCCGGCACGCTGCTGCGCGAGTTCTTCACCGGCACCGCGCCGGCGGCCATGTACATCACCACCGGCATCCTCACCTTCACCACCTTCACCATGGCCGGCCTGGCGCGCGAGCAGGTGTGCACGCACATGTGCCCCTATTCGCGCTTCCAGGCGGCCATGTTCGACAAGGACACCAAGCTGGTCACCTATGACCTGCGCCGCGGCGAGGGTGAGCAGGGCCGCAGCAAGGTGCGTAAGGGCCTCAAGACCCTGGAGGAGCGCCACGCGGCGGGGGTGGGGGACTGCATCGACTGTGGCTACTGCGTGCAGGTGTGTCCCACGGGCATCGACATCCGCAACGGCCTGCAGGTGCAGTGCATCCACTGCGGGCTGTGCATCGACGCCTGCAACACCATCATGGACAACATGGGCTGGCCGCGCGGCCTGATCCGCTTCAGCTCGGCGCGCGAGCAGGAGGGCGGCAAGGCGCGCCTGTTCAAGCTCAAGACGGTGGGCTACGGCCTGTCCATCCTGGTGGTCACCGTGCTGCTGTTCTGGAGCGTCTCCCACCAGGGCGAGATCGACACCGCCGTGCGCCAGATCCGCCAGCCGCTGTACGTGCTGCTGTCGGACGGCAGCATCCAGAACAGCTACCAGATCAAGCTGAGCAACCTCACCAGCGAGACCCACCACTACAGCCTGCGCATCAAGGACCTGCCCGGCGCGCAGCTCGACGTGGGCCACTTCCGCACGGTGGAGCTCAAGCCCCTGAAGCACCTCACCCTGCTGGTCAAGGTGCGCACGCCGCAGCCGCCGCCGGGCGCCGCGCGCATCCAGGACTTCGAGTTCGAGGTCGTCAACCGCGACACGGGAGCAGTCGCCGCCATCGTGCCGGCCCGTTTCTACCGACCGTGAGCCCGCTGGTCCTCTCGCTCGCCCTCATCCTGCTGCTCGAGGTGGGCGGCTTCCTGTTGCTGTACCGCCTGACGCGCTGGCCCGGCAAGCAGGTGGCCCTGCTGGTGGCGGTGGCCGGCCTGGTGGTGTACCTGCCGTGGGCCGTGCGCGACTGGCAGGGGCTGGACCGCTTCGCCATCCACTTCGTGTTCATCGCCATGATCCCCTACGGGCTGGGCATCATCACCAGCACGGGGGAGGCGCGCCGTCGCCTGGAGGGCGAGGGCGGGCAGCGTCGCTGGTTCCACTGGGCGCCGGCCGCCATCGTGGCCTTCTTCCTCGTCCTGGCGGCGGTGGACGCGGTCATCATCACCCTCGCCGAGCAGGGCCTGCGCGGGCGCTGGGCGCGGCTGCTGCTGCCGCCACCCAAGAGCGGGCGCGAGGTGGTGTCGCTGGAGCAGGGGGCCGTGTCGCACCCGTTCCAGGAGCGCGAAGAGGAATACAACGCCTGGCTGGCGCAGCGCCAGGCGCAGGCGCGGCGCGGCTGGCAGGTGCGCCGCGGCTGGCTGGGGCGGCCGGTGGCCGGCCGCGCCACGCCCTTCAAGCTGGTGGTGACGGACCGGGACGGCCGCCCGGTGGCCGGTGCCGAGGTGCGCGGCCGCTTCCTGCGCCCCTCGGACGCCAGCGCCGACTTCGACTTCACCCTGCCGGAGATCGCCCCCGGCACCTACCAGGCCGAGCTGCGCATGCCGGCGGCGGGTCTGTGGTCGGTGGTCATCACCATCCGCCGCGGCGAGGACCTGCACGAGCTGCGCGGGCGCACGCGGGTGCACGATGCCGGCCCCTGACGCCACCCCGCCGGCGACCGAGGGGGGTGCCTGCTTCCACTGCGGCCAGCCGGTGCCGCCCGAGGTGGACCTGCAGGTGGAGATCGACGGCCAGGCGCGCCCCATGTGCTGCGCCGGCTGCCAGGCCGTGGCCCAGGCCATCGTCGACAACCACCTGGAGGACTTCTACCGCCACCGCACCGAGGTTGCGCCCACGCCCGAGGCCCTCATCCCCGAGGCGCTGCGCGAGTTCGAGGTCTATGACAACCCGGCCCTGCAGCAGAGCTTCGTGCACCGCAAGGAGGGCGAGCTGCGCGAGGCCTCGCTCATCCTCGAGGGCATCGTCTGCGCCGCCTGCGTGTGGCTCAACGAGCGCCACGTGGGGCGCCTGCCGGGCGTGCACGCCTTCTACGTCAACTACGCCACCCACCGCGCCCAGGTGGTGTGGGACGACAGTCGCATCCACCTGAGCGACATCCTCAAGGCCATCAGCGCCATCGGCTACCGCGCCCACCCCTACGATCCGCAGCGCCAGGAGGCGGTGCAGAAAAAGGAGCGCAGCCGTATGCTGCGCCGCATCGGCATCGCCGGGGTGGGGGCCATGCAGGTGATGATGATGGCCGTGGCCATGTACCTGGGCGATTACCAGGGCATGGACGCCCACATCCGCAACCTGCTGCGCTGGGCCAGCCTGGCCATCACCCTGCCGGTCATCGGCTACTCGGGGCAGGCCTTCTTCCTGTCCGCCTGGCGCGACCTGCGCCGCCGCCGGCTGGGCATGGACGTGCCGGTGGCCATTGCCCTCGGCTCGGCCTTCCTGGCCTCCGCCTGGCACACGGCGCTCGGCCGCGGCGAGGTCTATTACGACTCGGTGACCATGTTCATCTTCTTCCTGCTCATCGGCCGCTTCCTGGAGATGACGGCCCGCCATCGCGCCGGCCAGGTGGCCGAGGAGCTGGTCAAGCTCATGCCCGCCGTGGCCCACCGCCAGACCGAGGACGGCCGCCTGCAGGAGGTGCCGGTGGCCGAGCTGCGCCCCGGCGACCGGGTGGTGGTCAAGCCGGGCGAGCCGGTGCCGGCCGACGGCACCGTGCTGGCCGGCCGCAGCAGCGTGGACGAGTCCCTGCTCACCGGCGAGAGCCTGCCGGTGGACAAGGCGCCCGGCGCGCCGCTGGTGGGCGGCACGCTCAACGTGGCCTCGCCGCTCACCCTGCGCGTGGAGCGGGTGGGGCAGGACACGGTGCTGGCCGGCATCTCCCGCCTGCTGGAGCGCGCCCAGGAGGAAAAGCCGCAGATCGCCCGCCTGGCCAACCGGGTGGCGGGCTGGTTCGTGGCCGGCCTGCTGGCGGTGGCCGCCCTCGTGTTCGGCTGGTGGGCCTGGCAGACCGACGCCGGCGAGGCCTTCCGCATCACCCTGTCCGTGCTGGTGGTCACCTGCCCCTGCGCCCTGTCCCTGGCCACGCCGGTGGCCCTCACCGCCGCCACCGGCGCCCTCACGCGGGTGGGCATGCTCACCACCCGTGGTCACGCCCTGGAGACCCTGGCCCAGGCCACCGACATCGTGTTCGACAAGACCGGCACCCTCACCCGGGGACAGCTGCGCCTGGTGCGGGTCAGCACGGCCGAGGGCGTGGACGAGGGCGAGGCGCGCGCCCTGGCCGCCGGGCTGGAGGCGCACAGCGCCCACCCCATCGCCCTGGCCCTGCGCGAGGGCGTCACGCCGCGCGCCCTGGAGGTGATCGAGGACGAAACCGGGCGCGGCGTGCTGGGGCGCGATGGCGAGCGCCTGCTGCGCATCGGCAGCCTGGACTGGGTGCGCGACTGGCACCCCGACTGGCGCGAGGAGGCCACGGACGGCACGCGCATCTACCTGGCCGACCGGGCGCGCGTGCTGGCCGTGTTCGAGCTGCGGGACGAGCTGCGCCCCGAGGCGCCGGCGGTGGTGCGCCGCTTCCGCGCCCAGGGCCTGCGCGTGCACCTGCTGAGCGGCGATGCCGAAGCGGCCGTGGCGCGCGTGGCCGGGGCGCTGGGCATCGACGACTGGCGCGCCCGCCAGCTGCCGGCCGACAAGCTGGCCTATGTCAAGGCCCTGCAGGGCGAGGGGCGGGTGGTGGCCATGGTCGGCGACGGCGTCAACGACGCCCCGGTGCTGGCCGCGGCGCAGGTGTCCATCGCCATGGGCGGCGGCGCCCACCTGGCCCAGGCCAGCGCCGACATGGTGCTGCTGTCCAACCACCTGGAGCGCATCCCGCGGGCGGTGGACAAGGCGCGCCAGACCCTGCGCATCATCCGCCAGAACCTGACCTGGGCGATCGTCTATAATCTGGCGGCCCTGCCGCTGGCGGCGGCCGGCTACGTGCCGCCCTGGCTGGCGGCCATCGGCATGTCCGGCAGTTCGCTGCTGGTGGTGCTCAACGCCCTGCGCCTGCGCGAGCGGCACCGGGACAGGGCGCCGCGCACGGCCCCCGCCACCGAAAGAGGTGTGTAGAGATGGACATCCTGTTCCTGCTGATCCCCATCGCGGTCATCCTGGCCGGGGTGGCCATCGCCTTCTTCATCTACACCGTGCGCAGCGGCCAGTACGACGACCTGGAAGGGCCCGGCCACCGCATCCTCATGGACGACGACGACCCCATGATCCCGCGCTACGAGCCCAGGCGGCGTCGCTTGAAGCGCGACAAGTGATCCGGTAGATTGCGCCCACCCATCCCGCACGCGAGGACCGCCTCCATGAACACCTACAACATCGCCATGGGCATCATCGTGGCGCTCATCGTGGTGAGCTGGCTGAGCTTCTTCTCGGTCATCGTCGCCCACTGAGCCTGGCGCGCAGCCACAAAAAAACCGCCCGCGGGCGGTTTTTTTGTGGGCGACGGAGCGGCCTCAGGCGGCCGCGGCCATCGCGTTGCGCAGCTTCTTGAGGGCGTTCTTCTCCACCTGGCGGATGCGCTCGGCCGACACGCCGTACTCGCGCGCCAGGGTATGCAGCGTGTCCTTCTGCTCGTTCAGCCAGCGGCGCTCCACGATGTCGCGGCTACGCGCGTCCAGGGCCTCCAGGGCCTGCTGCAGGCGCTCGTGATGGTGTGTCTCCCAGTCGCTCTCCTCCAGCAGCACCGACGGGTCCTCCTCGTCGGCGTGCGTCAGGTAGGCCACCGGGGCCGTATGGGCCTGGTCCTCGTCGTCGTTCACCGGCGCGTCGAAGCCCGTATCGCGCTGTGCCAGGCGGGACTCCATCTCCATCACTTCCTCGGGCTTCACGCCCAGATCGTCCGCCACCGCCTGCACCTCGGCCTGGTTGAGCCAGCCCAGGCGCTTCTTGGCGCCGCGCAGATTGAAGAACAGCTTGCGCTGCGCCTTGGTGGTGGCCACCTTGACGATGCGCCAGTTGCGCAGGATGTATTCGTGGATCTCGGCGCGGATCCAGTGCACGGCGAACGACACCAGCCGCACGCCCACATCCGGATCGAAGCGCTTGACGGCCTTCATCAGGCCGATGTTGCCCTCCTGGATCAGGTCGGCCAGCGGCAGGCCGTAACCCATGTAGCCCTTGGCGATCTTGTTCACGAAGCGCAGGTTGTGCAGCACCAGCTTGCGGGCCGCATCCAGGTCGTGCTCCCGGCGATAGCGCCGCGCCAGCTCGTATTCCTCTTCCTGACTCAGTACCGGCAGGCTGTTGGCGGCCTGCAGGTAGGCGTCCAGATTCCCTGCCGTGATCGGCGTATTCAGTTGTTTCAGTTGCAAAGCGTTGTTCATCCTTTTGTCACCTCCCACCGTAGATTTCGAGCGCCGGCCAGCGGCCTTAGCACTCGTCGCCTTAGACTGCTAACAAAGTGTAGAAGTTCCCTGTGTACAAATCCATAACATGGATCAAACAAACGCTTGTTGGTGGCACCACGGTGACAGGTGTCGACCGTCAGGCGCTGAGCTGCTGCGGCAGGGGCGGGGTGGTTTCGGGGGCCGGCAGCCGGTCGAGGATTTCCTGCAGCTGGGCGGCCAGCACGGCCGGGCCGGCCCGCTTGTCGAGCACCGCCGCCACGCGCAGACCGGGGTCGAGGCGTGCCGCGGCATCGGCGTCGCCGCTGAGCACCACCAGCGGCACGTCGCGGTAGGCGCGCATCGCGCGCAGGGCGGCGGCGAACAGCTCGCCCGGCTCGTCCGGCAGCTGCAGGCCGGTGGTGACCAGGTCGTAGTTGCCGCGCGTCAGCTTGGCCAGCGCCTGGTTGGCGCTGCCGGCGCATTCCACCTGCCAACCGGCCCGGCTCAGCTGGCGCTCCAGCAGGCGGCGCACGGTGCGCGAGCCGTCCACGATCAGCAGGCGCCGTTTCATGGGCTGCGTCGTCGAGTTCATGTTAAAGAGTGTAGACGGCGCGGACGGAAAGAAAAGCGAGCCAGTTGGCAGTGCGGCCGATGATCGGCGGCGCGGCGGGGATGGGCGGTCGGTCGACCGGGGCCGTCAGGGGCGGATGCGGCGCAGCAGCAGGGCCAGCGCCAGCCAGGCGGCGGCCACGCTCAGGGCGCCGGCGGCCAGCAGCAGGCGCAGGGCGAAGCCCAGCGGCAGGCGCAGTTGCAGGGGGCTGTCGTACAGGGCGGCCACGGCGCGCAGCGGGCCGTCCAGGGCGGCGAAGGCCAGCGCCACCAGCCCCAGCCCCAGCAGCGCGCCGCCCAGGCCGGTGAACAGGGCGTTGTACAGGAAGGGGCGGCGCACGAAGGCGTCGTCGGCGCCCACCAGCTTGCTCACCTCGATCTCCTGGCGGCGCTCCAGCACCTCCACGCGCAGCACGATGTAGATGACCAGCGCCACCAGCAGGGCGAACAGGCTGGCCACCACCACGCTCAGGCGCTGCAGGCTGCGCAGCAGGGCATACACCTTCTGCACCCAGGCGTGGTGGCCCTCCACCGCGTCCACGCCGGCCAGCCGGCCCAGCTCGGCCGCCAGCGCGGCCAGCCGCTCCGGCGAGTCCACCGTCGCGGCGGGGCGCACCACCAGCACCGCCGGTAGGGGGTTGTCCGGCAGCAGATCCAGGGCCTCGCCCAGGCCGCTGGCGGCGCGGAACTCCGCCAGCGCCTGCGCGCGGCCGATGACCGTCACCTCGGCCACGTCGGGGCGCGCGGCGATGCTGTCCGCCAGGCGCCGCGCGGCGGCATCGTCCCGGTCCGGCTGCAGGAAGACGTCGATCTCGCGCGGGTTGAAGCGGCCGCCCAGGTCGCCCAGGCTGTGCAGGGCCAGCCAGGTGCCGGTGGGCAGGGCCAGCGCCACGGCGATGGCCAGCAGGGTGAACAGGTTGGGCAGGGGGGCGGCGCGCAGGTTGGCCAGCGCCTGGCGCAGGGCCTGGCGGTGCAGCTGCAGGCGGCGGCGCAGGGCGGGGCGCGGGTCGAGGCGGCGGCTCACGGCTGGCGGTCCTCCACCAGCCGGCCGCCTTCCAGGTGCAGGCGGCGGTGGCCGAATTCGTCGATCAGGGCGTGGTCGTGGGTGGCGATGATGGCCGTCACGCCCACGCGGTTGAAGTCCAGGAACAGGCGCATGATCTCGCGCGAGAGGTCCGGGTCCAGGTTGCCGGTGGGCTCGTCGGCCAGCAGGATGGCGGGGCGGTTGACGATGGCCCGGGCGATGCCCACGCGCTGCTGCTGGCCGGCGGAGAGGGCCGCCGGGCGGCTGTCCTCACGCCCCAGCAGGCCCACCTTGTCGAGGGCGGCGCGCACCCGCTTGGCCACCTGCGGCTCGGCCATGCCGGTGATGCGCAGGGGCAGGGCCACGTTTTCGAACACGTTGCGGTCGGCCAGCAGGCGGTGGTCCTGGAAGATGATGCCGATGTGGCGGCGGTAGCCGGGCACGGCCGCGGCCGGCAGGCGGGCCACCTCGTGGCCGTTGACGCGCAGGCTGCCGCGGGTGGGCCGCTCCAGCAGGGCGATGAGCTTGAGCAGGGTGCTCTTGCCGGCGCCGGAGTGGCCGGTGAGAAAGGCCAGCTCGCCGCGCGCCACGGACAGGTTGATGTCCAGCAGGGCCTCGTGGCCGCCGGGGTAGCGCTTGCCCAGGTGCCGGCACTCGATCATGCCGCCGCCGCGCTCTCCTCCTGGCCCAGCAGGGCGTGCACGAACTCCTCGGCATGGAACGGGCGCAGGTCGTCCAGCCCCTCGCCCACGCCGATGAAGCGGATGGGGATGCCCAGCCGCTCGGCGATGGCGAACACGATGCCGCCCTTGGCGGTGCCGTCCAGCTTGGTGATCACCAGCCCGGTGACGCCCACGGCGGCGTGGAAGGCCTCCGCCTGGCGCAGGGCGTTCTGCCCCGTCCCCCCGTCCAGCACCAGCAGCACCTCGTGCGGCGCCGTGGGGTCCAGCTTGGCCATGACGCGCTTGACCTTCTTCAGCTCCTCCATGAGGTTGTCCTGCGTGTGCAGGCGGCCGGCGGTGTCGGCGATGAGCACGTCCATGCCCCGCGCCTGGGCCGACTGCAGGGCGTCGTAGACCACCGAGGCGCTGTCGGCGCCGGTGCCCTGGGCCACCACCGGCACGCCGTTGCGCTCGCCCCAGGCCTGCAGCTGCTCCACGGCGGCGGCGCGGAAGGTGTCGCCGGCGGCCAGCATCACGCCCAGCCCCTCATCGCGGAAGCGGTGCGCCAGCTTGCCGATGGTGGTGGTCTTGCCGCTGCCGTTGACGCCCACCACCAGGATCACGAAGGGCTGCTTGCTGCGGTCGATGGCCAGTGGCTGCTCGACGGGCCGCAGGATCTCGGTCATGCTCTCGGCCAGCGCCGCCAGCAGGGCGTCGGTGTCGGCCAGCTGGTCGCGCTTCACGCGGCGCGTCAGGTCGTCGATGATGCGCTGCGTGGCCTCCATGCCCACGTCGGCCATGAGCAGCCGCGTCTCCAGCTCCTCGAAGACCTCCGCATCGATGGCCTTCTTGCCCAGCAGCAGGCTGCCCATGCCGCTGGTGATGGTGCTGCCGGTGCGCGACAGGCCGGCCTTGAGGCGCTGGAACAGGCCCTTGCGCGCCGGTTTCTCGCGCGGCCGGTCCTTTTTGAAACCGAACATGGCTGGTTTACTCTATGACTGCATTGCGAAGGCGTAATGCTAACACCACGGAGCACACGACACAGTATGGAAAAAACAAGCGGATTCAGGCGGCTGGGCGCGCTGCTGCTGGGCCTGGCGCTGGCCCTGCCGGCCGCCGCCACGGACGTGCACGAGTACCGGCTGGACAACGGCATGAAGGTGCTGGTGCTGCCCGATCACCGCGCCCCGGTGGCCGTCTCCCAGGTCTGGTACCGGGTGGGCTCCAGCTCCGAGGCCAGCGGCATCACCGGCATCTCGCACGTGCTCGAGCACATGATGTTCAAGGGCACCGAGCGCCACCCGGCCGGCGAGTTCTCGCGCATCATCGCCGCCAACGGGGGTGAGGAGAACGCCTTCACCGGCCGCGACTACACCTCTTATTACCAGTTTCTGGGCAGCGACCGGCTGGCCATCGCCTTCGAGCTGGAGGCGGACCGCATGCGCCACCTCACCCTGCCGGAGAAGGAGTTCAGGAAGGAGGTGGAAGTGGTCAAGGAGGAGCGCCTCATGCGCACCGACGACCAGCCGGAGGCGCTCACCTTCGAGCGCTTCAACGCCGCCGCCTGGTTCAACAGCCCCTATCGCTTCCCGGTCATCGGCTGGATGGAGGACCTGAACCAGCTCACGGTGGCCGACCTGCGCCAGTGGTACGACCGCTGGTACCAGCCCAACAACGCCACCCTGGTGGTGGTGGGCGACGTGGCCCCGGACGCCGTGTTCGCCCTGGCCAAGCGCCATTTCGGCGCCATCCCGCCGGGGAAGGTGGTGCCGGTCAAGCCGCGCCGCGAGCCGCGCCAGCACGGCCCGCGCCGCATCCGCATCCGCGCCCCGGCCAAGGTGCCCTACCTGATCATGGGCTACCACGTGCCGTCCCTGAAGACGGCCGGGGAGGACGACTGGGAGCCCTACGCCCTGGACGTACTGGCCAACGTGCTCGACGGCGGCGACAGCGCCCGCCTGAGCCGCGAGCTGGTGCGGCGCCAGGAGGTGGCCGCCGCCGCCGGCGCCGGCTACAACCTGAGCGCCAAGTACGACACCCTGTTCCTGCTGGACGCCAACCCCGCCCAGGGGCACGACCTGGCCGAGGTGGAGGCCGCCCTGCTGGCGCAGGTCGAGCGCCTGCGCGAGGCGCTGGTCAGCCCGGAGGAGCTGGCGCGCGTCAAGGCCCAGGTCATCGCCGACGACGTCTACCAGCGTGACTCCATCCGCCGCCAGGCCATCACCATCGGCATCCTCGACACGGTGGGCCTGGACTGGCGCCTGATGGACGAATACGTGCCGCGCATCAAGGCGGTCACCGCCGAGCAGGTGCGCGCCGTGGCCCGCAAGTATCTGGTGGACGACAACCGCACCGTGGCCGAGCTGGTGCCCCTGCCGGTGGACGACAAGCAAGCGAAGGAAACCCCATGATCAAGCGACTGATACTGGCCGGCCTGCTGCTCATGCTGGCCGCCGTGGCCCAGGCGGGGCCCAGGGTGCAGCACTGGCAGACCGGCAACGGCATGGCCGTGTACTTCGTGCACGCCCCCGAGCTGCCCATGCTCGACCTGCGCGTCACCTTCGACGCCGGCAGCGCCCGCGACGGCGACCTGCCCGGCCTGGCGCGGCTCACCAACGGCGCCCTGCAGCAGGGGGCCGGCGGCCTGTCGGCGGACGAGATCGCCGAGCGCTTCGCCCGCGTGGGTGCGCAGTTTGACAACGGCTCCCTGCGCGACATGGCCTGGCTGTCGCTGCGCACGCTCACCGATCCGGAGTACATCCGGCCGGCGCTGGACACCTTCGCCACCGTGCTCTGGCACCCGGACTTCAAGCCGCGCGACATGGCCCGCCTGCAGCGCCAGGCCCTGGTCAGCCTGGCCGACGACGCCGCCCAGCCGTCGGTCATCGCCGGCAATGCCTTCTTTCGGGCCCTCTACGGCGACCACCCCTACGGCCACCCCATGAAGGGCACCCCGGAGAGCGTCAAGCGCATCGGCCCGCAGCAGATGCGCGACTTCTACCGCCGCTACTACGTGGCCGCCAACGGGCTCATCGCCCTGGTGGGCGACATCGACCGCGCCACGGCGGAGAAGCTGGCCGAGACCCTCAGCCAGGGCCTGCCGCGCGGCGCCCACGCCCCGCCGCTGCCGCCCGTGCCGCCGCTGGAGCAGGCGCGCACCGTGCGCATCCCCTTCCCCTCGCGCCAGGCGCACGTGCTCATCGGCCAGCCCGGCGTGGCGCGCGGCGACCCCGACTACTACGCCCTGTACCTGGGCAACCACGTGCTGGGCGGCGGTGGCTTCACCTCGCGCCTGGTCAAGGAAGTGCGCGTCAAGCGCGGCTACGCCTACTCCGTGTACAGCTACTTCCTGCCCATGCGCGCGCCGGGGCCGTTCCAGATCGGCCTGCAGACGCGCGGCGACCAGGCCGAGGACGCCGTGCGCGTGGCGCGCCAGACCCTGGAGCGCTACCTGCGGGAGGGGCCCAGCGCCGAGGAGCTCAAGGCCGCCAAGCAGAACATCACCGGCAGCTTCCCGCTGCGCATCGCCAGCAACGCCAGCATCGCCGAATACCTGGGCGTGATCGGCTTCTACGGCCTGCCGCTGGACTACCTCGACACCTTCACCGGCCACATCGAGGCGCAGACGCGGGATGACGTGCTGGCCGCCCTGCGTCGTCACCTGCACCCCGAGCGGATGGTGACGGTCATCGTCGGTGGCGAGAGCCGCTAGCAGGCGCCGCCCCCCGCCCGGCGCGCCGGGCGCGGTGCGCATCATCGGCGGGCGCTGGCGGGGGCGCCGCCTGCGGGTGGCCGCCGCGCCGGGCCTGCGGCCCAGCGCCGACCGCGTGCGCGAGACCCTGTTCAACTGGCTGGCCGGCGTGCTGCCCGGGGCGCACTGCCTGGACCTGTTCGCCGGCAGCGGCGCGCTGGCCTTCGAGGCCGTCTCGCGCGGCGCCGCCCGGGCCGTGCTGGTGGAGCGCCACCCGCGGGTGGCGCGCCGCCTGGCCGAGGAGATCGCCGCCTTCGACCCGGCCGCCCTCGAACTGTGGCGCGGCTCGGCGCTGGACTACCTGCGCCAGCCGCCGCCGGCGCGCCCCTTCGACATCGTCTTTCTCGACCCGCCCTTCGCCAGCGACCTGCTGGCAGGCGCCCTGGCGCGGCTTGCCGCCACGCCCGGCTGGCTGCACCCGGCCAGCCGGCTCTACCTGGAGTTCCCGCAGGCCACGCCGCCCGCGCTGCCGGCCGGCTGGAACTGGCTGCGCCGCCAGCAGGCGGGCGCGGTGGGCTATGGTCTGGTACGGTTGACGGCGCAAGCCGAGGAGGCCCCGTCATGATCGTCCTCTACCCCGGAACCTTCGACCCCATCACC
>Ga0256832_1001038_pt1 | contig 18600 bp, 15 predicted proteins | sample 134614metaG_FD_190534 | JGI IMG/M metagenome (GOLD analysis project Ga0256832, IMG submission 190534) | Hydrothermal vent microbial communities from Lau Basin, Pacific Ocean - 134-614 | ecosystem: Environmental > Aquatic > Marine > Hydrothermal vents | place: Pacific Ocean: Lau Basin | collected...
CCAATTGCGCGGCCTGGTTCTTGAGCGCGGCCAGCACCATCTGCTGCCGCCGGGCCCGACCCCAGTCCGCGGTGCGGTAGCGATAGGTGGCGAAGGCCAGCGCGGTCTCGCCATCCAGATGATGCGTGCCCGCGGGCAGATAGAGCACCTTGTAGCCATTGCCGCTGGGATCAGGCGATATTTCCCACAGATCGCAATCCAGGGTGACATCGATGCCCCCGACTGCATCCACGAATTCCACGAACGCGCCCCGATGCGCCCGCACGTAATGATGGATGGGCACGCCGAAATTGTACTCGAAGATCTCCTTCATCACCTGAAAGCCGCCGCCCGGATACCCGTGCGACTCGCCCAGATAATCGAAGGTATTGATGCGCCGACGGCCAAAGGTGGGATGATAGACGTAGAGATCGCGAGGGATGGAGATGACCGCGATCTGATTCGTCTCATGGTCAATCGGCACCAGCATGATGGTGTCCGTCCGCCAGTTGGACCATCCCTCGCGGCGGTCTGTGCCCAAAAGCAAGATGTTCTCGGTGTTTTGCAGGCGTTCCACCGGAGGGGCGGGGGTGGGAATGCACTCGGGGTCTAGGATGCAGACGGAGGAGGTGGGCGTCAGGTCGAGATTCCCCACGCCCGCCACGGCATCCTCGGCCGCAACCGTGGGCGCGGGCGTAAAGGTGGCGGTGGAAGCGGGCGTCGGGGTGGAGGTCGACGTGGGGGAGACGACGCGGGGAACCGTCAGCTCGGGCGATGGATTGGGCGCTGGGGTCTGCGTGGGAAGCGGCGTGGCCGTGGAGGTTGGCGTCGCTGTGGGTGCGGCCGTGAAGGTGGCGGTAGGAACGGGCGTGGGCGTATCGGTCTGCAAAGCGGACAGCGCCAGGGTGGGAAGAGGCTGTGTGGGCGTCGGTGTGGGCCCGCGCAACGCGCCACACCCGGCCAGCGCCAGCAGGATCAGTGTGAGAAGGATGCAGCCCAGGACGAATCTGCTACGCATGTCGGTGACAGAGCCAGTCTACCGGCAACTGGCCGGTTTCTCCGGATTCTTGAGGATGCTGGGTTTGGTGAACAGGGTGCGAATCCCCTCGTTGATCTTCTCCATGTTGGGAACCAACACCATGGCCCCGCCCGGCGTTTGCCAGCTTTTCACCTGCTTGTAACCGATATTGAAGCCGTGAACGTCCTTGGGGGCGATCTGCAGGCCCAATCGGGCGAGGCCCACGATATCGGTCAGTCCCAGATCCGTTTCGATATTGTCGCGCATGGCTTGATAAAGGGCGGGAATCCTGGGCAGGATATTCACCTCCTGCGCCCGCTTGCGCATGGCGATGAGCACCCGCTGCTGGCGGCGGTTGCGATCCACATCGCTCGTGGTCTTGCGCTCGCGCACATAGCGCAACGCGAACTCGCCATCCATGTGATATTTGCCCGGTTGCAGGGTCTGCCATTTCAACTGCTTGCTCCCCTCCTCCACCGGGAATTTACCTGTGATGGGACAATCCACCACGATATCAATGCCGCCCAAGGCGTCGATGATATCCTTGAAGGTCTCGAAATTGAATTTCACGTAATGGTCGATGCGAATGCCGAAATTCTGGGCCAACGTTTCCTTCAGCAAACCGATATCCCCGCCATTCTTGTAGTTGTTGACGCCGCCGAAGAAGGTGGCAGTGTTGATGCGATTCTTACCCACGGTTGGGATGTCAACGTAGAGATCGCGGGGGAAGGAGATGACGCCCACCTGCCGATGCGCGAAATCCACAGCCACGACCATGATCACATCGGAACGCCAGGGCTGGCCCGGTCTGCGCTCATCCGAGCCCACCACCAGAATGTTGAGGGTGTCATCCAGCGAGACGGGCGCGCCCTGAGACACCTCCTCGGGCGTGGGCGTCTCCCCAGACGCGGGAAGCGACGCGGTGGGAGCGTCCACAGGCCCGACCGTCTCTATCGCGGCGGGGGAAGGCTCGGCCGGAGGGATGGGGGCCGCCTGGTTCTGTGAGGAGGGAATGGTGGTCGTGTGCTGCGGTGCGACCGGGGTTGTCATCGCCGCTACAACGGGTGCACGCGGCACTTGGATTAGGATAGGCGTGCGGTCGCTCTCGGACGCGCCAGCAATGGCAGGGCTGGATTCCGCAGGGGCGGACGCAGCCCCACTTTCCGACCCCGCGATGGGGCTCTCCAGCAGGATGGGCGTCAACGCGGGCGTCACCTCAAGTTCCGAATTCCTCAAAACGTTCTGAGAGCAACCCGCCAACCAAACCGAGGTCACCAATGACAAGATCAGGGGGAGTAGCTTTTTCATGAGGTCACACACAGGAATGGGGGAAGGGGGATAAGCGTGTGGTATGTGAAGTAGCAGTATTTTAAGTCAAAAAGCTGGAATCGGAAAATCCTCGCCAGGATTCGTACCAATCGGGATGAAGAATGGCGGCGAGGGCGTGGATCAGCGTATTGGCGAAGGATTCGGCCCGGGTCAATCGCCCGCCGGTGAGCACGCCCACCGTGCCCTCCTGATGCCGCACGCCCTGCCGGCCCAGCCATTGATCGATGGCCGGGCCCAGTTCCATGCCCGAACGCAGCATCGCCGCCAGTTCGGGCGGCAGGGGCGTGCGGGCGCCGCCGCCAATGCTCCAGCGCCCGTCCGCGGTGACGATGGCGCTCCAACCCGTCAGAAGCAGGATGCCAGCCGGTCCCTCCTCCACGCTCCCCTCCAGGCCCACGCCCAGGTCGGCCTCCAGGGCTTTCTGCGCGGCCCGGGCCCGGTTCAGTGCGCCCCGAATGGCGGCCTCCATCCCCCAGGGCTGATCATCCACCCCGGACGGGACCTGCACGGGCGCGATGGTCGCCTCGGGCCAGACGGGCAGCAGGGCCAGCCGCGTGGCTTCCAGCTTGGGCTTGTTCAACGAGCCCACGGCGATGAGCGGATTGGGAGGGATGGACATGGAGTCAGTAATCAGTAAGTAGTGAACAGTAATCAGTGGGGGCGAAGCGCGTCGAGAATGGCCGGGGTGACGCCGGTGAGGTCGGTGACGTCGGCGAAGGCGGGAGCGTCGGGCCCGTAGATGATGAGGGGAACGGGGTTGTAGGTGTGGGCGTGGGTGCTCATGTCCTCCAGATTGCTGTGGTCGGAGGTGACGAGCAGGGTGGCGTCCGCGGGCAGGACGTCCAGCACGCCGCGCTGGAGGCCGTCCAACCGCTGCAACGCCTTTTCGGGCGGCCAGGGCAACTGCCTGTGCCCCACCAGGTCGGGCAGGAAGGTCTCATAGAGAACGAGGTCGTGGGTTATCAGCGGCCGGCCCAGGTTGCGGCCCGCCTGATCCCCTGCACCAACCTGCCCTCCGCCGGTTCGGTGAACGTGGGGAGCGAGGCTGTGGCAAAGGGATTGGAAGCTGTGTGGGCCCTATTACGATGCCATCGATAAAGAGAAGCAGCAGGCTCATTGTCCCGGTTTCCCGGTCTACTGGTTTCCTGGTTTCCCGGGTTTACTGATTCACTGGTCTACCTGTTTCCTGGCTCACCGAACGATCATCCATCTCCCCCAGCCGACGCAGCGCCCAGGCCAGGGCGTTGGTGGCCAGCCAGTTGCGGGTAAAATCATCGCTTCCAGCCGCTTCCAGTCGTTTGGTGAGGGTTCCCTGGTCGAAAGCGAGGGCCAGCCAGGTCTCGCCCCGGTGATCGGCCCAGAAACCCAGGTCGGGATCGGAGGGTCCCATCACGACCAGGGCGAAATCGGCATGGGTGAGGGTGCGCACTGTTTCGGCCGCGACGCGGGCGTTGGCCTCGGTGAAGTCTCGGCAATCTTCACACCCTGCCAGCCCCGTGATATCCAGAAAATGGCCCGCCAGCGCGTCCCGATCGGGCTCGGGGAATTTCGCCAGGATGGCGCCGCGGGTGTTCGTCTCCATGATGGCCAGGGTGGCGTCGTGGTCCCGCAGCCAGCGGACGATGACCCCGTCCAGGGTCTCTTCGTCCGCGCCATAGACCCAAGGAGCCAATTTTTCCCGAATCTCGGTCTCGATAGGCGCAATCAACGCCCGAGCCTCCTCCTCGGTGCGGGCTCGGGCCGTGATCCGCACGTCCACCTGGCCCAGGTGGGCGGCCAGCCCCACGGTAGGGTTGCTGAAGCGCATGAGATCGCCGATGCGCTGGTCGATGACGCTCTCGCCGACGCCCGCGGTGTGGATGATGCGAGCCACGATCACGGCCTGCTCATCCATCTTGTTCTGCAAATAGGGAATGACCTGCTCGGTCATCATGCGCTCCATCTCCCGCGGCACACCGGGCATGGTGATGACCGCCTTGCCATCCACCTCGACGATGAAGCCGGGCGCGGTGCCGATAGGATTGGGCAGCATGATCGCGCCCTGGGGCAGATAGGCCTGGCGCAGGTTGTTCTCGGTGAAGGAACGCCCGCGACGGGCGAAGAACGCCTTGAGATGATCGACGATCTCCTCCCGCAGCTCCAGGGGCCGCCCGGTGGCGTCGGACACAGCCTCGCGGGTGATATCGTCCACGGTGGGGCCTAAGCCGCCGGTGATGATAACCGCGTCGGAACGGGCCAGGGCCTGGCGGATGGCTTCGGCCAGGCGTTCACGGTTATCCCCCACGGTGATCTTGTAGAAAAGATTGACGCCGATGCTGCGCAGTTGGCGGGCGATGAAGGGGGCGTTGGTGTCGACGATCTCGCCCAGGAGGAGTTCGGTGCCGGTGGTGATGATTTCTGCGTTCATGAAATGGATGTCAGGTCTGGGAGAAGTGAATGTCGATGGCCCGCTGATACACGTCCACCAATCGGGAGGTGAGGGCCGGGATGCTGTATTTTTCTGCATTCTGACGGGCGGCCCGGCCCATGGCCCGCAGCCGGTCGGGGTCATGGACCAGCGCCAGGATGGCCGCGGCCATCTCTGCCTCATCTTCCTTCACGACGACGCAATCCTTGCCGGGATTGACGAAATGGAGCAGGGCTTTGGATTCGACCAGGACCAGGGGCAGGCCCGCGGCCATGGCTTCCAGCACCACTAGGCCCTGGGTTTCGGTGACAGAGGAGAAAACGAACAGATCGGCCTGGTTCAGCTCGTCCACCACCTGGGTGAAGGGCACCATGTCGGTGAATTCGATGCGATGGGCGACGCCCAGTTGCTCGGCCAGCTTCTTCAAATCCCCCAGGCTGGGGCCGCCCCCCACCACCATAAGCTCGATGCGATCATCCTGCTCGGCCACCCGCTTGAACACCCGCAACAGGAAATCCAGATTCTTCTCTTTGGCCACGCGGCCCACGTAAATCAGCCGAATGCGGTCGGGGTCGCTGAGCGGGGGCTTTTCGCGCGACTTGAACTGGTCCAGGTCCACGGGCGTGGGCAAAATCTCGACCGGTTTGTCAATCCCATAGCTGGGCAGCATGTCCACCACCGCTGGCGAAGGGGCGATGATGTAGTCCGCCCGATTGGCGTAATCCCTGACCACCCGCCGCACGATCTGCTTCACGATCTCGTTGTCCATCCCCAGGAAATAGTGGGTGTATTCGTGGTACATGGTGTGGAAGGTGAACACCAGGGGAATGTCCAACTCCTCGCTGAAGCGCCGGGCCTCGACACCTACGATGATGGGATGATGGGCGTGGACGATGTCCAGCTTGAGGCGGGGGACCATCCAGGTGATGTGAGGCGCGGTGACCACCGGGAAGGAGTAATTGAGCTGGGTGGGCAGGGGAATGGCGGGATAGCGGAAGATGAAAGGCTGATCGTCTTCGTAGTTGCGGGCGTCGGGCACGAATACGCCCACGAAATGGCAGTCGTTTAGCAAGCCCTGGCGATAGAGCATGATGGATCGCACCACGCCGTTGATGACGGGCAGATAAGCGTTGGCGAACATGCCGATGCGCATGGAAGTCTCCTTTGGCAGGGAGGATGGAAATGGAACCCGGTAGGCCGAAAAACCAGGAAACCAGTAGAGCAGTAGACCAGTGAGGATCGACCGTGCGACCAGACGACCGCACGACCAAGCGACTAAACGACTGCGCGACCGCCCGACCGCGCGACCTATTGCCGCAACAGCGTGGCCTGAACGCGAATGTTTTTCAGAAACCGCACCAGATCGTCGCGGGTCTTGGGATCGTAGCTGGGGTTCGTCTGAGCGTCCTGGATGAAGGCGTCGAGCAATGCGAAGAAGGCGTCGTTGACGGATTCCCGTTTCTGCTCCAGCAGCGACTTGGTCCCGTTGGGATAATCCGCCTCCAAAAGATCGAAGATCAGCGTCATCTCCGGAGGAACCGACTGGCTGACCACTTCCTGCAGGGTGTTGATCACGGTCTGGATGCGTTCAACCATCTCCGGGGCGCCTTGCTGCTGAGCGACGGCCAGTTCCGCCATCAGCATCTCGATAACCCGCTCATCGATGAAAGGCGCAAGCTCCTGAATAGTCTGGTCCAGATCGTCGGCCCTGATCAGTTCCTCGGCGACGCGGGCCGCGGATCGGGTGGCCTCTTCGTCGATTTTGCGCAGCGTTTCCAGCAGTTTGAGGATGAGGTCCCGTTTGGCTTCCAGGCTTTCCCGCTCCTCGCCCGACGCCTCCTCAATGCGATCCGTAAGCCACTGGAAGAAAGTGTAATCGAACATGGGTAGGGCGGCGATAGCGATGGCCTCCACCTCCTCCAGATCGCCGTCGAGGATGGCTTGCTGCACCTGCTCGCGCGTGGGGCGCGGGCCCAGGGCTTCCACGGCCTTGCGCTGTTTCAACAGTCGCCGCCCGAATTCGGTCACGGGCATGAGCCGCTCACGCAGGGCTTCCAGGGCCTTGACCCGATTCTCCTGGCCCAGGGCCTTGTCACGCTCGATGGCGTCGGCCAGGATCATGAAGAATTCCCGGTCGAGCAGGTCCTGGTTTTCGCTGACGGCCATATTGAAGGCCATTTCATCCCCTTGCAGGTTGAGCAACTTCTCCACCAGTGCGATCTTCCTCTGGCTGGCCTCGATCATCTCCGGCGTGACCCCATCCATTTCCAGAATCTTGCGGATGAGGGTCTCCAAATCGAAGAACTGCTGGGGGGTGAAGAGATAGCCCTTGCGCTCTTCCGCGGGCAAGGCGTTCATGAGGGCGTTGGTCAGGTCCCCGATGATCTTCTGGCGCTCGGCCTCGGGAATGTTGGCCTCCATGGGGATGTAGACGGCCAGGAATTCTTTGTCCGGGGCGTGGTAGAGCAGGGGCCCGGCGATATAGGTCACCCGCCCGCAGCTCGGGCATTGGGCCGCGTTGAGCTGACCCGAAAGGAGCGCTGTTTTCAATTCGGGCTGGCGTTTGACGTCGATGATGGAGAAGACGGGCGTCTGGAAGGGCACGCCACATTGCGGGCAGGTGATGGTGACAAGTTGGGGTCGGAACATGGGTGATTTCCAGTTTTGGGTGTGCAGTGTTCAGTTGGGCAGGACTTTGAGGGGGACGAGGACGCCGCTTTTCATACGCCCAACGCCCAGGAATTTCTCGCCCGGGCCGAGAACGCGCAGGTCGGAGGCGGTGACGGGCGGGTTGTCCAGGGAAATGCGTTGGCCGAAGCGAAAACGTCGGGACTGATCCTCGGTGAGGACGACCGCGGGCAGCATGGAGAGAGCGCCGCGCAGCCCGTGCAGGTAGCGGGACCAATCCTCTCCCGCAGCTTCCAGCTCCGCCAGGGTGACGGCGTCCTCCACGCGGAAGGCACCCGAGGCGACGCGGCGCAGCGTCAGCACATGGCCGCCCATGCCCAACGCCTGGCCCAGATCGTGGGCGATGGAGCGGATGTAGACGCCCGGCGAGGTGGTGATGCGCAGGGTGAGGTCGGGCTTGCGCCAGTCCAGAAGGGTGATGTCGTAGATGGTGACGGGCCGGGGCGGGCGCTCCACCTGTTTTCCCTCGCGGGCCAGCTTGTAGAGGGGCTTGCCCCCCTGCTTGATGGCGGAATACATGGGCGGCGTCTGCAGAATGTCGCCCCGAAACGCATCCAGCGCCCGATCCAACTCCTCCAACGAGAAATCGGGCACGGGCGCGGGCGCGGTGGCGAGGACCTGTCCTTCCGCGTCGTAGGTGTCGGTCGCCACCCCCAAACGGATGGTTGTCTCGTACACCTTCTTGCTCTGCTGGAGATATTCCACAAAGCGGGTGGCGGGCCCCACGCAGACCAGCAGCACGCCCGTAGCCAGGGGGTCCAGAGTGCCGGCGTGGCCCACGCGGCGAATGCCGGTGAGCCTTCGCACCCGAGCCACCACGTCGTGGGAGGTCAGGCCCTGGGGTTTGTCGATGTTGAGAACGCCGGTGGGGGGCATGGGGTCGTCTGGTCGTGCGGTCGCGCAGTCGTGCGGTCGTGCAGTCGCGTGGTCGTCTGGTCGGGGGCTTACTTCTTCTTTTTCGCTTCTTCCTTGAGCATCTCCACGACCATGCGGCGCACGGCGTGGATCTCGCCTTCGACGGTGCACCCTGCAGCCGGGGGATGGCCGCCGCCGCCCAGGTTCAGAGCGATCTGGGACACGTCGTAGCCGCGGCGGGCGCGAAAGCTGCATTCCACCTTGCCGTCGGGCATTTCGGTGAAGACCGCCGCGATTTTGGCTTCCTGAGCGGAGAGGATGAAGGATACCAGCCCTTCGGCCCGGATGATGCCGCCCAGGTCTTTACGCATGGCCAGGGTGTTCATGGCGCTGATGACGCCGTCCGCCAGCTCCACCGTGTCCAGGGCCCGGCCCCACAGGGTGATGAGGGCCATGGAGCGGGTGTCCAGCGTGCGCTCGGTGATCATGGCCAGGGGCGCGCCCGCGTCGATGAGTTCGCCGGTGACGTGCATGACCGCTGGCGTGACGTTGTAGGTGCGGAAGCCGCGGGTGTCGGTGACGATGCCCGTGAGCAGCGCCGTGGCCAGGGTCTCATCCAGCGGCTCGTTCAGCGCCTTGGTCAGATAGTAGATCATCTGGTCCGTGGCAACGCATTGAGGATCCACCCAGTTGATGTCGCCAAAGTAAACGTTGGTGACATGGTGATCGATGACGATGAGGGGAAGATCGCCAAAGCGCTCTTCCTCGTAAATCCCGCCCATGCGGGTGGGATCGCTGCTGTCGAGGGAGATGACCAGATCGGGCCGCTCGCTATCCACATTCTGGACGATGCGGTCGTAGAAGGGCAGGAAGTTGAAGGTGGCGGGCGCTTTGTCCTGACAGGCGAGGATGGGGTCTTTGCCCATGCGATAGAGCAGATAGCCCAGGGCGGTGAGACTGCCGATGGCGTCGCCATCAGGCGAGATGTGGGCGATGAGTAGAGGTCTGCGAGCGCTGCTCAGTGCGTCGAGAAGCTCGGGTGGGGGTGTGAACGGATGGTGTGAGGAGTCAGTCACGTGGGGTCTCTTCTTCTTTGACGGGGTCGGTGACGGGAGGGAGAGAATCGAGGATCTCATCGACCCGCCGTGCTTCCAGGTAGCTGCGGTCGATTTTGAAAATCAATTCGGGCATACGACGCACTTTGATGCGCTGGGCGAGTTGAGTGCGGATGAAGCCCTGGGCGGCTTTCAATCCCGCCAGCGCCTCCCGCGTGTCCACGTCCTCGTAGAGAGGCGTCACGAACACGCGGGCGGTGGTGAGATCGGGCGCGACGTCCACCTGGGTGACGCCGATGTCATCGACGCGCGGATCGCTGAGTTCGTACATGATGATACTGTTGATCTCTTCCCAGAAGAGCTCATCCAGCCGTTGTTTTCGGTAGTTGCGAACCATTTCTACCTCACTCGCACCTTCTCCGTGGCGACGATGATATCGCCCTCTTTGGGATCGGTGAAGTTTTCGACGGCGATGCCGCATTCATAGCCCGCGCGCACCTCGGGGACGTCTTCCTGATAGCGTTTAAGGCTGACGATGACGCCGCGATGGATCTCCTCGCCATGGCGGAGGATAATGGCGTCGGCATTGCGGCGAATGACGCCATCGGTGACCAGGCAGCCCATGACTTTGCCGCGGCCGCGAATGCGGAAGACGGCCCGTACTTCGGCCCGGCCCAGCTCTTTATCCTCATACACGGGCTCAAGCATGCCCTGCAGGGCCTTGTCGATATCCTCGACGATGTGATAGATGACGTTGTAAAGGCGGATATCCACGCCTTGCTGCTCGGCCTGGCGTTTGGCCACCGGGTCCACCTTCACATTGAAGCCGATGATCAGGGCGCGGCTGGCCACGGCGAGCATGACATCCGATTCGGTGATGTCGCCCACGGCCTTGCGCAGAATGCGGATGCCCACCTCGTCGGTGCTCAGGTCTTCTAGAGATTTGACGACGGGTTCCAGAGAGCCTTGCACGTCCACCTTGACGATGAGGTTCAGGTCCTTGACGGCGCCGCTCTGCATTTGGGCATAGAAGTCCTCCAGGCTGAGGGCCTTGCTCGGCTCTTGCTCCTCAGTCCTCGCCTTTTCCTTGCGCTCGGCCGAGATCTGACGGGCAAGGCGATCGTTTTCCACCACCTGAAAGATATCTCCCGCCTGGGGCAGGCCCTGCAGACCGGTGATAAGCACAGGCATGGACGGCCCGGCTTCTTCCACCTTCTTGCCTCGATCATCAAACATGGCCCGAATGCGGCCCCACTCCATGCCCGCGACAATGGGATCGCCTCGGTGAAGGGCGCCTTTTTGCACGAGCACGGTGGCGGTGTTGCCCAAACGACGATCCTGCAAAGCTTCGATGACCGTGCCGACGGCCGGACCTTCGGGGTTGGCCTTCAGGTCCATGACGTCGGCCACCAGCAACACGTTCTCCAGCAGGGTGTCGATGTTGATGCGCTGTTTGGCCGAGATGGGCACGACGATGGTGTCGCCGCCCCACTCTTCGGGCTGCAGCCCGCGATCGGCCAATTGCTGCATCACCCGTTCGGGATTGGCGTTGGGCTTGTCGATCTTGTTCAGGGCGACGATGATGGGCACATGGGCGGCGCGAGCGTGATCGATGGCCTCGTCAGTCTGGGGCATGACGCCATCATCCGCGGCCACGACCAGGATGACGATATCGGTGACCTGGGCGCCGCGGGCGCGCATGGCGGTAAACGCGGCGTGGCCGGGCGTATCCAGGAAGGTGATCTTGCGCCCGTCCAGCTCGATCTGATAGGCGGCGATATGCTGGGTGATGCCGCCAGCCTCGCGTTCGGCGACGCTGGTGTTGCGGATGGCGTCGAGCAGGGTCGTTTTCCCGTGGTCCACATGCCCGAGCACGGTGACGACGGGGGGACGCGGCTTGAGTTTGCTGGGGTCTTCCATCTCCAGCAGCCGCTCGCGCAGCGTCTTGGGGCCGGTTTCGCTTTCTTCCAGCTCCTCCTCGACGATGGTCTCCCGCTGGATTTCCTTGCCCAGCTCCTCGGCGACGATGGTGGCCGTATCGAAATCGATGATCTCGTTGATGGTGGCCATCGTGCCATAGCTCATCAGAATCTTGATGATGTCGATGGGCGTTGTATCCAGCTTTTTGGCCAGGTCGCGCACGGAGATGACTTCGGGAACCTCAATGACGGAGGATTCGGGTTTTTCGGGTTGGGCCTGCTTCACGGCAGGCTCCGGCGTGGCGACCGCGGTGGCATCCCCTCGATGCGGAGGGGCGTGTTTGCCGCGGCGACGGCTGCTTTTGCGCCGACCGCTGCCGCTGGCTCCGGCGGTCACGGGCTTGCGTCGCCCGCCCCCGCGACGACGGGCCGCGTCCAGGCGTTTGGGAGCGCTTACAGGCTCCTGGCGTTTTCGGGATTGATTGAGGCGTTTCTTCATAACAAAAATCCTCCCTGTCCTTTTTGATTCTGGCAACGGGCCATAAAGCCCGATTCCTTTTGGGGAACAGCCAGCAAGGCAGGGAGGATCGGTGAGGTTAGGGATCAGGGGTCATGCTCAATACATGGCCGCGCCTCCCGCGCTTCTGGCTGTGTGGGGTATGAAATTGGTTGGGCCGGCCAGAGGCGGCGCTGGTATGCAGGGTCGCCGGTTCATGGTCTGTCAACCACTGCGAGATGTCTGCCCTGGCAGCGCCTTGCGACGTTCCAGTTCTTCTTGCAGCGCCGCACGTTGGGCCGGAGTCAATTTGGTTTTGAGGGCGCGATCCAGGAAATTACCGGTGACGGCTTTTTCCCAGCAGGCGATGTCATTGCAAAGGTAAGCGCCGCGCCCGGGCGCTTTGCCGGTGGGATCATAATGCACCTCGCCTTCAGGGCTGCGTACGATGCGGTTCACTTCCCGTTTGGGAAAGATACGCCGGCAGACGACGCAGGTGCGCTGCGGAATGTGTTTACGACGTCCTTTCTTGGCCATAAAGAAACCAATTAGCAGGCTCTAAACTGAAGTCATTTGTAACTGCTAAGGTCGTTGGCCGCAATCGGCCTCTTTTGCCACGAAGACACGACGGAAACGAAGACACGAAGTCATTCAAAAAGATTTTATCCGTGTTTCCTCCTATCCGTGTCGAGTAAACAGGGCTACGTTAGCAGTTACAGTCATTTTGAAACTCGGTATTTTTTGAGGCCACGCCCGCCCGGCGCTGAAGCCGCCGGGCTACGAAACGACACCGGGTAAATCCGGCTTGATTGCGGCCATGGCAAAAAAGCCCCATTCATGGGGCGTCGTTCTTAGCCCGCAGGTTCACCTGCAGATGGTCGTATGCCCTTTAAAACAGCGTCATATTCGCATAGAAGTTGAGCCAAAAAACCTGGTTTTCATTTGGCTTCCAGTTTAGAAATCGTCGAGATCGTAGCCAAAGTCCTCGAAATCGTCATAACCGAACTCGGAGCCGCCGCGCTTGCGCTTCTTGACCTGTACCAGGCGACCGAGTTCCTCATCGAAGACGAGCTTGCGGTCCTTGCGCTTGCCCTTCTTCTTTTTCTTCTTGCCAGTGGTTTGGGCCAGTTCCTCGATATCGGTCTCTTCCTCGGGTTCGAAGAAGCGGGCGTAGAGCTCCTCGTCGAGCTCGATCTCATCCGCCTCGCCGCCCGCCATGCTGTTGGAGAGTTTGGCGGCCAGGGCCTTGATCTGCTCCGCCTCCTCATCAACGGAGGCTTCCGCCTCGGCCATCTCGGGCTCGGCGACCTCGGGCGCAGGCGCTTTTTCCGCGGGCGGCGCGATCTCATCCAGGTCCAGGATGGGGATATCCAGCTCCTCGCCCGGCTCCAACACGGCTTCCCGGGCCAGGCTATCTTCCTCCAGCAGACGCCGAGCCGCGGCCAGCAAGTCGGCCTCGCGAGCCTGTTCCTTCTGCTCGCGACGCAGACGATCCCGCTCCTCGGGCGTCAGCCCTTCGGCCAGGGCCTCTTCGTCGCTCTTGATGTCGATGCGCCAGCCAGTGAGTTTGGCCACGAGACGAGCGTTCTGCCCCTCCTTGCCGATGGCCAGGGAGAGCTGTTTCTGGGGCACGATCACCAACGCGGTTTTGTCCATCTGCGGGAAGAGGATGACGTCGGTGACTTTGGCCGGACTGAGCGCGTTGGCCACGAATTTCTCGGGATCGGGATCCCATTCCACGATGTCGATCTTCTCGTTGTTCAACTCTTTGACGATGTTCTGAATGCGGACGCCGCGCATGCCCACGCAGGAGCCCACAGGATCGACCCCGCGCTGAGTGGCGGCCACGGCCACTTTGGAACGGCTGCCCGCTTCGCGGGCGATGGCCTTGATCTCCACCGTGCCCTGCTTGATCTCGGGCACTTCTTTCTCCAGCAGACGGCGGAGCATGTTGCGATGGGTGCGGCTGAGATGGATGTTGGGCCCGCGACCGCCGCGAGTTACTTCCACCACATAAGCCAGCACGCTGTTACCCGGCCGATAACGCTCGCCCGGAATCTGGTCGGATCGATGCATGATGCCCTCGGCCTGACCGCCGTCCAGGGAGATGATGAGCGCGTCGTTCTTACGGTCGATGCTGCGCACCACGCCCTGAATCAGCTCACCCTCGCGCTGGATATACTCCTCGTAAAGGGCGTCGCGCTCGGCCTCGCGAATGCGTTGCAAGATCACCTGCTTGGCGGCCTGCGCGGCGATTCGACCGAAATCATCGGGGGTGCGCTCGATGCGGATTTCATCCCCGATCTCCGCGTCTGGCTTGTATTCCCGGGCCTCTTCCAGGGTAATCTGGGTATTGGGATCGGTGAGTTCCTCGGGGGAAACCACCTCCATGATGGCGTAAATGTGCGTATCCCCGGTCTCGGGGTCCAGCCGCGCCTCCACGTTTTGCGCGGTCCCGAAATTCTTGCGATAAGCGCTGATCAGCGCCTGTTCGATGGCGTCGATGACCACCTGAGGTTTGAGATTGCGTTCGGCGCAGATCTGGTTGATGGCCATTAAAAGTTGCTTGTTCATATGCGGTTGTTTTTCAATTACCTCTCAAAGTATGAAGTTGTGTATGCGATTGCATCAGGTTTTGACCCCAAACAAACAAAAAAGTGGGGGGCGCCCACTTTTCGAGGAGGGTGTCTTTACCTGAGTGCCCTTATTATACAGGAAAAAACTTTCGGGGTCAAGGTCGCGATTCAAAATTTCAAAATGGGTGCGTCCTAAAATTTTGGTAAATCGCGTTGTCATCAGGAATTCGGTCATGCGGGCTCCATCCGGCGCTTCAGCGCCGGGCTACAAAACAACGCCGGGTGAACCCGGCTTTGGGCGCGGGCTGGCTCTGAAAGCCCCCTTGAGGGGGCGTCGTTTCTAGCCCGGAGGTTCACCTCCGGGCAGAGCCAGGCGCAACGCAATCCGTCTTCCTTTCGCCGCGTCTTCGCGGTTCTTCCGAGCAGCCCCGGTCATGCCCCATACGCCCGATGGAACGCATCGATCTTGCGCTCCAGGGCCCGGATGCGGCGCTTGTGTTCGAGGATGGTGGCCTGGAGGCGTTCGGGCGGCTGATCCTCGTACCGGGCCGCGGCCACCTCCAGCTTGCCCAGCCGCTCCCGATAGATGCGGAGCTGCTCCTGCCAGTAGACGGCCTCCTCCTTCTGGCCCGCGCGGGCCATCTCCCGCACCCGCTGGTCGGAGATGGCCGCGTCCTCCACCGAAAGCTCCGCGTCATGCTCCGCCAGCCAGCGATGCAGAAAACGATTGCCGATGATCCACTTCCCGGCGGAGGAGCGGCGGATGTAGCCCAGCCGCGCCATTACGTAGAGATACATGCCCGCCTCCGTCAGCTTCACCCCCAGCGCCTTTGCAATCCCGACCGCGTCCTTCCCGCCATCCACCAGGTGGAGCAAGATGCGGCGTTCGGCCGGGGAAAGCTGGTCGAACTGGAGGCGGAAGAGGGTGGTGAGCATGGCGTCCAGGACGATGTCGTCCTTGCGGGGCGGGCGCAGGCTGTGGTCGGGCTGGTAGAGACGGTAGCAGAGCCATTGCAGCAGGTAGGGATGGTCGCCGGTGAAGTCGTGGATGCGGCGGATGGTCTCGGGCGTGACGTGCACGGGGTTGCGCTGCTCCTGGCGCATGAGCTGCTCCGCATCCTCCCGCGCCAACCCGTCCAGGTAGAAGGGCGCGAAGTCGGTGAGGAAGGGGGAGGTGGGCCAGTCGCGGGTGATCTCCTGCAGGGAGGCCAGGGTTTTGGTGGAGGCCAGGACGACGCGCAGGTTGGGCGGGCGCTGGAAGGCCGCGCGCAGGCGCTGCACGGCCTGAGGTTGGGCCTGCGCGATCTCGATGAGGGGCTCGGGCTCGTCGATGAGGAGGAGCATGCGCACGCCCGCCTTTTCGGCCTGGCGGCAGACTTTGCGCAGTGCGTTGGCCATGTCCTCCCCGGCCAGGGCGTCGATATCCACCCCCAGCTTGCTCAACTGCGCCACCCGATCTTCCAGCGCGAAGAGCAGCTCGTCCCGCAGATCGTCCGCGTTGGCGCATCCCTGCATGTCCCAGTAGATGGGAAGGTAATCCCGGCGGCCCTGCACGTCCAATTGCCGCAGCAGGGAGGTTTTGCCCACGCGCCGCGTGCCGATGACCCAAATGTAGTTGTCGGAGCCCAGCAGGATGTATTGGCGGAGGTCCGCGTGGCCGTAGTAGCGTTGCCCGCTGACCCATCCGCCGATGGTGTAGGGGTTGCGGTAGGAAGCGTTCATGGGGCGGTCGTGCGGTCGTGCAGTCGGAGGCGGTTGCAGGAGGATTTTTCTGCGGCGAGGCCGGCGCAGGAAGCCAAGCACGTAATGCGTAATGCGTGATGCGTAACGACCTCACGGATTACGCATTACGCATCACGCCCGTGGCAGACTCGCCTAACGTGGGCTTCGAGTTTTTTGCAGGCCAACGCAATGCTATTTTCGGAACAGCGTCATGGCCCGGGTTGGGCTTCGAACTGGTAGGAGGCTTCTTCCACGGTGACGGGGGCCAGGGCGGAGACGACCAGCACCAGGTCGTAGAAGTCGTCCAGTCCCGTGAGGCGCAGCTCGCCCCGGCCGTCGGGCCCGACCTCTATGCGATGGATGACGACGTCGTGGGCGCCGCGCTGTTCGATGACCTGCACCAGCCAGCGCTCCTGCAGAATGTTGTTCGTCAGCAGCCAGCCTTCGGACTCCCACCGGCCCGGGCCGTTCTCGAAATCCTGATAATAGCCGATCTCGGGGATGGACACGTCGTCGATGAACATGCCGGGCTGCGTCACCGCGGCGTCGGTGACATACTCGAACCGCACCAAAATCGCCCTCCCCGCGTAGGGGCTGAGGTCCACCTGCTCTTCCACCCAACCGGCGAAATCGCCCAGGCTCTTGCCCGTGTAGCCGGGCCCGTAGGCGTTGCCGTTGGGGTTCTCGCGGGTGGTGCGTTCGGTCTCCAGAAGGGTCCAGGTCCTCCCGCCATCCTCGCTCACTTCCACATAGGCGTAATCCCACAGCTCCTCGATGTCGTACCAGGTGAAGTAGTGCAGGGTGGCCTTCTCCGTCCCGGTCAGGTCCACGGGCAGGGTCAGCCGCGTGTCCGATTCATCGACGCGGTTGCTCCACCAGGCCCATTGCCCGCTGTGCGCGTCGGTGGCGGCCAGCCGGGTCTGCGTATCGCCGGAGAAGGTGATGGTGACGCTGTCGCCATCCACGGGAATGGTGTAATAGTCGGCCGCGTATTGATGCACCGTGTCGCTGTAGGAGACGGGCAGCGCATCGAATTCGGCCACGGGCGTCATCCGGTCCACCCGATAATCGGGATAGTCCCAGCGCCCGTCCGCGGCCTTGGGGTCATCCAACCAGTTGGCCACCACCCAATCCGCGAAGAAATCATCCGCTGTCATGCCCGCGCCGAACTGACGCAACACGTCGTCCACGGCATCCATGCCGTTTTTGTCATCCGCCACCAGGGCCTTGGTGGCGTCCTCGCCGAAGCGGCTGAGGAAATAGCTCATGAACAGGTAGGCGTTGCCGTAGTGGGCGTAGCTCTCGTCGGTGTCGGGCCAGGTGTTCAGTTGCAGGTCGGGGTTTTCGGCAAAGGCGCTGTCGGGCGAGAAAAGGGAGTCCCGGCGCAGGCCGTTGAGCTGCATGGCCAGCTCGGACGCGCCTTCGTTCATCCAGCTCTCCTCGTTCTTGTCCTGATACCAGTGGATCATGTGCTGGAACTCGTGGGCCAGAGTGCCATTGTAGAAGTCGGACCCCGGCTTGTTGTTGTCCACATTGATGTAGAACATTTCCTTCTCGTTGGAGTAAGGATGGATGGCGCGGGGGATTTCGTCGGCGGAGGAGAAATAGCCGGCGATGGTGTCGCCGAGGCCGCGGGCGTGGAGCACATGCAGCCGGGGGTCGTCGTCGATGCCCGGCGACCATTCGCTGCCGAAGAATTCCCGGTCGGTGGGGTAGATCTGCTCATCGAAGAATTTCGCGGCCTTGCGCAGGTCCTTCTCCCTGACTTTGGAGCCCACCTCGCGCCACATGTACACATGCTTCCCCTTCACCACCAGCTCCGCGTCGATCTGCCAGTTCTCGTCGGTGTCGCTGTTGCTGACCCAGAAGGAGATGACGTCGCCCTCTTCGTAGTCGGAGGGCGCGTCATTGACCACGCGGGGGACGGCTCCCAGTTCGGGGCGCAGCCGCGCGGCCAGGTCGATGGGATCGTTGATGGGGACTTCCACCGATTGGATCAGCTCCTCGGTGGTGAGATGGCTGACGGGCGTGGCGCCGGGCGCGGGCGTGGGGCTTGGGAAAGGCGTGGCGGTGGGGCCCGAAGGCGTGGGCTTGTCGGGCGCCTCCGCCGGAACCACGGTCACGCCCCCGTCGAAATCCGCCTCGAAATCGACGTCGGTCGAGCCCGCGTCCCCGATGGCCCGAAAGATGTAGACGCCCGTGCCGCAGGCCGTGGCTATGGCGCAGCAGGAGAGGATGAGAATGAGGAAGATGAGCAGGAGGAAAAGGTTTTTGGACATGGGAGTTCGTAGCAATGGCCGAATGGTCATGAAGCCAGGGCGTCGACACGCGCCCATGGCCGGAAAAGAATGTCAAACGTCATGCGCTGATTGACTGACAAAACGCGTTATGGTCTGCTGTGGTCGCCTATGCTGTCGACTGAAGTCGTCCCATTCCAGGCCTGCGGCCAGTGGACGGCCTCCGCCGTCCATGTTCATGATGGAAATCAGGTCGACGAAGGTCGACCACAGGCGCGAAGCGCCTAAAGAGCCCGAGTTTACTCGGTGAATACGGTCG
>Ga0256832_1001039_pt1 | contig 18591 bp, 14 predicted proteins | sample 134614metaG_FD_190534 | JGI IMG/M metagenome (GOLD analysis project Ga0256832, IMG submission 190534) | Hydrothermal vent microbial communities from Lau Basin, Pacific Ocean - 134-614 | ecosystem: Environmental > Aquatic > Marine > Hydrothermal vents | place: Pacific Ocean: Lau Basin | collected...
GCGGCATGCCGTACTTGAAGACCTCGATGTAGTCGCGGAAACGCTCGGGGTCCATGCCCTTCTTTTCGAGTTGCTGCACGATCACCGCCGGGTCGTGGATGCGCTGACCGCCCGAGGTGATCTCCAGCCCGCGGAAGAGCAGGTCGTACCCACGGGTGAGGCCGTCGCCGGTGGGGTAGGTGTAGAAGGGCCGCACCTCCTCGGGGTACTGGACGATGAACACGAAGTCGGTACCGTATTTTTCCGAAAAATACGCACCCAGGGCCCGCTCGGCCTCGTCGTTGAGGTCGGCGCCCATGCCCAGCCCCAGCTCTTCCTTGACGATGCGCCTCGCTTCGGCATAGGGCACCCGGGGGATTTCGCGCGGAAGCTTGGGCAGCTCCACCTCCAGCAGCTCCAGCTCGGGCCCGGCCGTACCGGCCGCTTCCTCCAGCATGGCCCGCACCAGCTCCTCTTCGAGCGCCATCACGTCTTCTTCCGACTCGATGAAGCCCATTTCCACGTCGAGGCTCAGGTACTCGTTGAGGTGGCGGCTGGTGGCGTGCTCCTCGGCGCGCCAGACGGGGGCCACCTCGTAGACGCGTTCGTAGACGCCCACCATGATCTGCTTGTAGAGCTGGGGGCTCTGGGCCAGGTAAGCGGGCTCGCCAAAGTAGTCCACCTCGAACAGGTTGGCCCCGCCCTCGGCGCCGGCGCGCACCAGCTTGGGCGTGAAGATCTCGGTGAAGCCTTGGGCATCAAGGTACTTGCGGAAGCCGCGCACCAGCGCCGACTGAATCTTGAGCGGCGCCCGCGCCTTCTCGCCGCGCAGGGTGACGTAGCGGTAGGTGAGCAGGGTCTCGGGGTTGGCGCGCCATTCCTCCTTGGGGATTTCCACCGGCGTGGGTTGCTCGGAGGCCTGAAGCACTTCCAGGCCTTCGGCCTGAACCTCGTAACCGCCCGGGGCCTTGTCGCTTTCCACCACGATGCCGCGTACCCGCACGGCCGACTCGGGCAGGGGCAGCTTCAGCCCGCCGGGCAGCACCACCTGCACGATGCCGCTGCGGTCGCGAAGCAGGATGAACTGGATGCCCCCCAGGTCGCGCCGCCAGTGCAGCCAGCCCTGCAGTTCGACCTCTTCGCCTACCTTACCCGGTACCTCGCTCGTCAACGTTCGTTCCATCGTCGTCCTCTTTCACGAAAAAGGCCCCCGGTTCAATAGGGAACCGGGGGGAAGGCCACGTTCCCCCGCTAGCGGTCGTTATTCAGCAGCCCGCGCATACTAATGCAAGTTTATGCTCAGGAGCGCCCGCGGTCAAGCGCATACGAGCGATCGATGCGGTGTCGGTGTGGGAACTCGGGTTCACGATTCCGTTTTTCCAGCCGCTAATTCGGGTGAACAGGTGGCAAGGTTTCGCGACCCAGGGCCTCGTCGCGCGTAGCCGAGCGCGTCATTCTGGACAAGCGGGCCACCGGGCCCGCGAGAGCCGGAATCTTAGTGGGCGTGGATGGTGACCGATCGCTCCATGCATGAGTTAACACGGTGGTAGATAGGTCACTTGGAGTCAGTAGCTACGGCAAGATCCCCGGTTTCGGTGCTTCGCACCGTCGGGGATGACGAGGAGGGGTTATTTGCAAGTGCTCGTGAGGTCGCGGATTTTGTAAGGTGGCCGATTAGTTTAGTCGACGAAAAAGGGCCCGAAGCTGCACCGAAACAAGCTCGTTCCCACACAGCGAAACGGAAAGACCGCCGGGTAGGTCTTGCAGCCTGCGGGGCGGATACGTCGGCACGGTCAGCCTAGACAGGAGTATCTAGGCTTCCCAGGCTTTGAGCAGCTCGAGCAGCTCCCCCGGCTTGCAGACGGTGAAGAACGATTCCCGCGCCTCTTCCTGGCGCACGAACTGGCCGGGGTGGTCGGCCAGCAGCGCTTCGCGAATTTCTTCGGGCTTGGTGCGCACCTTCTCGAGCTTGAGGTCGCCCGAGGGCGCGTAGTAGACGCGGTAGACCAGCCCCACCTGGCGGCGCTCGGCCTCGAGGCCGTCTTCGGTTTCCCAGACCTCGTAATCCAGGGCTTCCAATACCTTGCGCGCTTCTTCCAATGCGACCTTCGTGCTCATGGCAGCACCTCCAGCTGGCTGGGGCTGTTGATGATCATCTCGTAATACCCGGCGTAAATCTTGACCCGGCCCGTCGCCCGCACCTTCTTGCCCAGGTAGGCCTCGGGGAAGGGCTGGTCGAAATCACCGTAGACCCGGGGGAAGAAGACGAGGCGGAAGGCGTCGGGGGTGGTGTCGAACTTCAGGAAGGCCACGCCGGTGCGGCTTTCCACCTGGGCGATCCTGCCCTCCACGGTCACGACGCGCCCGTAGTATTTGGGCGCTTCGGTCCAGGGGGCCACGCCCTCCACCGGCGGCAGCAGGAAGGGGTTATCCGGGCGGGCGTTCTTCCAGTCGGCCTCCATGGTGCGCAGCAGCCGGAAGAACGCGCGCGGCTCGCCTGCGGCCGTAAGAATCGCGCCCAGCTCACGGTTGGCGTTCATGGAACTCTGGCTCATGTTGATCGAGCCCACCAGCGCGGTGTTGCCGTCGGCGACGATCACCTTGGCGTGCACGTAGGGGCTGGGCAGGTAGCGCAGGCGCACCCCCGCCCTGCGCAGACGCTCGGCGCCCGGTACGAAGTAGGTGTTCTCCTTGGGGTCGGCGGGACTGCCGACGAGCCGCACGTCGACGCCGCGGGCCACCGCTTCCTCGAGCGCCGCGATCACCTCCTCGTCCACCATTCCCGCCTGCTCCAAGAAGAGCGTCTTGCGCGCGCCGCGGATGAGGCCCAGCACCTTCTCGCGGGCGTGGCCCTCGCGCACGCCCCGCACCACCCGGTCGGGGCTCCAGACCAGCCGGGCGTGCGAAAGGTCGATGCGCTGGCCCTGCCAGTCGGCGTCGAAGACGCGGGCGATCTCGCGCACCCAGTCGGGGCGCTCGGTCACCAGCATGTACTCGCGGTTGGCCTTGAAGGTGGACCCCGTCAGGTTGCCGCTGCCGAACCAGGCGACGCGGTCGTCGATGACCATGCTCTTTTCGTGCACGAAGACGAAGCGGAAGGGCTTGGAGAAGCGCAGCTCCACCCCGCGGTCGCGCAGCGCGCCGATGACCTCCATGCTGGGGCGGCCGCCGGCGGGCTCGCGCTCCATCAGCACCCGCACCTCGACGCCGCGCTTGACCGCGCGGCCCAGGGCCTCGACGACGTCCATGCGGCTGGGGGTCCAGAGGTAGATCTTGAGCCGGATCGAGGACTCGGCGGTGTCGATGAGCTGGATCAGCGGCTCTACGCCGCCTGAGGGCTGGACCCAGAGCGCGGGCTGGGGGGCGGCGAAGGCCAGGCTGAGCAGGGTGAGCGCTAGGACGAAGAGCGGTCGCATGGAGGTCCTCCTTAGGGGCATTGTAGACCGGGCGGTACGGGGGCTTGGTTAACCTTCGGGCTCGATGCGGCGCAGCTCGGCCTGGGACCAGGCCTGTTCGACCAGCGCTTCCACGTCGAGGTCGCGCTCGGCGCGCTCGAGCTGTTCGGGGGTGCTCTTGGTGGCGGGACGCTTGGGTTCCAGGAAGCTGCAGCAGTCCTGCTGGGGCAGGATGGAGATCGCGTAGGTGCCGATCTTCTGCGCCTCGGCGATCACCTCGGTCTTGTCCATACCGATGAGGGGGCGCAGCACCGTCATGCCCACGGCCCGTTCCACCGCGTGCAGGTTTTCGAGCGTCTGGCTGGCCACCTGGCCCAGGGCGTCGCCCGTCACCAGCGCTCCCGCCCCTTCGCGCGCGGCGGCGCGCTCGGCGATGCGGTACATGAAGCGGCGGTAGAGGAGGGTGCGGTAGCGCTCGGGGCTGTGGGCGAAGATCTCCTCCTGGACGCTGGCGAGCGGCACCACGTAGAGCTTGGCGGGCCCGTGCCAGCGGGCCAGCACCTCCAGCTCGGCCACGGTCTTGCGCAGCGAGTCGAGGCTGGTGTGGGGGTAGGAGTGGAAGTGGACGTAGACGGGGCGCGCGCCGCGCTTGGCCATGCGCCAGGCGGCGACGGGGGAGTCGATGCCGCCGCTGATGAGCACGACCACCTTTCCGCTCGCGCCCACGGGCAGGCCGCCGGGGCCGGGGGTGCGCTGGGCCGAGGTGAAGACCCAGGCCTCGTCCTCGTAGAACTCGACGAAGACCTCGACGTCGGCCCCCTTGAGCTGCACCGGGCGGCCGGTGGCGGCGACGATGCGCGCGCCGACCTCGCGCTCGGCCTCGGGCGAGGTGAAGGGCAGGCGCTTGTTGGCGCGCTTGGCGCGCACCCGGAAGCTACCGGGATGGGCTTCGAGCAGCTCGAGCGCCGCTGCGGCGATGCGGTCAAAATCCACCGGGGCGGTGCGCACCCGGGCGAAGTAGGCCACGCCAAAGACGCGGGCCAGCCGCGCTTCGACCTCGGCCGCGCGCGCGGGCTCGGCCTCGACGAGCAGGCGGCCGTGCAGCAGCCGCACCGTCGCTTCCGGCCCCAGCGCGTCGCGCAGGCGCTGGGCCAGCAGCTGCTCGAAGTGGCGGCGGTTCTTCCCCTTGAGCCCGATCTCGTGATAGTGCACCAGGAAACGCGCCGGTTCTACCATCGGAACAACCTCGCTGCGTTCGCGTCGGTGACGCGTTCCATTTCCTCGAACGGCACGCCGCGTGCCTCGGCCAGCACCTCCAGGGTGTAGCGCACGAAGGCGGGCTCGTTCTTCCTGCCGCGCTTGGGCACCGGGGGCAGGTAGGGGCTGTCGGTCTCGACGAGCAGCCGGTCCGCGGGCAACGCCGCCGCGGCCTCGCGCAGGTGGGCGTTCTTCTTGTAGGTCAGGTTGCCCGCGAAGCTGACGTAGCCCCCGAGCTCGAGCCCGGTCTCGGCGAGCCGCAGGTCGCCGCCGAAGGCGTGCAGCACGAAGCGCGGCGGTTCGTGCTCGCGCAGCCAGGCTTCGAGGTCGCGCTCGGCGGCGTCGCTGCCTTCTTTGGAGCGCACGTGGAAGACCATGACCAGGTCGCGTTCGAGGGCGAGCTCCAGCTGGAACGCGAGCACCCGCAACTGGTCCGCGGGGGTGGCCGCGTCCCAGTAGTAGTCGATCCCCGTTTCGCCGCTGGCGCGCACGCGGGGGTGCGCCGCCAGCGCCCGCAGCCGATCGGCCACCTCCTCCGAGAAGGTCCCCGCCTCGGTGGGGTGCAGCCCCACGCCGGCGTAGACGTTGGACCAGGATTCGGCGAAACCCAGCGCGGCGGCGCTGCTGGCGGCGTCGGTGCCCAGCGTGAGGACGGCGCGCAGGTCGCGGGCGCGCTCCAGGGCTTCGTCGGGGGCCTCGAGGCGGTCCAGGTGGGCGTGGGTGTCGGTCATGCCGAACGTAGGGTAGCACACCTGCACGGACGGCCCCACCTGGGGCGTATAACCCGGGCCCGCCGGGCCCTCCGTGGTGCTAGAATGTACGGCGGTTTCGGGGCCTTCGAGCCCCAGCCCTACGGAGGGTAAGATGCGAGACGTAACGCTGGCCATAGCCGGTTCGGGTGGGGACGGGGTGATCACCGCCGGCGACTTCATCGTCCAGGCGGCCGCCCAAAAGGGGCTGCACGCCTTTATGCTCAAGTCCTATGGGCCACAGATCCGCGGCGGAGAATCTTCGGCGCGGATTCGCATAGCGGACCGACCCATTTACAGTCAGGGCGACTACGTCGACTTCCTGGTCGTCTTCAGCTGGAAGGACTTCAACCGCTTCCTCGACGAGATCGAGCTGCGCAAGGGCGCCGTGGTCCTCTACGACGAGGCCGACAGCACTCCGCGCGAGGAGTTCCCCATTGCGGACGAGCTCGAGGTCGAGTACATCGCCGTGCCCTTCAAGAAGATGGCCGCCGAGGAGATCAAGGTCCCGCTCACCAAGAACATGGTGGCGCTGGGCGTGATCGCCGAGCTCTTGCACCTGCCGCTCGAGGCCATCAAGGAAGCGGTGATGAAGAAGTTCGGCAAGCGCAAGCCCGAAGCGGCGCAGGTGAACCTGCAGGCCATCGACCTGGGCAAGGCCTGGGTGAACGAGCACCTGCCGGACGGTACCCAGGTGGTGCTCGAGGCCGAGGGCTCGGGCGAGCCCAAGCTGGTCATGACCGGCGACGACGCGGTGGCCTTCGGTGCGATCCACGCCGGCGTCAAGGTCTTCGCCGGCTACCCCATCACCCCGGCCAGCCCCATCCTCGAGTTCCTCTCCAAGTGGCTGCCCCACTTTGGCGGCGCGGTGGTGCAGACCGAGGACGAGATCGCGGCCGTCACCTACGCCATCGGCGCCAGCTGGGCGGGCAAGCAGGCCATGACCGCCTCCAGCGGTCCCGGTATCGCCCTCAAACAGGAGGCCTTCGGGCTCGCGGGCATGGCCGAGATTCCGCTCGTGGTGGTCAACGTCCAGCGCGTCGGACCCTCCACCGGCATCCCCTCCAAGAGCGAGCAGGCCGACCTCTTCCAGGCCGTGGGCGGCACCCACGGCGACGTTCCCCGGGTCGTGCTCGCCCCCAGCGACGTCGAGGACAACTTCCAGGTCGCGGTCGAGGCCTTTTACATCGCGGAGAAGTACCAGATTCCGGTCATCATCCTCACCGACCAGTTCCTGGGCGAGCGCAGCGAGACCGTGGAACCCGAGGTGCTGTTCGCGCGCAAGCGGGTGATCAGCCGCCAGCTGGCCAAGCCCAGCGACCTGGGGGACTACAAGCGCTACAAGATCACCGACACCGGCGTCTCGCCCATGGCCGTGCCCGGCATGGCCGGCGGCCAGCACGTCATCAGCGGCCTGGAGCACCACGAAGACGGTCGCCCCACCTCGAGCGGCACGCTGCACCAGACCATGAGCGAAAAACGGGCGCGCAAGCTGCCGCTCATCGCCGAGGAGTCGGGCTTCGTGCGCGTCTACGGCGACGAGGACGCCGAGCTCGCGGTGATCGCCTGGGGTTCCTCCAAGGGCGCGGTGCGCGAGGCCATCGAACGCGCCCGGGAAGAGGGGATCAAGGTCAAGGCCATCGTGCCCCAGCTCATCTACCCGGTGCCCGAAAAGGCGCTCGACGCTGCGCTCAAGGGCGTGAAGCGCGCGGTCGTGGTCGAGCTTTCCTTCGGGGCCCAGTTCTACCGCTACCTGCGCGCCTACTACGACGGCCTGCCCAAGGACACCTACTCCTACGCGCGTTCGGGGGCCAACCCCCTTTTGGTGAGCGAAGTCTTCGATACCATCAAGGAACACGCGGCCGCGCTCGGGTCGCTCCAGGAGGCCTGAGATGGAACCGGTAAAGCTGACCGCCAAGGACTACAAGACCTCCGTGCCCATCGTCTGGTGTCCGGGCTGCGGGGACTTCGGCGTGCTCAACGCCATGCAGCAGGCGGCCGCCGAGCTGCAGCTGCCGCCCGAGAACCTGATGGTCGTCTCCGGCATCGGCTGCTCGAGCCGCATCGCCGGCTACATCAACAGCTACGGCTTCAACTCGATCCACGGCCGCGCCCTGCCCATCGCCGCGGGCGCCAAGCTGGCCCGCCCCGAGCTGACCGTCTGGGCCGCGGGCGGCGACGGCGACGGCTACTCGATCGGCACCAACCACTTCGTCCACACGATCCGCCGCAACCCCGACATCACCTACATCGTGATGGACAACCACATCTACGGCCTCACCAAGGGCCAGGTCTCGCCGACCACGCCCCACGGCGACGTGACCAAGTCGACCCCGCAGGGCAACCCCGAGCGCCCGCTCAACCCGCTGGCGCTGGCGCTCGAGCTGGGGGCCACCTTCATCGCCCAGGGCTTCTCGGGCAACGTCAAGCACCTGCGCGACCTCATCGTCCAGGCTACCCAGCACAAGGGCTTCGCGCTGGTGAACGTCAAGAGCCCCTGCGTGACCTTCCGCGGCCGCCAGGAGTTCAACGTGATCCGCGAGCACGGGGTCTACCTGGACGAGAGCCACGACCCCAGCGACTGGAACCAGGCCCACGAGGTCACCCAGTGGACCGAGAAGGTTCCTCTGGGCGTCATCTACAAGGTGGAGGGCGTACCCACGCTCGAGGGCGTAGCCGAGGAGGCGCGCCAGAAGGCGCTTGGACAGCGCGTCTTCAAGAGCGCGGTCGAGCTGATCGACGTCTTCCGCTGAGCCTGCCCGTATCCGCTAACCCCGTCGCCCCGCGGCGGGGCTTTTTTGTAACCTGGGGGCATGCCCCGCGCCTTCTGGATCGGTCTCACCCTCGCGCTCCTCCTCACCGCCTGCGCTCCCCGGTTGCAGGGCGTGGATCCGTCGCACCCCCCGCGCCCCGACCAGTGGGACCCGCAGCCTGCCCCGGTGGAGTGGTGGTACGTCTCGGCCTATCTGCCGGAAAGCGACCTTGCGTTTCACTGGGCGTTCTTCAAGTACTACGCCCCCGAAGGCTACCGGGTGTTGGGTTTACCGGCGCGGGCGCTCTTTCCCTACGCCTTCGCCAGCCAGCACCTGGCGCTCACCGACCTGCGCGCAGACCGTTTTCGCTTTCTCGAGCGGCACGACTTCCCGGCGCTCAAGGCCACGGTGCGTGGTAGTCCGCTCTATCTGGAGCTGGAGGGCTGGCGCTTCGAGCAGACCCGTCGCGGCTTCCGGCTCGCAGCCGGGCCGGTGGACGTGGAGCTGATCCCCCAAAAGCCTCCGGTGGTGCACCCGCCGGGCTGGTCGGGTACGGCCGAGACCGGGCGCATGTACTACGTCTCCTACACCCGTGCCGAACTGCGCGGCGCGGTCGCGGGTCGCGAGGTTCGGGGCACCGCCTGGATCGACCACCAGTGGGGCGAGCAGATGAGCGGCGTCGCCGCGCTGTGGGACTGGTACGGGGTGCACCTCTCCAGCGGGGACGACCTGATGCTCTACCGCATCCGTGACCCCCGCGGCCGCGTCAAAGCTCTGCACGCCACGCGCGTGCACCCGTCGGGCCGGGCGGAGCGGCTCGAGGTGGAGCGCATGGAGCCGCTGGCCTGGTGGACCTCGCCCGTGACGGGGCTGCGCTATGCGGTGGCCTGGCGCGTGGCGGGCAAGGACTGGGCCCTTGAACTGCGGCCCGTACGGCTCAAGCAGGAGATCCGCGGAACGGGCCTCCCCGTCGCTTACTGGGAGGGTCCGGTCGAGGGCTTCGGGAGCTGGTTCGGCCGGGAGGTGCGGGTCTGGGGCATGGGCGAGTTCGTGGGCGGCCGCTACCGCCGTTGAGCCCTTTATTCAGGCTCAAGCATAGCCATCCTGTGAAAAAGCAAGGGAAATGTATCACGAACGGATAGGCGTCCCGCGTTTCACAAACAAAGAGAAGGCAGGTGGCCCGCTTTCGTTCAGGCGGGGGGGGGCGGGTTATGCACTCCGAGCACGTCGTTCACCCCGCCCCGTGGCCGCAAGCGGCTTCCCTCGTCACCCCAGCGAGGGCCGGGGTCCAGGACCCATCCAGGGGTCGGGAAGGAGGCGCTGCACCAGCTGTGGAAAGCTGAAATGCCCCTGTAGGGAGGGCCGGAGTGGGGGTTTGAAAGCGGCTTGTAGCCTGTGGCTCGTGGCCTGTGGAAACCCCGTGGCGTGCCGCGCGCACAATGCGTTCGAATTACCACGCACCACGTACCACGCACCACGTACTCACCGCCTCAAACACCCCGGCGATCTTGGTGAGCTACGTTTTGGGCCGTGGCCGCTAGCCCCCGACGAGCTTGCGCGCCTCCTTGAGGGCGCGCTTCACCGTAGCGGCGTCCCCGGCCTCGCAGTAGATGCGCAGGAGCGGTTCGGTGCCCGAAGGGCGGAAGAGCAGCCAGGCGCCGCCGGCGAGGTGGAGCTTGACCCCGTCCAGGGTTTCCACGCGCTCCACGGACAGGCGGCCGATGCGGTCGGGAGGCGAGCTCTGCAAACGCTCCATGACCGCATCGCGCGCCTCGGTGCTCGCCACCTCCAGATCGAGACGGTCGAAGGCGTGCTTGAAGCCGGTGAGCTCTTCGATTTCCGCGAACTGCTCGTCCAGCCCCTTCCCGCTCATGGCTACACTTTCGAGCAGCAGCAGGGCGTTCAGCACCCCGTCGCGCTCGGGAATGTGCCCGGCCACGCCGATGCCGCCCGATTCCTCGCCGCCGATGAGCACGTCCCCCTTCAAGAACTCGTCGGTGATGTACTTGAAGCCGATCGGCGTGGTCACCACCTCGAGCCCCAGTTTTTCGGCCAGCCGGTCCACGATCTGGGAAACCGAGAAGGTCTTGACCACGCGCCCGCGGAGCCCCTTGTCGTAGAGATGCTTCAGCAACACCGCGAAGATCTGGTGGCTGTTGAAGTAGGCCCCGCCTGCGAGCACCGCGCCGATGCGGTCGGCGTCGCCGTCGGTGACCGCGGCGAAGGCAGGCCCGCTTTCGGCCCCCATCACCGCGCGCAGGGTCGCCAGGTTCTTGGGGATGGGCTCCGGGTTCACGCCGTAGAAGAGGGGGTGGGGCACGCCGTGCAGTTCGCGCAGGTCGAGGGGAAGTCCAGCGTGTTTGACGAAGCCGGCCAGCCAGCCCCCGCCGGCCCCGCCCATGGCGTCGTGGTAGAGCACGCCGTCGTAAGCCCGCAAGGCTTCCAGGTCGAGGAGCCCGGCGAGGTGCCGGTAGTAGACCTCGCGCAGGTCGAAGAGCTCGACCGCCCCCTCGTCCGCACGAGCGTCCGCAGCGGCGTCGATGCGCTCGATCATGCCCGCGTAGATCTCGGGGGTGGCCGAGCCGCCGTAGGGTCCCTTGAGCTTGTAGCCGTTGTAGGCGGGCGGGTTGTGGCTCGCGGTGATCATCACCCCCGCCGCCGCTTCGAAGTGGACGACGGCAAGGGAGGCGACCGGGGTGGGGACGTAGCGATCGGCCAGCCGCACCTCCAGGCCCGAAGCGGCCATCACCTCGGCGGCGTGGCGCGCGAAGCGGTCCGAGAGGAAGCGGGTGTCGTAACCCACGACCACGCGGGTCCCGCCCTGCGAGCGCACGTAGTCGGCGGTCGCGCGGGCCACGCGGGCGACGTTGGCGAAGGTGTAGCGGTCGGCGATGATGTCGCGCCAGCCGTCGGTGCCGAAGCGGAGTTCGTCCATGCCTCCATCATACGAAGGCCCGCGCCGTAGCTGTTAGACTGGTCGGCGTGTCCGTGCGCGATCTCCTCGACTCCCTCAACGACCAACAGCGCGCCGCCGTAGAGCACTTTCTCGGTCCCGCCCTGGTGATCGCCGGGGCCGGCTCCGGCAAGACCCGCACCGTCGTGCACCGCGTCGCTTATCTGCTCTCGGAGCGCGACGTCTACCCGGCCGAGGTCCTGGCCGTGACCTTCACCAACAAGGCCGCAGGCGAGATGAAGGCGCGCCTGGAGGCGATGGTGGGCAGGGTAGCGCACGAGCTGTGGGTGAGCACCTTCCACTCGGCGGGGCTGCGGATCCTGCGCCGCTACGGCGAGCGCGTCGGGCTGAAGCCCGGCTTCGTGGTCTACGACGACGACGACCAGCGGGTGCTGCTCAAGGAGGTGCTGGGGGCGCTCGGCCTCGAGGCCCGGCCCACCTACGTGCGCGCCATCCTCGACCGCATCAAGAACCGCATGTGGTCGACTGGCGAATTCCTGACCCACGCCGACGACTGGGTGGGCGGCCTCACCAAGCAGCAGATGGCCGAGGTGTACGCGCGCTACCAGCAGCGCCTCGCCGAGAACAACGCCGTCGACTTCAACGACCTGCTCTTGCGCACCATCGAACTGTTCGAACGCCACCCCGACGCCCTCGACGCGGTGCGCCAGCGGGCGCGCTTCATCCACGTGGACGAGTACCAGGACACCAACCCCGCCCAGTACCGCCTCACCAAGCTGCTCGCGGGCGACGAGGCCAACCTGATGGTCGTGGGCGATCCCGACCAGTCGATCTACGGCTTCCGCAACGCCGACATTCAGAACATCCTTGGTTTCGAGCGCGACTACCGCGGGGCGGTGGTCTACCGCCTGGAGGCGAACTACCGCTCCACCGCGGCGATCCTGCAGGTGGCCAACGCCCTGATCGAGAAGAACCGGCAGCGTCTCGAGAAGACCCTGAAGCCGGTCAAGCCCACAGGGGAGCCGGTGCGGCTCTACCGTGCGCCCGATCACCGCGAGGAAGCCGCCTTCGTGGCGCGCGAGGTCCAGCGGCTCGCACGCGAGCGGTCGCTGGAGGACTTCGCCGTGCTCTACCGCACCAACGCCCAGTCGCGGGTGCTCGAAGAGGCCTTCCGCCGCATCAACCTGCCGGCGCGCATCGTGGGCGGGGTGGGCTTCTACGAACGGCGCGAGATCAAGGACGTGCTGGCCTACGCCCGCCTGGCCGTCAACGTGGCCGACGACGTGGCCGTGCGCAGGGTGATCAACGTGCCCACCCGCGGCGTGGGCGGAACCTCCGTGGCCCGCCTGGTCGAGCTGGCCGAGCGCGAGCGGATCGGCCTCTTCGAGGCGGCGCGGCGCGCGGGCGAGGTGCTGGCGGCGCGGCAGGCGGGGGCGGTGGGGGCTTTCGTCGAGCTGATCGCGACCCTGCGGGAGGCCGCCGAGCATGCGGGCCCGGAGGCCTTCCTGCGCCTCGTGCTGGCCGAGACCGGCTACAGCGAGATGCTCAGGCGCGAGGGCGACAGCGAGCCGCGGCTCGAGAACCTGGAAGAGCTTTTGCGGGCCGCCGCCGAGTGGGAAGAGGAGCACGGAGGAACGGTAGCGGAGTTCCTGGACGAGATCGCGCTCACCGCGCGCGCCGAAGAGCCCGACGGTGCGCCCGAGCAGGCGGTCACGCTCATGACCCTGCACAACGCCAAGGGGCTCGAGTTCCCCGTCGTCTTCGTGGTGGGGGTCGAGGAGGGGCTCCTGCCCCACCGCTCCAGCCTGGGCTCCGATGCCGAGATCGAGGAGGAGCGCCGCCTGCTCTACGTTGGCATCACCCGCGCCCAGGAGCGGCTCTACCTGACGCTATCCGAGGAGCGTGAGACCTGGGGCCAGCGCGAGCGCGTGCGGCCGAGCCGCTTCCTCGAGGAGATCCCCGAAGACCTCCTGAAGCCCGTGGGGCCCTTCGGCGACGCCCACGAGCCCGTGCCCGCGCCGGTCTCGAGCGCGCCGGTGAACCGTGCCGCGGCGGGGGCCGCGTCGGGTTTTCGCGGCGGCGAGAAGGTGCGCCACCCGCGCTACGGGGAGGGTACGGTGGTGGCCACCAGCGGCGAGGGCGCGCGCCAGGAGGTGACCGTACACTTCGGTGAAGCCGGCTTGAAGCGGCTTTTGGTCAAGTACGCCGGGCTCGAGCGCATAGAATAGAAGCCGTGAAAAGGCTTGCGATGGTAGGCGTATTGGTATGGGGTCTCGCCTGGGCGGGTGGGGGTCTGGACCTCGCCGTCGGCAAGAACCTTGCACTTGGAGGCTATTCCGGCGTTCTTGGTTTTTTCCTCGAGGGTCACCCGCTGGCCGCACGCGGCCGGCTTCTCTTTGGCGAGCGCGGCGGCCTCATGGGGGGGCTCGATCTGCTCTACCGTCCCTGGGGAGGCCGTCTGCTCGAACCCTACGCGGGGGCCGGGGCCACCACCATGATCGCGCGGCTCCCCACCGAGGGCGGGCTCGTCATGGACGTGGGTTCGGAATCCTACGCCACGGTCACCCTGGGTCTGGCCCTGAACTACGGCCCCGTCCGCCCCTACGCCGAGTTCGGCTACAACTACGGGCAAAGCCCCTACGCACGCGGGGCGATCGGGATGGTGTGGCGTTGGTAGAACACGAGCGATCCCTGGCCGTGGTGGTGCACGGGGGAGCGGGCCGGGTGGACCCCGCGACCTGGGACGACCGGGTGGCTGCGGTGGTGCGCGCCCGCGACGCCGCCTGGTCCCGCCTCGCCTCAGGGGCATCGGCGCTCGAAGCTGCGGTGGAGGCGGTGCGCCGGCTCGAGGACGATCCCCTCTTCAACGCCGGGGTGGGCGCGGCGCTGAACCGCGAGGGCTTCGCCGAGCTGGACGCGGCCGTCATGGACGGTGAGGAGCGGGCCTTCGGCGCCGTGGCCGCGGTGCGCGACGTACGCAACCCCGTAGAGCTGGCCCTCGAGGTGCTGCGCTCGGAGCACGTGCTGCTCGCGGGCGAAGGCGCCAGCCGTTTCGCGCGCGAGCGTGGTATCCCGGCTTGCGACCCCCGCGAGCTCGTCACCGAGCGCCAGCGCGAGCGTTGGCGCCGGGCCCGCCGCGGCGAGGCGGCGGAGCGGTCGGGGACCGTCGGTGCGGTGGTCCTTGACGCGGCCGGGCGCCTGGCGGCGGCCAGCTCCACCGGCGGTATGGTCGACCAGCGCGTGGGCCGCGTGGGCGACACCCCGTTACCGGGGGCCGGCGTATACGCCGAGGCGGGCCTGGGCGCGGCGACCGCGACCGGCCACGGTGAGTACTTCGCGCGCGCGCTCGCTTCCTGGCGCGCGGTTCTTGCGCTCCGCGAGCGCGATCCGGACGAGGCCGTTCGCCACGCCCTGAACGAGGTCGAGCGTCTGGGGGGACGCGGCGGCCTGATCCTGGTGGACGCCCGTGGCCGCACCGCCTGGGCCAAGACGACCCCCGAGATGAGCGTCGCCTGGCGCTCGGCCGAAGGCGAGGGGGCGCAGATCGGGGACGAGGCATGGGTATAATCGCCAGCATGACGAGGCAACGGCAGCGAGCGGGCGCGGTCGGACCGGAGGGCGCATGAACCTGCTGGCCCTCTTCGCGCCTACGGGCAGCCGCTGGCACGACCCGCTGCTCACCGCAATGCACGGGCACGACCTGCCCTGGCAGCTGGCGGCCGTTCAGCCCGGCACCGCCGTGGCCGAGGCGGTGGCCGGCCTGGCCCCCCTGGGGTTCGCGGGGGCGCTCGTCGAGGACGCGGCGCTCCAGGAAACCGTCTACGCCGCGGCGCCGCGGCGCGAAGCCGAGGCCGAGGAGGCCGAGCGCGCCGACGCGCTCAAGGTGAGCTTCGGCGTGCCGACCGCGAGCTACGTCTGGCCCGAGGCCGTGCGCACGGCCGTCGTGCAGGCGGGCTTCGAGGGGGCACGGCTGCTCTGGGTGGGGCCTGCGCTCCCGGGGCTGCGTTCGGCCTTGCGCAGCGCGCTCAAGGTGCACGTCTGGCAGGCCAACCCCACCGCGGGGGAAGCCTTCCTCGGCCGTTTGCCCACGCCGCAACGCGGCAAGGTGCTCTTGTCGGAGGCCCAGGTCGAGGCGATGGCCGCGGAGGTGGACCTGGTGGTCTACGCCGGGGGCAGCCTGCCCGTGCGCATCCTGCAGCCCTACCACGGACTCTTTGCCCTGCAAGAACCCCCGGTCCAGGACGCCTACCTCGCGGTGGACCAGGTGATCAGCCCCGGCTACTTCCTGCAGGTCTACCTCAGCCGCCTGCTCGCCTGGGTTGCGGAGCTGGATCTCCCGCCCGAGGCCTTTGCCCTGCACGCGCGCCATGATTCCTGACCTGAAGGGCGTACCCGGCGTTCTGGGGCGCATCGCCCGGGAGCGGCTCGAGCGGGTGCTGCGAGCGCCCGAGCCGGGCGCCTGGGAAACGGGGCCCGAGCCGCCTTCGTTCGAACGCGCCCTCGGCGCTCCCGGGCTTTCCGTGATCGCCGAGATCAAGCGCAAGAGCCCCTCCGAGGGTGCCCTCGCCCCGCTGAACGCCGCCCAGGTTGCGCGCGCCTACGCGGATGCGGGCGCTCGCGCGCTGAGCGTCCTCACCGAGCCCGACCATTTCGCCGGCAGCGACGACGACCTGCGGGCGGCGCGCGCCGCGGTGGGGCTGCCGCTCCTACGCAAGGACTTCGTGGTGCACCCGCGTCAGGTCTGGGAGGCGCGGGCGCTCGGGGCCTCGGCGGTGCTGCTCATCGTCGCGATCCTGGGGCCGCTTACGGCCGCTTACCTGGAAGAGGCGCGGAAGGCGGGGCTCGCGGCCCTGGTCGAGGTGCACGACGAGGGGGAAGCCGACCTGGCCCTCGAAGCGGGTGCGCGTATCCTCGGCGTCAACAACCGCGACCTCACCACCCTGGAAGTGGACCTCCGCGTCGCACCGCGCGTCGCCGCCTACGCCCGCGCCCGGGGGTTTGCCGGCCTGCTCGTGGCCGAGTCGGGGTACCGCGCCCGGGAGGAGCTGACCGCCCTCCACCCCCTCTTCGACGCCGTGCTCGTCGGCAGCGCGCTCGCCCGCGATCCCGACCCCGGCGCCGCCCTGCGCCGCTTGCTCGCCGCCCCGTAGCCCAGGCTCCGCCGAGCGACGCCAATATGACGCTTTTACGTCAGCAGCTGCAATAATCGTTGACAAGCCGGGAGCGCGTCGGTATACTCGCCGCAAACAGCACTGCGGGTTTTGGGGAGGCGGTCTTGGCGCAACTTTCAGTCGAAAACGTTACCTTAAGCTTCGGGGGTATCAACGCGCTCAACAGCGTCGACCTCGTGGTCGAGCCGGGCGAGCTGGTCTCGGTGATCGGCCCCAACGGGGCGGGGAAGACCAGCCTGCTCAACTGCATCTCGGGTTTCTACCACCCCACCCATGGCCGCATCACCTTCGAAGGGCACGACCTCACCCGCGCCAGCCCCCACACCATCACGGGCTACGGGATCGCGCGGGCCTTTCAGAACATCGAGCTCTTTGGAGGTGTATCGGTGTTGGAGAACCTCATGCTCGCCCGACACACCTACCTGAGCTATTCGCTCCCCGCCGCCTCGGTCTTCTTCGGGGCGGCGCGTCGTAAGGAGGTCGAGAACCGGCGCGTCGTCGAGGACGTGATCGATTTCATGGAACTCGAGCCCTACCGCAAGGCGCTGGTGGGCAACCTGCCCTACGGCGTGCGCAAGCGTGTGGAGGTGGCGCGGGCGCTCTCGCTCGAGCCCAAGCTGCTGCTGCTCGACGAGCCGATGGCGGGCATGACGCTCGAGGAAAAGGAGGACATGGTCCGCTTCATCCTCGACATCCTGGCCGAACGGGGCACCACGGTGATCCTCATCGAACACGACCTGGGGGTGGTTATGGACATCTCCAACCGCGTCTACGTGCTCGACTTCGGCACGGTCATCGCCTCGGGCGAACCCGAAGCGGTGGCGCAGGACCCCGCGGTCATCGAGGCCTACGTGGGGGGTGCCTGATGCCCGTCATCCGACCCGACCCCTCGCTCAAGCGCTACACCCTGCCGCAGCTGCTCAAGCTGCGTGCGGAGAACGAGGGCGAACGCGTCGCGTTGCGCGAAAAGGACTTTGGCATCTGGAACGAAGTGACCTACGCCGAGTACTACGCCAACGTGCGCGACTTCGCCCACGGCCTGCTCGAGCTCGGCTACGAACCCGGCGAGAAGTTCGCGGTCATCGCCGAGAACATCCCCGAATGGGTCTACGCCGAGCTGGCCGTCCAGGGGCTCGGCGGGGTCTCGGTGGGCATCTACCCCTCGTCGGTCCCCGCCGAGGTCGCCTACGTGATGGAGTACGCCGACGTCACCATGGCGCTGGTGCAGGACCAGGAGCAGGCCGACAAGCTGCTCGAGGTCAAGGACGAGCTGCCCCGCCTGCGCCGCATCGTCTACGAGGACCCGCGGGGCATGCGCGGTTACGACCCCGACCTCTTCGTCAGCTTCGAGGAAGTCCTCGAGCTGGGCCGCAGGCACCGCCACGCCCACCCGCGCGCCTACGAAGAGCGGCTCGAAGCGGGCCGCCCCGACGATGTGGCCCACTTCTCGCTCACCTCGGGCACCACCGGCAAGCCCAAGGCGGCGATGCTCACCCACAAGAACCTGATCCACATGGGCGTCGCGCTCCAGGAGATCGATCCCATGGAGCCCACGGACGACTACCTCTCCTTCCTGCCGCTGGCCTGGATCGGGGAACAGATGATGACCATGGGCATGGGCCTCACCGGTGGCTTCGCGGTCAACTTTCCCGAGGAGGTCGCCACCGCGATGAGCGACCTGGTCGAGATCGGGCCGCACCTGATGTTCAGCCCGCCGCGCGTCTGGGAGGGCATCCAGAGCCGCATCTGGGTGGACATCAGCGAGTCCTATGCCTTCAACCGCTGGGTCTACCGTCGGCTCATGCAGGTGGGCTACAAGGCGGCCGACTACCGCATGCACGGCAAGCCGATGCCGCTGGGGCTGCGCCTCGCCTACGCCTTCGCGCACGCGGTCCTCTTCCGGCCGCTCAAGGACCGGTTGGGCTTTTTGCGCCTGCGCCGGGCCTACACCGGCGGCGCGGCGCTCGGGCCCGACGTCTTCCGCTTCTTCCACGCCCTGGGCGTCAACCTCAAGCAGATCTACGGCCAGACCGAGATCACCGGCATCGCCTTCGTGCACCGCGACGGAGACGTGCGCTACGACACCGTGGGGGTGCCCATCCCCGGCACCGAGGTGAAGATCAGCGAGGAAGGCGAGATCCTGGCCCGCTCCGACGCCGTCTGCGCCGGCTACTACAAGCGCGAGGACGCCACCGCCGAGCTGCTCGAGGGCGGCTGGCTGCACTCGGGCGACGCCGGCTACCTGACCGAGGACGGCCACCTCGTCGTCATCGACCGCCTCTCCGACGTCATGCACACGGCCTCGGGCGAGATGTTCAGCCCCCAGTTCCTCGAAAACAAGCTTAAGTTCAGCCCCTACATCAAGGAGGCCGT
>Ga0256832_1001040_pt1 | contig 18568 bp, 19 predicted proteins | sample 134614metaG_FD_190534 | JGI IMG/M metagenome (GOLD analysis project Ga0256832, IMG submission 190534) | Hydrothermal vent microbial communities from Lau Basin, Pacific Ocean - 134-614 | ecosystem: Environmental > Aquatic > Marine > Hydrothermal vents | place: Pacific Ocean: Lau Basin | collected...
GTACGGGACAGGCAGCGTTTTAAGCGGAGTTTATGTCTATATTATAGAGTATGTGGATAGTAAGGGAGAGAATAGGCTTTTGGCGGGGGATGTGACGGTAGTGAGATGATTATGGGTGATGAGTGATGGAGAGGGAGAGACTGAGGGACGGAGAGACGGAGAGGCTGAGGGACGGAGAGGCTGAGGGACGGAGAGACTAAGAGAGGGAGAGACGGAGTAATGAGAGGTGAGTTATGAGTGATTGGGCGCGTTGCGGTTCTTCCTTTAGGAAGTTAGAAGGTTGCTGTGCAAAAATAGTTTTGGGTTTCGGATTCAAGGTTAGTCATTTTGATGCGGAATATCGAATAATGAACGAGGATTGGAGAATTTTGATATTAATGGGGGGAGTGTGGGTTGGTGGGCGTTGGCGGCTACTCCGGTTTCGGAACTGAGTCCCCAAGGCTTTGGGGAGGAGGCTGGGAGGCAGCGTTGCAAAAAGCAAAGCTATTGTACAGTAAAAAGCATAGTCGGAGACACTCGCTTATCAGAGCAATAATATAAAATAAACATATGAAAGTGTTAAATAGAAAGAAGAAATTTGAAAGTTGTAGTGAATATATAAATGATGAGGATAAATTAAATATCTCGCAAGGGTTATATTTCATCAGATATACAGGTGATAACGAAGAACACGGTTTTGTAAAAATAATCAAATTGTAATTGACATGAAGTTTACACACTTTATTGGATACTCCCTATAACAAACTCCACTCTTCTATTCTTGCTTTTGTTTTCGGGTGTATCATTGGGAAATATCGGTTTTGTTTCGCCATATCCTTGGTACTTCAATCTGTATGAATCGATACCTTGTGATATCAAGTAATCATAGACTGATTTCGCTCTTTGAATCGAGAGTTTCATATTGTATCCGGCAGTTCCGCTATTGTCGGTATGTCCATTAATTTGGATATGTATTTCTTTATTATTTTCCAATAGGAGTAGTAGTTTTTTAAGTTCAATACCGGACTTTGACAAATCCAATTCTGAAGAATTTGTTTTGAAAAATATATTGTTTAAAACAATGGGGTTTGATTCGCTTCTACCGGTATTATCCGGGATTTTTTCCAATGCTATATTCAATACAATTGGATTGTTGACCGAATTGGAAGTATCCAAAACAAATCTATCCGAATAAAAAACATAGCCGTCTTTTTGAACTGAAAAATTATAATCAATTCCTGCCGGTAGAGCTATGAAAAAGGAATCTGCTTCAATTGACCGAATGGATTTTCCGGTATTATTATCTGATAATTGAATACTTGCTTCTATCGGAATTTTGCTTGTTTTATCATAGACTAAGCCTTTGGCATAAGTTACCGGTTTTGGTTTTATAAATACGGGCATTTCAAAATAGTAAATATCTATATTATTATTGTTTTGACTATTGCGGTCAGCACTAAAATAACCGGATTTGCCATCAAGAGATACAAATAGAGCTCCCTCATCATACTCAGTATTTATCGGATAGCCGAGGTTTACGGCTTTACTCCAATTTCCATTGATTAATTTTGAATAATACAAATCACTGCCTCCCATTCCGGGATGTCCGTTTGATGAAAAATACAATGTTGAATTATCGGCGTGAATAAAAGGAGTTTGTTCATCTGACTTAGTGTTGACAGTAGTATCCAGGCACACAGGTTTTGTCCATTTGTTATTTACAAAATGAGAAACCCAAATATCTTTTCCTCCTATCCCTCCCGGTCTATTGCTTGAGAAGTATAGAGTTTTATTGTCGGAAGAAATTGAGGGTTGTGAATCCCAGTATGGTGAATTTATTCTCGCACCCAAATTACGGGGTTTTGACCAATGGTTCTTCTCTTTTTTCGAAATAAATAAATCACAACTACCAATAGTTCGACCTCTTGAACAAATAGTAAAAATCAATATTTTCCCATCTGACGAAATAGTATGAACACTTTCATTTGCCAAGGTATTTAGTTCGGTGATTGGAGTAGCTTTTTGCCATTTACCATCAACAAACTTACTCGAATAAAGGTCTTCTTGCCTGTTTATACGCCTTGTGAATATCATTTCGCCATTATCTCCGGTTAGTGTTGGCAAATATTCACTATATCCGGAATTTATGGCAGTATCCAATGCTACAGGTTCAAATTCTACCGGATTTTTAACTGCGGAAATAATAAAAGGAATATTCCTGATTTTGAGTTTTGCTTTGGATTCCAGTTTAGCGTCTTTTTTGGATTTTTTTATAAATATTTTATAGTATTTCAAGGCATCTTTATATTCTTTTTGTTTTTCCAGCACCAGAGCCAAAGAGTAATTGATATCATTATTGTAACTCGAATCTATTTTCAATACTTTTCTATACTCCTCTTCGCTTTTTTTGTATTGTTTTAGTTCAAAATATGCACTTGCTTTATACAAATATGGTTTGATAAAATGTGGTTGGCGCTTAATTACCTTGTCAAAATAGTCAATTGATTTGAGAAATTTTTGATCTTTGAACTTAGTTATACCCTTTTTGAAAAGCCTTTTGGATTTTTTATCGATACCTTTTTGTGCATTTGCATTAAAAACAAACACAAATGAAAGTAATAAAATTGAAATGATATGAAAAGAAAGTTTAATCATTACTTTATATTTTCCTGATTATAGAGAGTCCGTCTCTTATAGGCAAAATGATATTTTCAGTCCGGTTATCGTTTTTTACAAATTTATTGAATTCATCTATTGCTTTAGCTGTTTTATCGCTTAATTCATTTATTACCTTCCCACTCCAAAGCACATTATCAGCAATGATTATACCACCGGAATTCATTTTGGGAATTAATGTTTTGTAGTAATTCAAATAATCGGGTTTATGAGCATCCAGAAAAACCAAATCAAATGTTTCTTCCAATTCCGGAACTACATTTAGTGCATCTCCTATGATTAGTTGTATCTTATTTTTGTATGGAGATTTACTGATATATTTATCTATAATAGTCTTGAGTTCCTCATCAAATTCCACTGTGATAAGTTTTCCATTTTCTTTCAATCCTTCGGCGAGGCACAGAGCTGAATATCCGGTAAAAGTACCAATCTCTAAAATATTTTGCGGATTTAATATTTTGCTTAATATACTCAATAGCCTACCTTGCAATCTTCCCGAAAGCATCTGGGGCATCAATTTTGTAAGATTGGTTTCCTTTTCCAAATCCAATAGATATTGTGGAATATTCATTGAATTATCTATGCTGTACTCCTCAAGTTTAATATTTACAAAATTCATATTTATCAATGTTTTTTAAATTTCAAATAAATATCTAAAAATACAAGTATCGTAATATAAACCATACCGGTATATACAAGAACGGAAATATTCTTATAATCTTGTAATAGCAATGCAGCCATAATTATACCGTAGATAGGTTCCATATTAAAAGCAACACTTACATCAAAGGCGTTGATGTGTTTCATCGATTTTAGATACAAATAATAGGATAAAACCGTACAGACCAAAACAAACATCGACATATACGCCCAATCATATCCCTTGATCATTTCAAATTGGAAAAGACCGGATGTTCCCGAAAACAATATGAAAATAATACTGATAACGACAAATACGGTAAACATCTGTATAAATGTCAGTTTAAATTCTTGTCCTACTATCAACCATTTTTTATTTAATATAGAAAAGATAACGCCCAAAACCGTGCCTATCAAGCCGAGCCAAAGCCCCTTTTGTTGTATAGTATCCGAATTATAAAATATCAATAAAAACCCGGGAATAATCAGTATTCCGAGTATAATATCGACTCTTCTCCATCGATACCCCTTTATAATAACCGGTTCTAATATTGCAGTGATCAATGAAGAGCTCGATAGTGCAATTAACGCCATTGTTGGATTTGAGACTTTAATTGAGCCATAGAAAAATAGCCAATGTATTGCCAAAAATGCTCCGATTAGCATTTGTTGTAAAATTATTTTTGGAGATAATATTTTGAAAAAAGTCTTGAGATTGATAATTATCGCTAAAGACAATGTTGTCAGTATTCCTCTCCACCATACTATGGATATAAAGTTGACTTTAATCAAATCTCCGAGTATTGCGGTAAATCCAAAAAGAAAAACCGCAATATGTAAATAAAGAAATGCTTTTTTCTTCTCAACCATTCAATAAAAAATTAAAGGAAGTCTTCCAACATATATTCAGCATCTTCATTTCCGAGTTCTGCCGATAGTTTCAAATCGTGAATATAGCCGCTTTTACCCGAGTTTTTCTTTGCCATACCAAGGTAAAAGTACTTATCTTTGTTGGGAGTTTTGGATTTTCCTTCCGGCATAGACATCGATTGCTCAAATAAATCAAGTGCTCCTGCAAAATCGTATTGGTTATATTTTACGATTCCGTATTTGAAAAGGTCTTCTTTTCTCCAATAAAAGTTTGAATTGTCTTTGTCAAACTTGCGATTAATCAAAAGTTTTAATTCAAATTCTGCTTTATCCCATTCCTCCTGTATGATATGAATATCCGCCTTAGCTCTTCTACTTTGCCAATGGAGAGCTTGAAGAGCAACGGATGTCTTCAAGGCCATAACCAAATGTTCAAGAGCAGCATCCAAATCATCTTCCCGCATCAAAATTTTAGCCAAACCGAGATGAGCTTCCGAAACAGTATTATCCAAATTAAGACATTTTTCAAAATCTTCCTTAGCTTCTACAAAATTTTTAAGCATAAGATTTACCACTGCTCTTCGTTCGTAAGCAATAGCATTTCTTTCGCATTTTTCTATTGATTTGCTCAATTCCTCATGAGCCTCTTTCTCTTTACCTTCTTTGGCTAAATATTCCTTACCTCTCTTAAAACTCATAACTGCCGATCTGTCTCCACTCGGCTCAATTTCTCTAAAATCCAATACTTTCCCATCTTCAACTTTCCACATCAAAACTCTGCCGGAAACAGCAAATTGGGCACAATTTTCAAATAAATTTGTTGTGTTTTTCCAGGCTTTATCCGTATGATTGCCGACATATCTCGGTATATCTACCATAAATTTTTCATCATTTAAAAATTCCAGTTCTTTGAAAACTAAATCATTCTTGTAATAGACAAGGTTTTTATTCTGAATAACTTTAACCAGTTTATCATAGCTGTTGCGATTCAAAAAATTAAATTTACCTTGTATTATTACTTTATAGAACATTAAAAAAAGATTATTTTGATGAAAAAATACCGTATGTCAATTTACCGCATAAATAGTAGTAAATATTGTGCCAAACCCGTTAAATCGCAAAGATTTTATTCTTTTTTGAGATAATATTTTCAAGAGACAAATATTCAATCCGAATAAGGGGCTAAAACAAAACAAAATACGTTAAAAAACGGAAAAACGTAGTTTGAATTTAGAAGATGATTGCGCAAATCTAATACAATGAAATTAAAAAATCACAAATAATAATATGGTATTTTATTAAATAGGTGAAAAAAATCTATTTTTGCACTCAAATTATATAAAAATAGAATATGATCAAAGAATTATTGTCAGGAAATAGAACCGGTGAAACCGTTCACGTGAATGGTTGGGTACGTACTTTTAGGAATAATCAATTCATTGCACTAAATGACGGCTCCACTATCAACAATATCCAATTGGTTATCGATTTCAACGATTATGATGACAAAACACTTAAAAGAATAAATCCGGGAACGGCTATAAGCGCAACCGGTGAACTTGTAGAATCTCTTGGAAAAGGGCAAAAAGTGGAAATTAAGGTGGATAAATTGGTGATTTTAGGTGATTCAGACCCTGAAAAATATCCACTTCAACCCAAAAGACATTCTCTTGAATTTTTGAGGGAAATAGCGCATTTAAGGTTTAGAACCAATACTTTTGGAGCGATTTTTAGAGTCAGAAACTCTTTGTCATTTGCAATTCACAAGTTTTTTAATGATAGAGGATTTGTGTATATGCATACACCGATTATAACCGCTTCTGATGCCGAGGGTGCGGGAGAGATGTTTAAAGTAACAACATTGAATCTCGATGATGTGCCAAAGACAGAAGACGGACAGGTGGATTACAAACAGGACTTTTTTGAAAAAGCTACTAATTTGACTGTTTCAGGTCAATTGGAAGCAGAGTTGGGAGCTATGGCATTTTCAAAAGTTTATACTTTCGGACCAACTTTTAGAGCAGAGAATTCCAATACTTCAAGGCATTTGGCTGAATTTTGGATGATCGAACCCGAAATTGCTTTTGCGGATATCGTAGATGATATGAATCTGGCAGAAGAATTGTTGAAATATACAATCAAATACACTTTAGAGCACAATAAGGAAGATCTTGAGTTTTTGGAACAAAGACTATTACAAGAAGAAAAACAAAAACCACAGAACCAAAGGTCTGAAATGGCATTGATTGAGAAATTGAATTTTATTCTTGAAAATGATTTTGAAAGATTGACATATACGGAAGCTATTGAAGTATTGATGAGATCTAAGCAAAATAAGAAGAAGAAATTCAAATATGTAATTGAGGGTTGGGGTGCAGATTTGCAATCCGAACACGAAAGATATTTGGTTGAAAAGCACTTTAAAAAACCTGTTATCCTAACGGATTATCCCAAAGATATCAAGGCATTCTATATGAAAATGAATGAAGACGGGAAAACGGTTAGGGCAATGGATATCTTATTTCCGGGAATAGGTGAGATAGTTGGAGGGTCACAAAGAGAAGAAAATCTGGATATCCTTTTGAACAGAATGAACGAAATGGATGTTCCCGCTGACGAAATGCAATGGTATTTGGATACAAGGAGATTCGGTTCGGCTGAACACGCAGGATTTGGTCTTGGATTTGAGAGATTGGTACTATTTGTAACAGGAATGAGCAATATCAGAGACGTTATACCTTTCCCACGTTATCCGGGAAGTGCAAGATTTTAATAAGTTACACTAAAAAATTATTGAATGAAGTATTTTGATAGCTACAGACATAAGGGATTGAGAAAAAAATTGGTGGATATTGTAAGATCAAAGGGGATAAGTGACGAAAAAATACTTCAGGCGATACTTAAAATACCAAGGCATTATTTCTTGGATGATGCGTTCTCCGAATGGGCATACAAAGACGTAGCATTTCCGATAGATGCCGACCAAACCATATCACAACCTTATACCGTAGCATTTCAAACCCAATTATTGGAAGTGAAACCAAAGGAAAAGATTTTGGAAATAGGTACGGGCTCAGGTTACCAAGCAGCGGTTTTGATAGAACTGGGAGCAAAGGTATATACCATTGAAAGGCAGAAAAAACTGTTTGAAAAAACAAATAAATTTCTAAATGAAATCGGATACAATACTATCAGAACTTTCTTTGGTGACGGATATTTGGGTTTACCGCGATTTGCGCCTTTTGATAAAATAATAATTACTGCCGGAGCAAGGAAAATCCCTAATGAATTGTTGAAACAGCTTAAAGTCGGCGGTATAATGGTAATTCCATACGGAAATGATGACGTAAAAGATATGATAAAATTGGTGAAAATTGATGAGAAAAATATCAGAAAAGAAAAACACGGTAAATTTAGATTTGTACCTTTTAAAACAGGTGTAGAAGATAAATAAAAAACATTTTGCACAAAACAAACCCCGAATATGGATTTGATCAGACCCACAGTAGCAATCATCAATCTCGATAACCTGAAACACAATTACCGGACAATCAAAAAGCATATTGATAATACTAAATTGCTTTGTGTGATAAAAGCAGATGCATACGGTCACGGTATTATAGAATATGCTAAAGTATTGTCCAAACTTGGCGTGGATTATTTTGGTGTTGCAATAGTCGAAGAGGGAATTGAGCTTCGTAAAGCAGGAATATGGGAACCTATATTGGTTTTGGGGGATGTTATGGTAGAGCAAATTGATCTGTTTTTTCAATACAATCTTCAGTTTACTATCGCTTCCGATATACAATTGCTGCGCATAGACAAAAGAGCCGGTGAATTGGGGATGACTGCCAGAGCACATTTGAATATCGATACGGGAATGGGTAGAATCGGAGTAAATCACTCAAGAGTTCATAAATATATCGATGCGATAAAAAAATGTAAAAACACTATCATCGAGGGTGTTTATTCTCATTTTGCAAGATCAACTGATAGTGAAGAATACACCAAACTTCAATTTGAAAGATTCCAAACCGCTGTAAATAAAATCCAAAATGCAGGATTGAATGTAGGTCTGAGACATATATCAAATTCGGCAGCAGCTTTAAGTTTTCCCAATATGAAATTGGATATGGTAAGAGTAGGTATAATGCTTCACGGTGCATTTCCGTCAGAAGATAAAACCCACAGACTTCCTTTAAAGCCGGTAATGACGCTGAAAACAAAAGTTGTATATTTCAAAACAATGAATCCCGGGGAATATGTCAGTTATGGTTCGACTTGGGAGCCAAAAGAAAAAGGTATTAGAGTAATTACTTTACCTGTAGGATATGCGGACGGATACGGTAGGAGAATGGAGGGAAACACTTTTGTACTAATACGCGGCAACAGGTATCCTGTAATAGGAAGAGTATGTATGGATCAATGTATGGTATCACTTGGTACAGACGGAGAAGCATATCCGGGTGACGAAGTGGTATTAATGGGAAAACAAGGTGATCAAGAAATAACGGCTGAAGAATTATCAAAGCAAATGGGTACTGTCGAATATGAATTGTTTATAAAAATAACTAAAAGAGTTCCGCGTGTATATACCGGTAACAATGTATAAAAAATATATTTAGTTTGAAAAAAAATTGGTTAGCACATATTTTTCTTTTTGGGTCGGCTTTGATATATGGAGCCAATTATTCTATAGCTAAGATTGTACTCAATGGAGAATATATTTCACCAATGGGCTTGGTTTTTTTTAGAGTACTTACGGCAGCATTGATTTTCTTCCTGTTTCATAGCTTCTTTATAAAGGAGAAAGTAGCAAAAGAGGATTTGATAAAATTACTTTCGGTCTCACTATTCGGTATAGTCATCAACCAAAGTCTATTTATAATCGGATTAAAGCATACTGTTCCGATTAATGCGGCATTGCTAATGACAGTTGTCCCTATTTTAGTATTTGTATTTTCTTCCATTTTACTAAAAGAAAGGGTAAGTAATAGAAAAATACTTGGCATAAGTTTGGGTTTTATCGGTGTATTGATAATAATATTGAACAAAGGTAAAATCACATTGAGTTATGAAACTCTGAAAGGCGACTTTTTAATATTTCTCAATTCCGTATCTTATGCATTGTATTTGGTAAAAGTAAAACCATTGTTGGGCAAATACAATCCTATCACCGTAACCAAATGGATATTTCTGTTTGGGTTGATATTTATCATTCCATTAGGGTTTAACGGTGCAATGAGTGCAAATTGGGCGGAATTTACGCCAAAAGTTTTCACTGCATTCTTATATGTATTGATATTCACAACGGTTTTAGCATATTTATTTAATATCATTGCACTAAAAAAAGTGAACCCTTCAGTTGTGGGGGTTTATGTATATCTTCAACCTATTTTGGCTACTCTCGTAGCTTTGATCATAGGTAAAGACAGCTTGAATTGGATAAAGATTATGGCGGGAGTTCTTATTTTTACCGGAGTATATCTGGTTAGTGAGACTAAGAAATCGTAGTTTTTTTAAAAATTAATACTATATTTATAGTAATTATACAATATATATAGATAATAGTAGTTATATATAGTATATGAAAGAAATTACAAAAGCACAAGAAGAAATATTAAAAGCCTTATGGAGCATTAAAGAGGGAGCCGTAAGTGATATATTGAAGATATTACCGATGCCAAAACCGGCATACACTACGGTTGCAACAGTATTGAAAGTTCTTGAGAAAAAAGGATATGTCACACATAAGACTTTTGGAAAAACCAATGTATATTCTGCAAGAATAAGCAAGAAAAAATATACTAAGTTTAAACTAAAAGATGTATTCAGTGGATTAGTAAACAATTCATTAAATCAAATGATTTCTCCCTTTATTAGCAATAAAAAGGTGAGTTTAAAGGAATTGGAAGAGATAAAGAAGATGATAGAAAAGGAAATCGCAAGAAAAAAGAAATGATATGGAACTGTTCAAATTTCTATTTATAGCCACACTCAATTATAGTTTGCTTTATGCAGCTATTTACTTTATAAAAGAAAACAAAATAAATTTTAAAGTTCAAAGATTTATTTTTCTTTCTATTTTTCTGATATCAGTATTAATACCTTTGATTCACCTAAATTTTTTTCTCACAACTACAAACCAACCAAATATTTTGATTATTAAAACTATCAAAGAGTTTGTAGTTGGTCAAGACAATACTAGTTTCACCAGAGGAAATCACATCGAACAATCCGATTGGAGACAACTAGTCGTTAGCGGATATTTTATTATTTCAGGTTTCTTTCTTTTGCGTATTATAATAGCCTTCATCAAAATTTTATTTTTGTATTTTACATCTAAAATAGAGCGAAAAATGGGCTATACTTTGGCATTTCATCCCAAAATAAATACTCCTTTTACCTTTTTTAAGTACATATTCATTCCAGAACAAATAAAGTTTCAAAATGATTTAAAATTTATTTTACCGCATGAAATCGAGCATGTAAGAGATTTTCATTCTATTGATATTGTAGTTGCAAATATTTATTGTTCTGTTTTTTGGTTTAATCCTCTAGCTTGGAAATTAAAGAACAAAATCCGGTTAAACCACGAATACATAGCGGATAATGCTGTTGTGGAATCAGGTCTGGATACAAACCGGTATCAATTAGCATTAGTAAAACAAATCGAAGAAAAAAACTTTATAAATATAAGCTCAAATTTTAATCAATCAATAAAAAAAAGAATAGTTATGATGTCAAACAAAAAATTTTCTTCTACTAAAAGAGCATTATTATTTAAGCTTCTTCCATTGTTTTTATTTGCTATTATATTTACAGGATACATAAATGGACAAATTACTAATCAAAATAAAAATTCTGCTGTTATTAATCCTGAATGGCACGATATGAAATATATCTCAATGTCCAAATCAGATTTATTATCATTCAATAATAGAATAACTTCATTGTATAAGTATTATGGATTAGATCTTGATACACGGATTGTATATTATGAAGTTTTATCTGTAAATCCTGATGATGATCCCATTAAATTTATTAAGACAGATATGAATTTTGACGGACAGTTATTGAAAGAAATCAAAAATTCTAAAAAAGGTCAAAAATTCTACTTTTTTGATTTAGTCGCCGTTGATTCAAACGGAAAAAGCAAAGATTTGGATGCAGCTTTAGTCGAAATAAACGGTAAATAAATTCTTACATTCCTTTGGTTTGTAAAACACCTGTCGCCTTACCTTCCTTAATCAAATGCTGTATTTGCTTTGGTATATTTATTGCACCAGTAAATTTTGTATTCTCGAATTCAGCACCGAAAAAATTGGCACCTTTAAGGTCAGCTCCGCTAAAGTCCGCTTCCTGACAATGAGCTCCTTGAAAATTTACATTGTGCAACCTTGAATGTATAAAGCTCGCTTTTTTCAAACTTGAGCCTGTAAAATCTGAATAACTCAGATCCATTGTATCCATTTTGACATTATCCATTACTGCCCTTATTAACCTGACATGAATGGCAGTACTCCCGGTAAAATCCGAATCCGTAAATTCCGTATCTTTCATCAAAGCATTAGAAAAATTACTGTTTCTCAATTGTGCCGCATGAGCCTCCATCCCAAACATATTCGCCCCTTGAAAATTACAATTATTGAATGAGCCACCAGTACCATAAACGTGAAACATTTTGGACTGTGAAAAATCACAACTGTCCATATTGGAAAAAAAGAAACTCGTCCATCTAATATCGGAAACCCTAAAATCACTTCCGCTAAAATCGCCTTCACTACAATCAGAACTTCTAAAGCTCGCCCCTCTAAAATCAGATTTTCTCGATACAACTCCTTTCCAGTATCTATCATCCAAAGTATCAAATCTGAAATCATCTCCATCTTGAGGCACAGCATCAATCCCCACCAAAGTTTTCATTCCATTGTCAGACTTTGCAATCCTGACAATATCCTCATCACTTAAAAAATTAGCAAGTTTTACCAAATTAGTAGTATCAGATTCACTTGGAAATAATTTCTCCACAGCCGACTTCTCCCTGCCACACCCGATCAAAATAGCAACAATGATAAACAAAAATCCTATCCTAAAAGTATTCATAAAAATATCATTTAGCTTTAATCAAATTTCACATCCCCGCATATGTCGCAACCGTCGCACCCTCGCAATCCTCCTCACACCCATCGCAACCCTCGCAAACCGTCGCAACCCTCGCAACCCTCCTCGCAACCCATCGCAAACCCTCGCAATCCTCCTCACACCCATCGCAACCATCGCAACCCGTCGCAAACCCTCGCAATCCTCGCAACTATATCACATCATGCCTCCTAAAATACCTGCCTCCCAAAAATGCAAACAACCATCCTAAAAACAATGGATAAGCTATTGACAGTATCAAAAATGAATTTCTACCTAAAACATCCAGTACATAATATGATGCAGGTCCCATTACTGTCAACTTTTTGTCGAACAAGATAAGAGAGCCTGTCCTGAATATTTGTAAAGGATTAATCATACCTCCCCAAATAACCATGTCCGGATTCATACGTAACTTTAGCATCATACCCATAAGTAATAAGTCGAGAAACGCTACTAAGATCAACCATATGATAAATGCAGTTCCGATTGCAACTTCTTGGGATTTGGCTCTTGCTGATATATACATACCAAGACCCAGAAAATTAAAAATCAAGGCTGCCAATAATGCGCTATAAAAGAAAAACAAATTCCAGGGTATCTCCAAATTTTTCAGACCACCCCAGACAATTGCTACTATAAGAGCAAATAAAACCGGGATATAAATAACCAAAAATTTACTGACAAATTTACTCCAATAATAAGCAGAAAAAGATATTGGCAATGAAAGCATATATTCCATTACATTTGACTCTCTATCTCCTACTACGGATCTGACGGTTGTAATCAGTACATAGATTGGTAAAATCGCCATACTCACCTGCATAAATGTCACCATAAGCCTGCTTAAGCCGACGAAACCTATTATTTGGGATTCAGTAACACCTGACAAAAACATAATCGCGACGAATGCTCCGAATAATAAACTGTACGCCCAAAACCACTTTGAACGCAAATTTTGCATCAAATCCAACTCTGTCATATATAAAAACCCTTTACCCATATTTTATTTTTTTTCTTGTTTTTTAAGTTTAACCGCTTTTAACTGTATCAAAATTTTGATTTCATCAGGCACATGCATTTGCTCTTTGTCTTCAGGATCAAATCTTTTTGACAAATAATTTATACCCCATCTTGTCCTGTCAATACCAAAATAACCTGTATTTACATCAATTGTATCTCCTTTTAAAACTATCTCGCTATTAAAATTGACAGGAAGAGTTTTATCCTTTAGAGTCAAATCTCCTGCTACATTATACTCGTTATCGTTTATTTTGATCAATTTTTCAATAGTAAAAATAGCAGTGGGATAATGTATTGCATCAAAAAACTCAAGGGATTTAATTACATTGGCCAAGGTCAATCTCAAAAGTTCTTGTTCGATATCTTCATCATAAAGACTTCCCATATCAATCTTAAAATCTCCACCTGTCACTTTATCATTTTGCACAAAAATAGTTCCTGTATCAATATCGATGCAACCGTAATGCGAACCACAAATCCAAGATATGCTGCTTGTATTGGTATCAACGACAAATAAAGATTCCTTTTGATCTTTTTGCCCCTTTACTACAAATACGTTTAATATTAAAAAGATTATAAAAATCCCGATTTTTTTTGCCATTTGATTTTTTTTATTTTCCTCCGCATTTTCCTTTTCCACATTTTCCGGGAGCACACTTCATTCCTCCCTCTTCTTTTTTCATTTTTTTAAATTCGTCCCTCTTTGTTTTACCTGCTTTAATCCTTTCTACCGTTGTTTTATAATCAAAATAACCTTCCTTCTTTTCTTTTAAAGCTCCATATCCATAACCCATAGGAGTCCTGTCTCCATATCTATAATATGCATTATATATATCAAGCCACTCACCTGTATCTGCGTCTGCAATCCAAACGACAGGTTTCCCGTCAACAATAAATTTTTTCCAATTCGGGTCGTCCAAATATTTAATAAAACATCCGATATCATCAAACCAAATGACTTTCCCTCTTGGATTAATAGCCTGGACAGCATAGTTTTTTTCTGCTATTCCCATCAAGCAGGTGGCACAGACATCCCTGTCAAAATTGATTTTTCGAGGAGTAGTGTCCAATGTATTATTACAGGAAACAATAAAAACAATAGCGATTAAAAATAATATCTTTTTCATAATCTAAATTTTTACATCAATTGTTTATCAACAAGTACCTCACCTAAGTCCATTTCTACTACTCTGGTAGCAAGGTTTTCCAATTCTTTGACCCTATGACTACTGATTATCATTAAAGCCTTTTTATCGTACTCTTCCAGATATTTAAAAAATACTTTTCTTGCCGCCGGATCTAAATTGGCAGAGGGCTCATCCATCAACAGAATTTCCGGTTTTCTTCCCAATGCAAGAGCTACCAAGAGTTTTTGCTTCATTCCTCCGGATAATTTCAAAAAAGGTTTATTCACATTAGACTGTACGTCCAAGCCCATATCTTCACCTATTTTAACAAATTCTTCTTCATCTGTTTTAGACAATTTCGAAAAGAAATTAATCATTTCACCAACAGTCATTTTAATGGGAGGGGGTGTTTGGGGTATAAATCCTATATGCTGCATCAATGTCTCATGATCCAATCTCGGGTTATAACCCATTACCTTTAAGTCGCCATCAAAAATATATTGACCGAGAATACATCGAATCAATGTAGTCTTTCCCGCACCATTTTGACCGATTAAAGCGATCCTGTCTCCCTCATTAAAGTCAATATTCAACCCTTTAAGAACATTGACTTTATTAAATGTTTTTACCAAATTTCTTGCCGAAATCAATGACTTTTTGTTTTTATCTTTTTCTTCCATTTATTCTTTTTATCTTAAGTCAATTTCTCCAATCCTTTAATAGTATAATTCAAGGCATCCCCTGCGCAAATATCTACACAAAGTCCGCATCTGGTACAGTCAGAACCTGTATAATGTACCTCTTTAGTCGCAGCGCCTTTTTTTACAAACCACAATTCGTGAGGAACTAAACATACATCTTGGCAATCTGTGCAATATCCACACTTATCAAGCTCAAATTTAATAGAGACAGGAGAAACTTTACCTATCATTCCGTATGTTGCGCCCACCGGACAAACATATCTACACCAAAATCTTTTGCTATATACAATTTCAAAAATCATTATTACAATTATCCATATCAGTATTAGTCCCGGACCATATATAAGCGCTCTTGATGTAATACCCACAAAATTCAAGTCTTCAAACACCAATTGTTGAGTTGCAATTGCTAAAATCAAAAAACCTACCCAAAACACATATCTCAAAGATTGATTATAAGTATGTTCTTTTATTTTTTTCTTTTTAACCAAATAATCATGAAGCTTTTCAAGATTTTCAGCTATAAAATGATAAGGACATATCCATGAACAAAAAGTTCGTCCTCCCACAAGGGAGTAAAAAAGAACTATAGTACCAAGACCAATCCAAAAATTCATGGTTAAATTGGGAAAGTGACCTTGAATCAATGAAATACCTATCGTTTGCAATGCATTGTACGGATCCATCAAATAAAATCCCATAAGTCTGGAACCGCTCAAAGAGCCTTCTAACATCGACAAATCGAGGGCAAAAGACAAAATAAATAAGCCATTGATTAATAACAATACAGCCCATCTTTTATTTCTCCATTTGTGCTTGTTCTCATGATTATTGTGCCATTCTTTGTATTTTATCCCCAATTTACTATGAGGCATTTCCTCTTTTGATTTTGCAGGTAATGGAGGAAGATTTTTTGGGTTTTCAAATAAATTAAACATATCTTTTAGGCTTTAATAGGTTCAATAATAATACTTGGTTCTTCCGTTGGACAAACCATTACGCATACTCCACATCCTGTACAGGCATCCAATACTTTTGGTTTTTTAGTTCCATCGGATTGTACTTCCATTACAATGGCTTTTTCCCCGATAGGGCACTCTTTTACACAAATATCACAAATGTCACTACTGTACTTTTTATCAACAACCGGTGTAGCTTTACGGTCTTTTGTATATGGAGAACGATTCACACCATCAAATCCTGAATCTCTTACTGATCCGGAAAACCCTTTCCCTTGGTATGCCAGGCAAGTAGAGGTATTGAGTTTTGCTATTCCCATTTTTACATGCTCTTTCATCGCAATAATCTGCACCTTGAAAGGATTGTAGTTTTTATCCATTTGTTTTCCTGCCATCTCCTTATCGTATTTCTCAATTGCCTTTTCTCCCTCTCGTTTAAATTGTTGGAAATCCAAAACAGCCGTTGGACAAGTTTCAACACATTGAAGTGAGTCACATGAAAAATCACAGGCTTGACTTCTTACTTCGATATAAGGAGTACCATAATCCAAACCTGCATCTATATCTGCAAGTTTTATCGCTTGAATCGGGCAAATCTGTACGCATAAGCCACATTTTATACATTCAGAAACAAAAATATCTTCATTAATTGCTCCCGGAGGTCTCAAAATATTAGTATCCGGGATATCGTTTTTTTTATTGGCTTTCAAATAGTTTGAAGCAGCTCCCACTATCGCAAGAGAGCCTATGGCTATAGCTCCGGTTTTGAAAAATTGCCTTCTACCAATATCAGTTTTATTTTTTGACATAATCTTTAGTTATGGTTAATCATATTAACAACAGTCACAAGCCAAATATAATCATTTATTAACTATCAATAACAAAAAATTCGTTTAAATTTATATTTGAAGCTTAAACAATGGGTTACACAATTTTCTTTGCCTGATTTCCACTGTATTCCGGCAAACTTTAAACGATTGTTCATTGACTCTACTCATCATTACTCTCTTTTCTTTTCTTCATTTCTTCTCTCCAGTTATATATCGGTTTTGTATCCCTCAAAACCAGTTTTGGTTTAGAAAAAGGAGCAAGCTTTTCTAAAAAATCAAGCACAGAAAGTATCGGTGCACCATAAAAAAACCTCAGATTCTCATCAAAATTCCATATATGTTCCGTATATGAAAGCAAAACATAAGGGTTATCACCAATATTATCACCATCCCTATCAAATCCCTCATAGTCATCCCAATAATTGTATTCCCAAGTATTTAGATTCGCTGTACCTACTTCTGAAAATACTTGAAGCAGATTGTTATGAAAATAATTGTATCTGATTAAATTGCCTTCTTGCTTATTGTGAAACTTCATTCCAATATTGCAAAATGCTATTTCATTGTCTTGTATAGTGTTAGTTTCAGTCAAAACGTATGGAGAAACATCAAAATGAATTCCTTCAGCTGAATAAATAAATTTATTATTCAAGATTTGATTGGAAGAAGTTTCTTTCATACCAAGACACATTCCACTTGGTCCTTTACAATTTGCCACGGTATTTCCTGTCATTATCGTCTTTTGGCTATACATTAGAAATACTCCAACAGAATTTCCTGTAAAATAACTATTCTGTATTCTATTATTATGTGAATACATAAAATGAATTGCGTATCTATTGCCGACAGACTTATTGAACTGGAATAGATTCTCAGATGAATACCAGACTACCATATCTCTGGCATTATGCCAATAATTGTACTGAACAATATTATTTTTAGAATACCAAAACCTTATCGCATCTCCTTTCAATGCTGTCTCTCTTTTCATAAATGATGATATTTCACAATGTATAATCTTATTATGAAATGACTGCATTACATCGATTCCAAAAAGGCATTCTCTAATTCTGCAATTTTCAATAATATTATTTTGGGCACTATCCGCAAGGGATATTCCTGCATCAACATGATCGTGAAGGCCTCCTGAATTTTGAATAATCATATTTTTGATATATACACTATTAGCCCTAATCTTGATAACGCTTCCGCGTCCATTTCCATCGACAATCGCATGGTTTTGTCCGTCAATAACAATGCTACTCATCCTTACGGTAACTCCTCCTTTATAAATAGCAGCTTTAAGTTTAATAGTATCACCCGGTAAAGCTTTATCTATCAATTTTTGTAAATCCAATGTGTCTTTTATTGACGGCTCGACCATCTTGGAAGACAATCCGGATTGCTCTACTTGACCAAAAAGCAAAAAGGGGAACAATGATAATAATATTAGTTTTATAAATTTCATTTCACATCTTCATTAATAAAGGACTCAAAGGTATTAAATAAATCAATAAAAGAAAACTATTTGTTTGTTCTCAACCTTATTTTTAACTTATTTAGAATTCCATAAATACACCTATTGAGTACTTAGTACAAGTAATTAAAAAAAAAGATTGTGT
>Ga0256832_1001041_pt1 | contig 18558 bp, 10 predicted proteins | sample 134614metaG_FD_190534 | JGI IMG/M metagenome (GOLD analysis project Ga0256832, IMG submission 190534) | Hydrothermal vent microbial communities from Lau Basin, Pacific Ocean - 134-614 | ecosystem: Environmental > Aquatic > Marine > Hydrothermal vents | place: Pacific Ocean: Lau Basin | collected...
GGATGATGTGTAGGGACTAAGTTTCTTCGATTATTTGTAATTGGCACAACATACACAAAAATGCCTTCCTTGAAATAAGTGCACCTAAACAGTTACTCTTTTTGGAGTAAAAGAGCAAAAAAAAAAAGGCGAATGAAATCGCCCGGCCTAAAAGACTAGCAACTCCATTCGCCTTGGTGGGCGTATTCTCCGGGGCGGTTATAATTTGACAAAAGGAATCGAACCTTTTGCATTTTTTGTTCGAGCTAGGAGTATATAACTTCCTGATTTTAAGTCGGTAACGTCAAAATCTTGGGTGTTTGAAAATGGTGTTGCAGAGCGGAGTACTAATTTTCCCGAAAGGTCATAGACCTCCACACTTTCGATGGCCATATCATTTGCCGAAAGGTGCAAGACATCTTGGACGGGATTCGGGTTTAGGTGCAATTGGGTACTGATAGACAGGGAATTATTGGCGTCCGGAACGGCTCCGTGAATGATTGTATCTTTAGCCACCAGCCATAAATCAGGGTCAAACTCCAATGAAGTAATCGGCTCAGCTAGATCTACTTCAAACACTTGACCATCATAATCATTTTGTAAGACGATGTCTTGGTTTTGAGACGCTCCGACCGTCCGAAGCGGTACGGGCATTTTAAAATAGTTGGCGGTAGTGGACTGCGTCTGTTTTATCTGAACGCGTAATACATTGTTGGTTGTATCTTGACTCCAAGTAATCGTATAGATAGGGTAGCCTTCTCCGGAATACCAAGAGTCAAAAAAATCTGTCAAATCCTGACCGCTAGTTTCTTCCAGATGAGCCTTCAACTGTGCCGTCCGGCCAAAATTATATTTTACGGCGTCGTCATTCAGGTAGTCTCTGATGCCTTGGAAAAAGGCTTCATCACCGATTTTCCAACGCAACATGTGCAAGACCATGGCGCCTTTGGAATAAGATAGTCGCCAATCAAAGATGCGGTGTACATTCGTGGTGTCATCCACTTTTACGCTGCCCCAAGGTTTTGAAGTTACAGTGTTAATTTTATAATCAAGCCAATTATGAAAATTTTGTCCTCCCAGTCCATGCTCATAAATCAAGCCTTCGTTATAGGTTGCAAAGCCTTCATTCAACCAAATATCTTCCCAGCTGCCACAAGTTGCATCATCTCCAAACCATTGATGCGCCAGTTCATGCGCCAACAAACCAATATCATAATACACGCAAAAAGTCATTGTGGTATGTTCCATGCCGCCCCCCCAGCCAAACTGAGCATGGCCATATTTTTCTTTCCAGAACGGATATACGCCGTAAAGGTCGTTGTAAAGTTGCATCACGGGAATCAAGTCGGCAGTGCCTGCCTTGGCTGCTTGCAAACTTTCCGGATAAGCATAATTGAGCATTACGATATCACCGGAATCGGATGTTACCGTATCGGTATAGGCTACATAATTAGTGGTCGCAAAAGCCACTAAATACGATGGTATCGGATAGCGATGTTTCCAATGAAAAGTAGTTTTTCCGGCAACGGTCTCCTCACTCACTAAGAGTCCATTACTCCCCACTTTATTTCCTTCCGGAACGGTCACCGTAATATCCACGCTATCAATCTTATCGGTCAAATCTTGCTTGCAAGGCCACCAATCATCAGCTCCATAGGGCTCCGATAGCGTCCATAATATGGGCGTCGTATCTGTCTGGCTATGTGCCCCTTGCTCAAAAGAGCCAAATCCATTGGGGTCTTTGCGGGGAATGCCGTGGTAGGTAATCGTTACTTTATCCAACGTGCCTTCCGGCAATGGCGCCGAAAACGGTATCGTCAATTTTCCCTGTTCATGTGTAAAAGCATTCGCCGTTCCGTGATAAACAACATTGTCCACATGCATAGAGTCTTCCAAATCCAATAGCAACTCCGTCAAGCTAGGTTGGGTGACCAAGAAAGAAGTCGTCACCGAGCCGCTAATCGCTCGCACTGCCGGATCTATATTCAGGTGTAAGTCTTGATGAGTGACATCAAAGCCCCGGGCTTTCGTGTCGCCCCTTAATTGGACGACATTTTCAGCCCATTGCTGTTCATTTTGAATCAATTGAAAATGCTCTTTATCTTGAGCTTGCGCAAAAAAGGCTAGAGATAAGAAGCCTAGCAACAGTAAGTATTTGTTCATTTTTCTTTTTTTGGTGACGAAACTAATGATGAGTCTGCTCCGAAAAGTCATAGCAGTCAAGAATTAAAGCGAGGAACAAAATTTTATTCTGTTTACCTTAAGTCTCCTTTGCGAAGGGAGATTTAGAGGGTTAACCATAAAGGAGAAAACAGAATAAAATTTTGTGGTGCCAAGAGTAAAACCACTACATCAGACTTTTCGGAGCAAGCTCAATGATGAAACGACCGGTTGAATGCTTTGTTTTGTGTGAGATTGCAGAAAAGCAGGCTTAGCTATTTTTGGGCACTCTCCTGTCGTGATTTATAGTGGTGTGCTGCGCTAGGTTTTAACCACGAAATACACGAAATACACGAAAGCTCCTTGAACGCCGTTAAAGGTAAAAGGTGAAGGGTCAAAGGTAATTAAAGGTCAAAGGTGAAGGGTCAAAGGTGAAAGGAAGGCAGGAAAGAAATCTTGCTCATTGAACGCCGAAGGCAAACAACGGTGTAACGGTATAACGGTGTAACGGGATAACGACTAGGCAGCCAAGAGAGCGTCACCCTTGAACGCCGAAGGCATTTGAACGCCCGAAGGGCAACTTGAACGTGCGAAGCACAAGTTGAACGCCGAAGGCAAAAAAACGGTATAGAATAAAGCCGCCGTTACAAGACCAAAATTGGAATTAATACATCGAATCGTTATAAGTTTTGGGAAATTACAGCCAAAATGATTAAATTTGTCATCTATTACGGTAGCGACCTTGCTAAGTAGTTACCAAAAAACAAACAACCATGCTAAATTTCTTGAGAATGGGGCGTACCGCCAAAAATAGGAGTTTTAACTATATTCCTCGCTACTATGACGAAAGAAAGGAGCGTTTAGAGGCTATTTTGGACAAACATAAAGACAAAGGGGATGCCGAAAGCATGAAGTCCAGAATCGCTTCCGCCAATCAACGCGCCCGCTCCAATCGACGGGGTTTGTCTTATCGGCAACAATCCCGCGCCATGTTTGTCAGAGTTTTATTAATTTTGCTGGCGCTAACGACGATTGCCTACTACCTTGTTGGCATTTATTTGCCTAGTTTGGCTGCTTACTTGAAGTAAGTCGCCGGCCTGACTACAACAAAACACTACTATGTCTGATATTATTCAGCTATTACCGGATCCCATTGCTAATCAAATTGCGGCCGGCGAAGTCATCCAACGTCCTGCATCGGTCATCAAGGAACTTGTCGAAAATGCCATCGACGCCCAGTCCTCCTTGGTTCAGGTCATCGTCAAAGATGCCGGCAAAACGCTTATCCAAGTCATTGATAATGGCATCGGCATGTCGGAGACAGACGCCCGGTTGAGCTTTGAGCGGCACGCTACTTCAAAGATCCGTAAAGCGGAAGATTTATTTTCCATCAATACCATGGGGTTTCGGGGCGAAGCCTTGGCCTCTATTGCCGCCGTTGCCCAAGTCGCCATGAAGACGAGAAGAGCCGAAGATGATGTGGCCGTTTGTATTCAGGTGGCTGATTCCAAGGTCGTATCCCAAGAATTATGTCAAGCTCCCAAAGGCACTTCTTTTTCTGTAAAGAACTTGTTTTATAACGTTCCCGCAAGGCGCAATTTTCTAAAATCCGACACGGTAGAATTTAGACATATTGTCTCCGAATTTATCCAAATTGTATTGGCGCATCCTGCTATTCACTTTTCGCTTCATCACAACGGAAAGGAGATTTACCATTTGCCGAAAGGCAATCTACGTCAAAGAATTATCGGCATTTTAGGCAAAAAATATAATGAGCGTTTAGTCCCTGTCGAAGAAGTTACAGACACCATCAGTATTCATGGCTACGTGGGCAAGCCTGAATTCGCCCGAAAAAAACGGGGCTCTCAATACTTTTTTGTAAACAACCGGTTCATCAAAAGTCCCTATCTCAATCATGCCATCCGAAGTGCTTATAACGAGTTGATTAGCAATGATATGCATCCATTTTATGTCCTGTTTATTGATATAGATCCTACGCAAATTGACATCAATGTGCATCCCACCAAGCAAGAAATAAAATTTGAAGATGAGCGGATTGTCTATAATTATCTAAAAGTAGCCACCCGCCATGCCTTGGGCAAGCACCAAATCACTCCGACCTTGGATTTCGATGCGGAGCAAGGGCTGAGTTTTAATAAAAATAATTTGTCATCAGGCTTTGGGGCTAAGAACTCGCCTGAACGACCCATTCAATCCCCGAGTTTCCCGCAATCTACACAGGGAACCAACAAAAAGAATTGGGAAAAACTCTATTCCGGGCTGGAAAAAATTCTCCCTATTTTAGATCCCGAAGGGACCTCCATCCATGTCGAGCGGGAAGAAAGCGAAGAATCAACCGGATTACCGACTCCGGCCACTCAACAAATGTCTTTTACGGAGCAATCGACTTTGGAAGAAGCCAAAACTGAACATCGCGGCCCCTTTCAAATCCATAATATTTACATCGCTAACCAAATCAAATCCGGATTGGTGCTCATCCATCAAAGGCGAGCACACGAACGTATCTTATTTGAAAAATATGCCCAAGCCTTTCAAGGAGGGGAGATGCTTACGCAAAAAGAGCTTTTCCCGGATACCGTTACCTTGCCGACCGATGATGCGATTTTGATGAAAGCCATGATTCCGGAGCTGCAACTCTTGGGGTTTCAGATCGAAGACTTTGGCAACAATGCCTTTATCATTCACGGCATACCCGCAGATATGGATATGAATCCAACCCAAGCCATCCGGACTTTATTGAATCAATACCGTGATAACTTGGAGTTAGAGCTCGACCATCGGGAAAATATCGCTCGTTCGATGGCTAGCAGTGCGGCCGTAAAAGTAGGGGATGCCCTTACGGACAAAGAGATGAAGGAGCTAATCAACCTCCTTTTTGCTTGTGAAATGCCCTATGCCAGCCCAACCGGTAAAAAAACAATAGTGAAACTAAAACTGGATGACTTGGCCAGGCAATTCGATTAATCCACAAAACAAAACCATGACTGTAAAAGTAATCAATAAATCCAATCATTCGCTTCCGCAATATGAGACTTCCGGTAGTGCCGGCATGGATTTACGTGCCCATATCTCCGCACCCATCACCTTGGGTTCGATGGAGCGGATGCTTATACCGACGGGGCTTTTTATTGAATTGCCGCCAGGCAGTGAAGCCCAAATCAGACCACGCAGCGGCTTAGCCATTAAAAAAGGCCTAACTTGTCTCAACTCCCCGGGCACCATCGACAGTGACTATCGCGGTGAAATTAAAGTCATATTAGCCAACCTTTCCAAAGAAGACCAAACCATTGAACCAGGAGAGCGCATCGCCCAAATGGTTATTGCTCAATATACCCAAATTGAGTGGAAGCCGGTGGACAAGCTTGCGGAGTCGGAGCGTGGAACCGGTGGGTTTGGGAGTACCGGTTCTTGAGTATGGTATGGCATTGAAGATTTTATGTTAGGGGCGTAGTCGGGTTTTGTCCCTTACTTTTCAATAAATACCACAGTGACTTGACTTAAGAAAAATTAGCACTTACTAGACTTTGGGATTTAGTCTGTCAATGGGGCTAAAGCCCCTTTTGAATTTGCTTCTTGTCCGTTGGTTAAAACCAACGGTAAAGTGAAACCAACGGTGAATCCGCTCCGAAAAGTCCACGTTGCCGGAAATTAAAGCACGGAACAAAATTTTATTTGGTTACCATACAAGAACTTTCCAAAAGTTTTAAACTTTTGGAAAGTTTTATCAAAAGAAACCAAATAAAATTTTGTGGTCTCAAGAACAAACCACTACACCCGACTTTTCGGAGTAAACTCAACAAAATCTCCAAACAGAAAAAAATTTGGTAGTTTTGCATCAGAATACTTTTAGGAGTAAGCTCACCGCTAATCCGTTTCCACTCTTACCTTAGAATCAATCCAGCTAAGAATCTCCAATACCTTTTTCAAATGATGAATGCGATCTACCGCTAGAATCAAATAATCTCTGGATTTCTTGATGTGTATGGGGTAGGTGTGGTCTCCGGAAACTAGATTGAGTAGGCGGCCAAAAAGCTCCGTATCATAAAACGGAGATTGTGGATCCATGACAAAATAACAACGGAGCTTGTGGTTCTTGATGACGACTTTCTCAAATCCTAACGGGCGGGCTAACCATTTGATTCTCAGTCCGTTAAATAATTCATGAACTTGCTTGGGGAGGCGTCCGAAGCGGTCTTTTAATTCTTGGGCGAAGGCATCAATTTCTTTATCATTTTTTAATTCGTTAAACCGGCTGTATAGGTGTAGGCGCTCTTGGGTATTGGTAATATATTGGGTAGGAATTAATAATTCTAAATCTGTTTCTAATTGGACATCACGGACAAAGTGGGTGCCGTCTTTGGGCTTTTCTTCTTTGTCAAAAAGATTCTTGAAGTCCGATTGTTTAAGTTCTTCGATGGCTTCGTCTAATATTTTTTGGTAAGTATCGTATCCGATATCTGCAATAAACCCGGATTGCTCTCCACCTAAAATATTACCGGCGCCCCGAATGTCCATGTCTCTCATGGCGATATTGATGCCGCTGCCCAATTCACTGTACTCCTCGATGGTGCGAAGTCGTTTGCGGGCGTCTTGCGTCAAAACCGACATGGGTGGTGCAATGAGATAGCAATACGCTTTGGTGTTGGAGCGCCCCACACGCCCCCGTAATTGATGCAAATCGCTGAGCCCAAAGTTATTGGCGTTATTAATAATCATCGTATTGGCATTGGGGATGTCCAATCCGGTCTCAATGATATTGGTGGAGACCAGTACGTCCACTTCGCCGCGTACAAATTTCATCAACTCCGCTTCCAGTTGTTTGCTCTCCATTTGTCCATGAGCCATGGTGATTTTGACTTCCGGGCACATTTTGCGAACCATAGCGGTCACTTCCGGCAAAGTTTTGACCCGGTTGTGTACAAAGAATACTTGCCCGCCCCGATTGACCTCGTATAAGATGGCATCTTGGATAAGGTCGTGGTTAAAGGTTCGTACTTCGGTGTGGATGGGTTGGCGGTTGGGGGGCGGAGTCTGAATGACGGATAAATCTCTCGCCGCCATGAGTGAGAATTGGAGGGTACGCGGAATGGGAGTTGCCGTCATGGTCAGCGTATCGACATTGACTTTTAGGCTGCGCAATTTTTCTTTTGCGGCAACGCCAAATTTTTGCTCTTCATCAATCACCAAAAGCCCCAAATCTTTAAATTTTACCTTCTTGGATAAGATGGCATGGGTGCCAATCACCAAGTCCAGTTGTCCTTTTTCTAATTTTTCAAAAATCTCTCTTTTTTGTTTGGCAGTTTTGAAGCGGTTGACATAATCGACGGCCGTTCCATAAGGTTGTAGCCTTTCGGAAAAAGTTTTAAAATGCTGGAGCGCCAAAATGGTTGTCGGTACTAAAATGGCGACTTGCTTGCCACTCAAAATGGCTTTGAAAGCTGCGCGGATGGCAATTTCTGTTTTGCCAAAGCCGACATCCCCGCAAATTAAGCGATCCATCGGCTGCTCGCTTTCCATATCTTTTTTTACTTCGGCGGTGACCTTCACCTGATCCGGAGTGTCTTCAAAGAAAAAGGAAGCTTCCAACTCGTTTTGGAGATAGCCGTCCGGTTCTGCCGCAAAGCCCTTGGTGGATTTGCGCTTGGCGTAGAGCGTAATTAATTCTTTGGCAATGTCTTTAATCTTGCGCTTAGTCTTGCGCTTGAGATTTTGCCAAGCATCAGAGCCGATTTTATTGAGCGTAGGCTCTTTTCCTTCTTTGCCGACGTATTTGGCTATTTTGTGGAGCGAGTGGATACTGACGTAAAGCAGGTCGTTGTTTTTGTAAACCAGCCGTACAGCCTCCTGTAAGTTGCCATTGATTTCAATCTTTTGCAGACCCGAAAAACGCCCAATTCCATGATCAATATGCGTAACATAGTCGCCGGGCACCAAATCTTTGACTAAGCGAAGATTAAGCGCCTTCTCCTTTGAAAATCCTTGCCGAAGTTTGTAAGCATGAAAGCGCTGAAAAATCTGATGGTCACTGTAACAGACTATTTTTTCCGCTTCCGCAATAAAGCCTTCATGGATAGCAGTCTCCACCCCATGAAATTCGATGGGGGCATCTAAATCCTTAAAAATAGTAGTAAACCTAGCAAATTGCCTAGCATTTTCTGCAAAGAGATAAATCTCATATCCTTCTTTCTGAAAAGACATTAAGTTGTCTATCAGTAAGTTAAAATTCTTGCTAAAACTCGGTTGAGTCGAAATCTTAAATTGCACGGTCTCCTGCGGGCGAAAGTCTTCGCATGTATCCGATAGCAACCAGACGGCTTGACCGGTCAATTGTTCAATGATTTCCCTAGGATACAAGAAGGCTCGTTCCCGAAAAATTTTACGCAAGTCTTGGTCGCTTTGTACGGTCACGTGATGCCCAAATTCTTCTGCTTTTTCAAAGCAAACCATCAATTGATCTAGCAAAAATTGAAAATCCCTAGCGACTACTATTGTATTTTCCGGAAGGATTTCCAGCATGGACACCTTCTTGGTCGGTGATTCCAGCGCCGAAAAATCAGGAACAATATGAATCAAATCCAAAGATTCCCGAGACAGTTGGGTGAGTGGATCAAAACTCCGGATGCTCTCCACTTCGTTGTCAAATAGTTCGACCCGAAAAGGCCAAGGGTTGCCCAAAGAAAAGACATCCACGATGCCTCCGCGAATGGAAAACTGTCCGGGCTCATAGACAAAATCTACCCGCTTGAATTCATATTCCAACAAGACGTCCATCATGGTCTCTTGCTCGAGCGTCGCTCCGACCTTGACTTCTAGGCGGCTAGCGACCACTTCGGACGGCTCAATGACCTTCTCAAAGAGCGCTTCCGGATAGGTGATGATAATGGGGTTGGGGGATTGGTGTCCGGTCAGTTGGTTGACGATTTCGGTTCGCCCTAGGACATTATTCGCATCAACGACTTCAAAAAAAGTCGGGCGTTTGAAGGAGTCCGGCAAAAAAAACAGGGCTTGGTTCTTTGAAATGCCTTGGAGATCATTGAGTAGGTAGGCGGCATCTTCCTTGTTGTCGGCGATAAAAAGAAAAGGGCGTTGCTCTGTTTCATTGTATTCTGCCAACAAAAACGACAAGTAAGAGCCCCGTAAGCCTTTGAGCAAAGTGACTTGCCCTTGATTGGCTTGGCTTTGGAGAGTCTGTCGGGGTTTTTGTTGTCTTATTTTTTGGAAGATTCCGGATATCATGTTGATCATGCTTAAGGCATAATGAACGGTGGAAGAAGACTTTGGTTTTGGAAGCGGTGTTTTTTTTCTCACTTGCGTAAAAGCAAATAGGCGTCTAAGGCATTGTATCTTACACAGTACCAAAATATTGCGGAGAGCAGAGTAATCGAAAATCATTCAAGTCAATGAACAGACAGCTTAGCAGGCTGCTCCTAACCCTGTTAGGCATTGTGCAATAATAAAATGTTTCATTAGGCAAAATATTTTTGTGCTGAACAAGGCACAAAAGTGGGCGTTATGCCTAGTATAATAACCAATTTTGTAACGCAGTGCAATGCAAAAAGATGAAGCATAATGGTATAGGTTATTGTTGCACAATGCCTTAAGCTTACTCTCCGTTAAATTTTGTGCTCCGGGTCGGAGTCGAACCGACACTTTTCAAGGTTTAAACTTGATGTCTCTTCCTGTTGGACTACCGAAGCGATTGGCGGAAAGCAGAGGACCCGACCCCCGAGCGCCATCACGCGCTACCTAGTTTTCAAGACTAGTCGTTGCTCCATGCAACTGCTTTACTTTCCCGAAAATGTACCCCTAGAGAGATTCGAACTCCCAACATTCTGATCCTAAGTAATGAAGCAAGAATAAAGTGCTCCAATATACGCAGTTATTTTTTCTTTTAGGATGACTTCAAAAATCAAGCATAGCATCGCTACGCTTGGCTTTTTTAAGTCATTCTAAAAGGAATAAAGAACAAGTAGGTTGGGGTAGGTTATTTTTGTTTCATTACTAAGTCAGACGCCTCTGCCGGTTGGGCTATTGGGGCATAAAATGTGATTATTGGGCATAAAAAAAGCCCTTTGAATCGAATCAAAGGGCTCTTGAGATATTATCTTTATCTAGGATAAATGTAGAGCAAGCCCTTTGTCATTCTGCGAATAACTCAGCGATAAAAGGCTATATAATTGAATGGTTTTCATGGTTTTAAATTTTTGTAACTTCCCGGCTACTATTTTTTTTGTTTGTTGTCATTAATACAAAAATCATTTTGGATTTGTTCCCTTGTTGTTTTCAATCTTTGACTTTCGTTAAAATAAACCATGATATAAAACATCATTTGGGAGTATTTTTACGTATATATTTGCGCCTGCAAAGCGGAGTTGCCGGCGGTTACCCAAAAACAAAAAAAAAATGAGTAAAGCAGTATATATAGCCACGATGGAACACGGTAGTGGCAAATCCATTGTTACTTTAGGTCTGATGCGTCTATTACTGGGCAAAGTCGCCAAAGTCGGGTATTTCAAGCCCATCATTAGTGACTTTGACGGTGAAGATCGCGACAATCATATCCATACGATTCGGACGCACTTTAATTTGGACATTGCTTGTGAAGATGCCTATGCTTTTACCAAAAGTGAAGTGTTGGAGAAGAAGCACAGTGGACAGATTGATGAAGTATTGGATAAGATTATTGAGAAGTATAAGGCCTTGGAAGAACGGTATGATTTTGTCTTGGTCGAAGGCACGGATTTTTCGGGGGAAGGCACGTCCATTGAGTTGGAAATCAATTCGGATATTGCCAAAAATCTAGGGATTCCGGCGATTTTGGTAGAGAAGGGGACGGATAAGACAATGGATGAATTCGTCAATGAGATGATGGCGGCCTACGACCTTTTTGAAGAAAATGATGTCCGGGTTTTGTCCATTGTTGCCAATATGGTGCAGCCGGAAAATATTGATTGGATCAAAAAGACCCTGACAAAAAAAATGAGCAAAAAGGTCTTAATCAATGTCATTCCGAAAATTCAAGATTTGGGCAATCCGACCATCAAAGAAGTCATTAAACAGCTGGATGCGGAAGTCCTTTTTGGCGAGGAGCACGAGTTGAATAACCAAATCGCACACACGATAGTGGGCGCTATGCAATTGCGCAATTTTTTGCCGAGATTGGAGAAGGATACGCTGATTGTGGTGCCGGGTGACCGGGCTGATTTGGTGATGGGGACTTTGCAGGCCAATATTTCCAGTAATTATCCGCGCCTTGCGGGCATTGTCTTGTCGGGTGGCTTGGTGCCGGAGCCGGCGGTGGTTCAGTTGGCCGATGGATTACCCATCAGGTTGCCGGTTCTTTTGGCAAAGGAAGATACCTATGCTTGCGCCCAAAAAATAAGTCAGATTCATCCGCAAATCTATGCTTCCAATCGCGATAAAATATTATTGTCTATCCGGTCTTTCGACAAATACGTGGATAGTGAACGTTTGGCGAAAGCCCTAGTTACCTTTGAATCCAAGGGTATTACCCCAAGGATGTTTCAATACAATCTATTAAAATGGGCGCAAAAAGAAAAGAAACGCATCGTTTTGCCGGAAGGCGATGATGATAGAATTTTGACGGCAGCCGCCCGCCTAATCAATCAAAATGTAGTGGATTTGACCATCTTAGGGAAGAAAGAAAAAATCCAAAAAAGGGTGAAACAACTCGGCCTAAAATTCGATTTGGACAAAGTGGAGATTGTGAATCCGGTTGAAGCACCTTATTTTGATGATTATGTAAAAACGTTTTACGAATTGCGCAAGCACAAAAAAGTCAACATGGCCATCGCCGAAGATAAGATGTTGGATGTGTCGTATTTTGGGACGATGATGGTTTATAAAGGGCATGCAGATGGTATGGTATCCGGAGCCAAACATGCGACGCAACATACGATTTTGCCGGCCTTGCAATTTATCAAAACCAAGCCGGGTGTGTCGGTGGTGTCTTCCATCTTTTTTATGTGTTTGGAAGACCGGGTCTCGGTCTTTGGGGATTGTGCGATTAATCCTAATCCGAATGCGGAGCAATTAGCAGAAATCGCCATTTCTTCAGCAGATTCTTCCAAGGCTTTTGGGATAGAACCCAAGATTGCCATGTTGTCCTACTCTTCCGGAAAATCAGGCATCGGCGAAGATGTAGAAAAGGTCAGAAAAGCCACCGAAATAGTGAAGAAATTGCGCCCCGACCTAAAAATTGAAGGCCCTATCCAATACGATGCTGCCGTGGATCCATATATCGCCGGCAATAAAATGCCGGATTCGGAAGTTGCCGGTCAAGCCAGTGTATTGATATTTCCCGATTTAAACACCGGCAATAATACCTACAAAGCCGTCCAAAGAGAAACGGGCACCATCGCCATCGGTCCCATGCTCCAAGGATTGAATAAACCGGTCAATGACTTGAGTCGCGGATGCTTGATTGATGATATTTATAATACGGTTATCATCACTGCTATTCAGGCGCAGGGCTTGTAAGTGGTTGATAATCAATGGGTTGATTGACTTGCGCCGAAAGGTCGGTTTTTTGAAATAGTTGGGGAAGTTGCCAAATTTCATTTTGGATGCGCATTTTCTGTTCAACCTGTCCGACGCAGGCGGGTTGTTCAAGCGATGATTCTGCTCCGAAAAGTCCACTCTGCTAGAAATCAAAGCACGGAACAAAATTTTATTCTGTTTACCTTAAGTCTCCTTTGCGAAGGGAGATTTAGAGGGTTAACCATAAAGGAGAAAACAGAATAAAATTTTGTGGAGCCAAGAGCAAATTCCAGTATTCGACTTTTCAAAACAAACCCATATCAACAAAATAATAAAAAAAAATGAAAATACTAGTCCTAAATGCCGGCAGTTCTTCCATCAAATATCAATTGATAGTCATCCCCGGCAATCAGGTGTTGGCGCAAGGCTTGGTGGAGCGCATCGGTGAAGCTCAAGGTGCCGTACACTACCAGTCTGCTGACCACCAAATTGACGAAGAAGGCGTAATCCCCAATCATAAAGCCGGCCTAGAGAAGGTCGCCAATTTATTACTCGACCCCGAAAAAGGAGTCTTAAAATCGGCCGGTGAAATTCAAGCCGTAGGGCATAGAGTTGTTCATGGCGGCAGCTATTTTGTGCAAACAACCATCATCGACGACCGAGTAAAAAAAGTCATCAAGGATTTATTTCCTTTAGCTCCTTTGCACAATCCGGCCAATTTGGCAGGCATCGAAGTAGCCGAGAAAGTATTTCCGAATGCCCGGCAAGTAGCGGTCTTTGACACGGCCTTTCATCAGACCATTCCGGAAGTGGCGCACCGGTATGCCATCCCCAATAAATTTTACGAAAAAGAGCACATTCGACTCTATGGATTCCATGGCACCAGCCACCAATATGTCTCCAAAAAAGCCATCGCCTATTTAGGCAACGATAAAGCCAAATTCATCAGCATTCACCTAGGCAATGGTTGCAGCATGACGGCCATCCAAGACGGTAAAAGTATTGATCATTCCTTGGGATTCGGCCCGATGAACGGGTTGATAATGGGGACTCGTAGCGGAGATATAGACCAATCTGTCGTTTTGTATTTACAACAAAGTCTAGGCTATTCAGCGGAAGAAGTGGCGAACCTACTTCAAAAGAAAAGCGGGATGTTAGGCCTAACCGGCAGCAATGATTTGCGTGACATCGAATCCGCTTCCGCAAAAGGAGACCCTATGGCGCAATTGGCCCTAGCGATGAATGCCTATCGCATCAAAAAATACATCGGTAGTTATGCCGCCATCATGAATGGATTGGATGCTCTTATTTTTACCGCAGGCATAGGCGAAAACTCAGACGTTATCCGCCAGTTAGTTTGCACCGATATGGAATTTCTAGGCATTGCCTTAGACCAAGAAAAAAACAAGATACGCTCCAAATCCATCCGCACCATCCAGCATCCAAGCTCCAAAGTCCAAATTCTAGTGATTCCGACGAATGAAGAATTGGAAATTGCGGAGCAGGTGTATATGAAGGTCAAAGGCAATTAACGGTGTAGCGGTGTAACGGTATAACGGTCTAACGGTAGCGACTAGGTAAAATCTGCGAAAATCCGCACAATCTGTGTCATCTGTGTGCCATCCATTGTCAGAATCAGAATTTTCAGGATTTCAGAATTTTCAGGATGAAGTCTAGCGTTAAAATTATACAATTACCATTTCTTTCCAATCAGAATATCGAATGCCGAATGCCGAATATCGAATGATGCAGTAAAACCCCGGCAAAAATCCAAATTATCTCAACCTGCGAAGCACTCAACTACGAAGTCCGAATCCACGATAGTAATCGGGACAAGCCTCAACCTAGTGTGCCGAAGGCAATTAACGGTTTAACGGTGCAGCGGTTTAACGGTTTTACGGCTAGGCAGCTAAAAAATCTTACAACTATATCAATTACAGAAGCCCAAATATCAAATGATAAAGTAAAATTCCAATCAAAAATCCAAATCGTCTCAACTAGCGAAGCGAATCAACTTCTTCAACTAGCGAAGCTTGCGAGCGAATCAACTTCTTCAACTCTCTCAACCCCCTAAACTAAACAGAATATCGAATGATGAATGCCGAATGCCGAATAATGAAATAAACGAAGCCAAGAACAAACCACCACCGAAGCCAAAGACCAAAAACGCCACAGGCGCGCCCCAAAGACCAAAGACCCCAAAAAAAACACATGCACCATAACTCCGTTTTTCCCGTATATTTGCACATGAAAAATAAACCAATCTCAATATGAATCATAAAGAAATTTTAGCGCAAGCGAAGAAATGGACAAAAGCCCCTTTTGACGAAAGTACACAAAAGGAAATCCAACAACTTATTGATGCCAATGACATCAAAGAACTAACGGAAAGATTTTACAAAAGTCTGGAATTTGGGACGGGCGGTATGCGCGGCATCATGGGCGCCGGTATCAACCGAATTAATAAATATACCTTAGGAAAAAATACCCAAGGACTCTCCAATTACCTAAAAAAAGCCTTCCCTAAAAAGAAGCTGAGCGTGGTCATTGCCTTTGACTGTCGGCATAATTCTAAGGAATTTGCCCAAGAAGTCGCCAATGTTTTTACAGCGAATGACATCAAAGTCTATCTATTTGAAGACCTTCGTCCGACTCCGGAATTATCTTTTGCCGTAAGGCATTTGGGGTGTGATGTAGGCATCGTTTTGACGGCTTCCCACAACCCACCGGAGTACAATGGGTACAAAGTTTATTTTAATGATGGTGCTCAAATTGTGCCGCCCCAAGATGGAGATATCATCAAGGAAATCAACAAGTTAGACTTTAAAGATATTAAATTTTCGGGTAATCCTAAGCTCATCGAAGTCATCGGTAAAAAAGTAGATAAGGCCTTCATCAAGGCATCCGTCGCCAACGGTACTTTTAAATCCACGAAAGGCCGGAATAATCTTAAAATCGTTTTTACTTCCTTGCACGGAACTTCGATTATGTTGATTCCCGATGCGTTGAAGGCAGGCGGTTACAAAGACGTGCATATTGTCGAAGAACAGCGAGTGCCCAATGGTGATTTTCCAACGGTAGTTTCCCCTAATCCGGAAGAACCGGCTGCGTTGAAGATGGCGCTAGACCTTGCGGAAAAAGTAAAAGCGGATATTGTCATAGGTACGGATCCGGATTCGGATAGAATTGGGATTGCGGTGCGGGACACAGATAATAAAATGAAGTTATTGAATGGTAATCAAACCATGTCTTTAATGACTGATTTTTTGCTCAAAAAGTGGCAAGAAGCAGGCAAATTAAATGGCAAACAGTTTGTGGGTTCGACCATTGTATCGACTCCTTTAGTCAATGATATTGCCGATGGATATGATGTGGAGACAAAGGTAGGATTGACCGGCTTTAAGTGGATTGCCAAGATGATACGGGATGCGGAAGGCAAGCAAGAGTTTGTTGGTGGTGGAGAAGAGAGTTTTGGGTATTTGATTGGTGATTTTGTGCGGGATAAGGATGCGGTGACGGCTGCTTTGTTGGCTTGTGAGATTGCGGCTTCTGCCAAATCGAAGGGCGGTTCGATGTATGAAGAATTATTGCAGATTTATGTGGACCACAAATTTTACAAAGAGCATTTGATTTCCGTCGTCAAAAAAGGCATGTCCGGAGCGGCAGAAATCAAGCAGATGATGGCCGATATGCGCAAAAAGCCGATTACGAAGATATTGGGAGATAAAGTGGAGTATTTGTATGACTATCAATCTTCTGTTTGCACCAATTTATTGACCGGCAAGAAGACAAAGATCAACATCCCCAAATCTAATGTACTCATCTACCAAACAGAAAACGGCATCAAAGTAGCTGCGCGCCCAAGTGGTACGGAGCCTAAGATAAAATTCTACTTTAGTGTCCGGCAGCCGCTTGCGCAAAAAGCAGATGCACCGTATGTGGAAGCTATTTTGGATGGGATGATTCAGTTGATTATTGGGGAGTTGGGGCTCTAGGGGATGCACGTAGGGGGCATCACAAGGATGCCCCCTACAGACAAAAAAACACGATAACCGGCTTTTTGGCGTGAAATTAATTGTATTACTTTCAAGTGTCCGTGGCGCCATCTTGCTTCGCTTGATGGCTACACTTGGAACTGAAGTTCCAAGGCCATTGTGGCGCCATCTTGCTTCGCTCGATGGCTACAGCTTGCCCCGACAGTTGGTCGGGACAAGGCCATTAAGGGGTCAGGCGTTCATCAAGTCTTCTATTTCTTCGGCAAGAATGGGGATGTCCGCCATCAAATCTACAGGGCCATGGTCAGTAATCAATAAGTCATTTTCCAGACGGATACCTAGGTTCTCTTCGGGGATATAGATGCCCGGTTCGCAAGTAAATACATTGCCGGCCATGAAAGGGTCATAGCGATTGGCCAAATCATGAACGTCCAAGCCCATGTGGTGCGAAGTGCCGTGCATGAAGTATTTTTTGTAGGCCGGTTTGTCGGGGTCTTGATTTTTGATGTCGGCTTTGGAGATAAGTTTTAGGCCGAGCAATTCGCTTTCCATGATTTTGCCGACTTCTTTGTGGTATTCGGTGAGTGTATTGCCGGGGACGAGCATTTGTTTGGCTTCGTTCATCACCCGGAGTACGGCATTGTAAACATCTTTTTGGCGCTTGGTAAAACGACCGTTTACCGGGATGCATCGAGTCAAATCCGAGGCATAATTGGCATATTCGGCCCCAAAATCCATTAATATCACATCGCCGGCTTTACATTTTTTGTTGTTTTCGACATAGTGCAAAACGCAGGCGCTGCCCCCGCTGGCAATAATGGGGTAGTAGGCATGGTCACTGGCTCGATTACGGATGAATTCACCTATAATTTCTGCTTCAATTTCATATTCCATGACCCCGGGCTTAACAAATTTCAACACCTTCAAAAAAGCCTTGTGGGTGATAGCAATGGCTTCTTTGATGACTTCCACTTCATAAGATGATTTGATGGGAGCCAATTTTTTCATGATGATTTGGGAGCGGTGGTATTTGTGTCCCGGGTATTTTTGTTGCAATTCTAGGGCTTTGCGGTGGTCTCTGGTCATTACTTCGGAGACAAAACGGTCATTTTCGTTGCCATTGATATAAATCCGCTTGGCCAATAGAATCATCTCGTGCAAGATGGTATCCATTTCGCTGAGCCAAAAGACTTTTTTGATGCCGGAAGTTTTTTGGGCTTCTTCCTTGGTGTATTTGTGTCCTTCCCAGATAGCAATATGCTCACTGGTTTCTTTGACAAACAGCACTTCTTCAAAACCTTCTTTGGGGCATTTAGGAAATAATACCAACACACTTTCTTCTTGGTCTATTCCTGTTAGATAGAAAAAATCCGAATTTTGCCGGAAGGGAAAGAATGAATCTCCGTTTCTCGGCATCTGATCGTTAGAGTGAAAAATAGCAATCGAACTACGCAACATTTTGGACGTAAAGCGTGCTCTATTCAACTTAAAAAGCTCCGGATTTAGCGGTTTGTATTTCATCTTTTTACTTGGGTCTATGGTGATTTCCTTTCGGAAAAATATTTCGAGGGTCGAATGTAGGAAGGATTTGGGGATAAAAGCAAGTTTTTGGTGTTTTTTTTGAATTGTCACCCGGATTGCTAAGCCCATCGGAAGAATGAACTCACAAAAATGGGACTATGTAGGATTGGTAATCCGTGTTTGGGATGGAAAGAACACTAAGAAGTGACCACTGATTTTCAAAATCTACCATAGATTCTTCAGGGATGAATGGCCATTCACTCATACAAGAATCGAAAAAAATAATGTAACTGTTTAGGTGCCCCAATTTTTAGGTAGAAAATAGGCATTTTTGTGGATGTTGAAGCTACAATTTTTGAAGCGTAGCTGGGCTACGTGAGAA
>Ga0256832_1001042_pt1 | contig 18553 bp, 17 predicted proteins | sample 134614metaG_FD_190534 | JGI IMG/M metagenome (GOLD analysis project Ga0256832, IMG submission 190534) | Hydrothermal vent microbial communities from Lau Basin, Pacific Ocean - 134-614 | ecosystem: Environmental > Aquatic > Marine > Hydrothermal vents | place: Pacific Ocean: Lau Basin | collected...
TTTCTATTTTAAACCAATATAAATAGGCTTATTTAGAATTATATTAATTAAAAATATAATTTTAATTGAAAATATAATTTTAATTGTCAAATATTACTTTTATTTTTGCAAATACTATAGAAAAGTTAAATTTTAAAATCAACTATTTAATTTCTCATCTTTTTAAAGGATATACAAGATTTAAACATTTGCAAATGAAATGGATAATTACTTTTTTCAGATCTAGTCTGGGCAGGAAATTGATTATGGCTCTTACGGGCTTGTTTTTAATCATCTTTTTAATGATACACCTGACGGGGAATTCATTATTGTTATTAAACGACGATGGAAAAGCTTTTACGGGATTTGTTGAGTTTATGGAAGAAAATCCGGTCATTAAAATTACTGCTTATATTTTATACCTGGGATTTATCATTCATATTCTTCAGGGTGTAGTGATATATTTTTCAAATAGAAGTGCAAAGGGTGGTACTTATGCTGTAAAAACCACTGCAAATGCTTCATTTTTTTCAAAATATATGTTTTGGTTCGGAGTGATGATCTTTATTTTTCTTGTACTTCATCTTTATAATTTCTGGTTAGGATTGAAAGTAACAGGGGAATTTGGCAATGAAGAATTGTTTGACAAAGTGATTACGGCATTTCACAATCCTGTTTATTTGATTATATATGAATTGGGAATGATAGCTTTGTTTATGCATCTTCGGCATGGTTTTCAGAGTGCATTCCAGACTCTGGGATGGAATCATAAAAAATGGACACCTTTGATCAAGTGTCTTGGCAATTTATATTCTATATTGGTACCGTTGGGATTTTTTATTATCCCGTTATACATCTATTTCTTTAAATAACAATTAATAATATAATATATGGAACTCAAGGGAAATGTACCTCAGGGACAATTAAAAGAAAAATGGATTGAATATCGATCCAAAATGAATCTTGTTGCACCAAACAACAAAAGGAATATAGAAATAATAGTAGTGGGAACCGGTTTGGCCGGTGCTTCAGCTGCATCAACTTTAGCGGAACTCGGATATCAGGTGAAAGCATTTACCTATCACGATAGTCCGAGAAGAGCTCATAGTATTGCTGCTCAGGGTGGAATAAATGCAGCTAAAAATTATGCCAATGACGGTGATAGTATTTGGAGATTGTTTTATGATACAATAAAAGGTGGAGACTACAGATCAAGAGAGGCAAATGTTTACCGTCTTGCAGAAGTCAGCAATAATATTATAGATCAGGCAACTGCTCAGGGTGTTCCTTTTGCCCGTGATTATGGTGGATTGCTGGACAACAGGTCATTTGGAGGTGTGCAGGTATCAAGGACGTTTTATGCAAGGGGGCAAACCGGACAACAATTATTGCTGGGTGCTTATAGTTCCCTGTCAAGACAGGTTGCAAAAGGACAGGTTCAGATGTTTACCCGTCAGGAAATGCTTGATTTGGTATTGATTGACGGTAAAGCTAGAGGAATTATTACACGGGATTTATTGACAGGAGAATTGAAAAGACATGCCGCACATGCTGTTGTTTTAGCTACAGGCGGATATGGAAATACTTATTTTCTTTCTACAAATGCTATGTTTTCCAATGCTACAGCTGCCTGGAGAGCTGCAAAAAGAGGAGCATTTTTCGCAAATCCCTGTTTTGTTCAGATTCACCCGACTTGTATTCCCCAATCAGGTGATTATCAATCCAAATTAACATTGATGTCCGAATCTTTGAGAAATGACGGGCGAGTATGGGTTCCAAGACATAAAGAAGATGCACAAGCTATCAGAGAAGGAAGAAAAACACCACAAGATATTGCGGAAGCAGATAGATATTACTATTTGGAAGAAAGGTATCCTGCATTTGGCAACCTTGTTCCGAGAGATGTAGCTTCCAGAGCTGCCAAGGTTGCTTGTGATCAAGGTCTGGGAGTCAATCAAACCGGAAAAGCTGTATATCTGGATTTTGAAAGTGCCATTTACAGGTATGGCAAATCAAAAGCTCATGTAGAAGGATATGAAAATCCTGATAAAGCTACCATAATCAAATTCGGGGAGGAGGTTATAGCTGAAAAGTATGGCAATCTCTTTGAAATGTATGAAAAAATAACAGGAGACGATCCTTACAAAACTCCTATGAAAATATATCCTGCCGTTCATTATACAATGGGTGGTCTATGGGTGGATTACAATCTTCAATCCAATATTCCGGGATTATTTGTAGCTGGAGAAGCCAATTTTTCCGACCATGGAGCCAATCGTCTTGGAGCTTCTGCTTTGATGCAGGGATTGGCGGACGGATATTTTGTATTACCTTACACCATAGGAACATTTTTGGCTGATGAGATTAGAACCCCCAAATTTGACGTATCTTTACCGGAATTTGCAAGAGCTGAAAGGGAAACCAAAGAGAGAATTGAAAAATTGATGAATATAGGAGGTAATCAAACTGTGGATTCATTCCATAAGAGATTGGGCAAAGTGATGTGGGAATATGTAGGAGTAGCAAGAAATGCCGAAAATTTGAAAAAAGCAATTGAAGAAATTAAAGAAATAAGAAAAGACTTTTATGAAGACTTGTATATTCCCGGATCTGCCGATGGTATTAATCCTGAATTGGAAAAAGCAACCAAAGTTGCGGATTTCCTTGAATTGGGAGAATTGATGGCTTATGATGCTCTCAATAGAAACGAATCATGTGGTGGACACTTTAGGGAAGAATATCAAACAGAAGAAGGAGAAGCATTAAGAGATGATAAGAATTTTGCTTATGTTGCAGCTTGGGAATGGGAAGATAACGGTAATCATGTGATGCACAAGGAACCATTGAAATTTGAATTTGTAGAATTGAAAACAAGAAGTTATAAGTAAAACGGATTAAAAATATTGATGTCTGAGTGAAAAAGATGAAGTAAGGTATAACAATTAAAAATTTTATACGGATGAAATTAAAATTAAAGATCTGGAGACAAAAAAGTAAAACCTCAAAAGGTAAATTTGAAATTTATCATGTTGATGCCAATGAACATATGTCTTTTTTGGAAATGCTGGATGTTCTTAATGAACAATTGGTTGCAGAAAAAAAAGAACCCGTTGCTTTTGAGCATGACTGCCGTGAAGGTATTTGCGGTACCTGTGGAATGGTTATCAACGGAAGACCTCATGGATTGTTGCAGGGTACTACAACTTGTCAGTTGCATATGAGATTTTTCAAAGATGGTGATACGATTGTCATAGAACCATACAAAGCGAAAGCATTTCCGGTTATCAAAGACCTGGTTGTGGACAGATCTCCTCTTGATAAGATAATTCAAGCCGGTGGTTTTATTTCGATAAATACCGGTCAGGCACAGGATGCCAATAATACTCCAATAGAAAAAGATATTTCATCTAAAGCATTTGATGCAGCTGCATGTATCGGTTGTGGTGCTTGTGTTGCAGCTTGTCCAAACGGCGCAGCGATGCTGTTTACTTCAGCCAAGATTTCACATTTGGGATTATTGCCTCAGGGATCTGTGGAAACCGACAGGCGGGTAATGCGTATGGTAGTTCAGATGGATAAAGAAGGATTTGGTTCATGTTCAAATATCGGAGCATGTGAAGTAGAATGTCCCAAAGAAATCAAGTTGACCAATATAGCAAGAATGAACAGATATTATTATAAATCTGCTTTTGCTTCTGACAATTGATCATCGATTAATATACATTGAACAGGTACAATTTCTTTCTTGGAAAACAGATATTGTCAAAAGCTAATTCCTTATTGAAATATCATCCGGATCTGTGATCTTAAAAAATCCTTCTATTCCGATATGGTTCTTTTTTGAATCGTGAATTTCATTAAGTTCAATACATTTTAGCCTATTGGAATAAAAAATATGGTCATAAGGATTTCTTTTGCTAAAAGAAATTGATCGTCTCGCATTATTGAGTTGGGTTTCATAGAGAAAATTTCTTATTCTTTTAGTCCAGTAAACCTGATTGAATTCGCCAACTACTATAATATTGCTGTTTCGACTTTTTTTGACATATTCTGCCAAATCATACAATTGATATTCACTATTGATATTTTCACCAACCATTGAATATGGAAGGATATATGAAAAAATTATTTTTATCGGATTATTTCTGAAAAATACAGTAATATCCAACTGAGGATGGTTTGACAACAGAAATGTGTCTTTGCTTATAAATTCATATTTTGATAAGATCAATTTGCTGTCAAAATCCAAACGATTTAAATTAAGAATGTTTTTATATTTGTCATTCAGATTTTTAATTAAAAATTTGTTCCAGTCGGGAGATAATTCTTCAAAAGAAATGATATCAGGATTTATTTTTATTATCTTGTCCAATAATTCCGGCTTTGATTCTTCTACATTAAAAATATTTATATGTAATAAATGCAATGCCGTTTTCTTATTGGCATGACTGTTAAAAACCAGATTTTCATTTGACAGATCTTTAAGGTAAAATGTGAGTATTGCAGCACTGAGCATGCTGAAATATATGAGATTTTTATTATTATAAAACATGGATATCAAACCAATAACTATAAGACTTATAATTATCCACATTGCATGTTCATTCAATATGGTTACAGGGTGAATATCAGGTTGAAATATTATCAATAAAACTAAAATACTGATTAAAACTTGTATGCTGATATTTACCGGTTTTTTCCACTTCATCAATAAATTTTCAATTTAAATTTTGTGCTAAGATAAAAGCTTTTTTGTATTTTTTGGAATTTCCATCAATATCAATGGTGCCAATATATAAAATATATATACCAATCGGCATTTTTTTCCCGCCAATATATCCGTCCCATGTAATGATACCCTGCCTGGATAAACTTTCATTATTGACAAGTTTTTTTATAAATCTTCCTTTGGAATCAAGGATGTATATATTTGTCAAAATATTATCTTTTTTCAAGGAATATTCCAAAGTTAAAACATCATCTATTCCGTCAAAATCCGGTGAAAAAACGGTATTGACAAGTTTGAAATTGTCTTCAATATCATTATTTATTAAATAAAAAGATGAGTTTTTATATCCCGGTGTAGCTCCTCCCGTTATAGTAGCAGCCGATGTCCAGTTGAAGCTGTCCTGAGTGGCAAGATATGGATTTTTTCTTTCCAGACTTACACCTTCCACATTGTTTAGAAACCCTGAATGCATTTCTTCGGAATAATCGAAAGAATCAATAGTGATATAAATGCCGGTACTATTTTCGAAATATTGCAGACGTACATTTCCCATATCATCATCAAAAGGAGGAAGGTCATTTTGATATAAAAAAGAGGAATCCGGAATGAAATAATCATTTATTAATTTTGATGTATCTTTAGTGATACAAATATAATGTCCGCTTTCAATAACAATGTCTTCATCAAGCGTTTTATCTTTATTTTCTTTAAAAATATTTGAAATTATAAGTCCTTTAAGATTTAGGATCTTGTCAGAAATATTGATGATTTCCAAAAAATCATTGCTACCCTTATTTGGATTAAACAGGATTTCATTTATCACAAGATCTCCTTTACCGAGTTTATCAATCAGGAAAAAAACTGTTTTCTCCGGTTCTGATATTTTATTTCCCTTAAGGTCTTTCAACCCTGTTATCGACAAGGTATAATAAACCCCACTGTTGAAGCCGGAGAGAAAATATAAAATAACCTGATTGGGAATAGTATCTGTAAACAAAACCGAGTCCGGAATAATATTGCCGGGATCCAGATTATAGTTACCCGTATTTGTCGTTGTTTGTTTATCAAGTGGTTCGTCAAATATAAGGAGTACTTTATTTGAAGAAAGAGCTTTGGATTTTACGATTTTAGGAGGATATGTATCTTTTTCAAATTTTTTTATTGATATATCATCGAAGAAAAATTTGTTTTTCCTGGTGCTGGTATAATAGCATGAAAACATAAAAATGGAAGAATCGGGCAGAGACTCTTTAGAAAAGACTTCAAATTGATTCTTGTAATAACCGTTATTATTTTTTTTAGTAAAAACCGACCAGATATCGTCTTTTGATTTTTCAACTTTTATAAAAGATTCTGCCGGTTGAGTGGCGAATTGTCCGGTTTGTCCTTCAGCGAGAATGATTTTATTTCCGTGGTCCAGTCTGTATAGTTTCAGGTTATCGTCGCTACCATTTTCTCCTATTTCCAAAAAATATCCTGATGCGATATCAGGATCAGGATTATCGAGAGTCAGATAAACTCTTAATTTATTGGAATTGGAAGGACTAAAATCCAATTTGAAATAAAATTCCCACTGCATACTATCAATTTGATTGTATTTGAGATATATATTTGAATTTCCAGCCTCAGCCGCATCCAATTGTAGTTGATATTGATCATTGACGATAAAATCAGCGAGATCTCCTTTCCACCCGGGACCGGTTCTGAATTCCCCGTCACTGAAATCATCATATACCTGCGAAGAAGATATATTGACAGAGATAAAAATCAGAAACAATATGATCCAGGGTTTTTTCATTGTGGAAAATGATTTATATGCTGTATCAAATATAAAAAAAGAATCTTGGAAAAAGAAATTGATTGTAAATTATTTGCATAAAGTTATAAATATTATTAAAAACTTCAAAATTGAAATATTTTGATTTATATATATTTTTGTTATATTTACAAAATATAAATTATAAATATAGCTACTTTTACATCATCATTGCCAGATGAATTATTGAAAAAACTGGAGGTAATGTCAGGAAAACTTAATATTCCTAAAAATAAGATTATCAAGACAGCTTTGTCTAAATATCTTGATGAGATCGAACGACACATGTATATCTATTCCTATAAACAAATTACGGATGATCCGGATGTCATAAATATTGCAGAGGAAGGGATGGAAGATTATATAAAACAATTGATAGATTGGGATGAAAAAGAGTGAACAAATGAAAAAATTGGTATCAAAACTCAACAAAATATTGAAATACTGATAAAACAACGATAAATGCCCTTACAAACCTACATAACCCAACCCTTACTACCCGAAAACTTCTATCACATATACAACCGTGGAAACGAAAAGGGAACTACAATAGCTTTTGATGAGGACAACTACTACTTCTTTTTGCGAAGATGGAAGAAGTATATGTTGAGTTATGTGGATACGTTGGCATACTGCATACTTCAGGATTACTATCATATAGCCGTAAGGATCAAACCGGCAGATGAAGTTCTGCAAGCAGCCGCTCGCCATCTGAGGGTTGTTCGCAAGGATGAGTGGCAGCGCTTGCAGCGCAAGCTAAAGAAGGAGGTTGAACGGTTGGGCTACGCGCGTGAGGGGGTGAAGTTGAACCTGACAGGGGAGCAGCTAAACCTGGCAGGTTTACATGACTCTAAGAGCCGGATAAGCGACCAAGATCGCGATGACGATACGGTAAACCTGCCAGGTTCGCATGGGCATGGGCATGGTGTTGACTCGCGCAGGCATGACATATCCAAGTTGTTAGCTTCCCATGCTTCCTCTCCTCCTCGCATATCGCATCTTCTTGATACGTTACCTCTTGATATGTTGACCGAACTTGCCTCATGGGCTGTCAGTGAAAGGATACGACGGTTTCATCTTTCATATAGCAAAGCTATCAACAAGCAACAAAATCGCAGGGGAAGTCTTATGCAGAAACCTTTTCGTAGAAAGTTGTTTGAAGGAAAAAACAATCTAAAACGTCTTATAAGATACATCCATAACAATCCTGTGCATCACGGTTATGCTTTTGAAATTGCAGATTATAAATGGAGTTCGTACAATAGTTTTTTTAGTCATGAACCTACAAGTTTGCAAAGGGAAGAAGTGATTTCCATGTTTGGAGGTATCAAGGCTTTTGAAGAATTTCATAAAAAGAAAAGGTTTGATATTTTTGGTGAACCGTAAAAATTGTTTTTAAATGACTTGACCAAACAAAAGGTGATAAAGCATATAAATGATTATGAATTTCTAAAAGCAAAAGACATAATGCCGGAAGATAATTGGCAAAGAAGATTGTGATTATGTGTTGGTTCAAGACATGAGTTAAAACATGATAATTTCAAATAATTCATTGTGCAAAATAATATGCTTTCTGCATGCTTATAAAAAGCCACTAACACATAAAGCAATAAAGATATTTGTGCATTAGTGGCTATTGTGCAGTGCGATGCACTATATCAATTCCTCTTTTATTTTTTCTTTTTAGCTGTATTTCTTTTCTTACCGTTAGTTCTCTTTCTTTTAGTATTTTCTTTTGATAAAAACATATCAAGTGAATATCCTTCGGGGAAAACTAATTTACCATTTGTCATTCTTTTAAGATCTTCTTTAATATTTTTGTCATTGACAAAATGTTGAGGGCTCCATGTTTTATAAGCAAGTTTCATATAAGCCCCTATTAGTGCTACAAATTCATCTTTTTTTCTTCCATCTTCCATTTCGATTGCTTTGTCCATCAGAAGATGAATAAAATGCCCGTAATGTCTATAATGTTTTTCGGAAGTAGGGTAATCGAGTTTTTGAGGTTTGAAATCATCCGGTTTGGGAGTTGGTATTTCTCCGGTTGGAGGTACGGCTTTCAATTCATAATTAGCTATTTTATATACATGCATCCATATTTTTTCTTTGTATTCCGGAGATTTTTTATTCCCAATTTTCATTCTTTTCATCAATTCCACTATTTCTTCGACAAAAGCCTGTTGCTCTTGTTGATCTTCAATAGTTTTGGCATATTTTATCAAATTTTGAATATGACGGCCATATTCTGAAATTATTAAATTTTCCTTTTCCGAATTGTATTCGATATTTAGTAATCTTTCCATTTTTATTTATTTTAATTCTTTATTCCACAGTAACGGATTTCGCAAGATTTCTCGGTTGATCTACATTACATCCTCTCATTACAGCTATATGATAGGCCAATAATTGAAGAGGAATAACTGACAATATAGGACTCAGAGGTTCTGCAATATATGGAATTTCAATAACATAATCCGATAATTCTTTTATTTTTTTATCTCCTTCGGTAACGATAGAAATAACTTTTCCTTTTCTTGCCTTTATTTCCTGCACATTGCTTACTATTTTGGAGTAGGCGCTTTTGTTTGTGGCAATTACAATAACAGGCATATTCTCATCTATCAAGGCGATTGGCCCGTGTTTCATCTCTGCAGCAGGATAACCTTCTGCATGTATATAAGATATTTCTTTGAGCTTAAGAGCACCTTCCAGGGCTACGGGAAAATTGTATCCCCTTCCCAAATACAAAGCATTGGTAGAATCTTTTATCTCAGATGCGACAAATTTTATTTTATCATTATCCTCTAAAACTTTGCTTATCAAATCAGGTAAAGTTTCCATTTCCGCCAATAATTGCATCAAATAACTCCTTGGAATTGTCCCTTTTTCCACTGCCAGATGTAGTGCTATAAGAGTCAATACAGCAAGTTGACTTGTAAATGCCTTAGTAGAGGCTACACCTATTTCAGGTCCTGCATGAGTATAGGATCCGGAGTCGGTTATTCTGGAAATCGCTGAACCAACGACATTTACTATACCATAGGTAGTCGCTGATTTTGCTTTTGCCAATTCCAGTGCAGCTAATGTATCAGCTGTTTCTCCCGATTGTGAAATTGCTATTACTATATTATTTTCATTAATAATAGGGTTACGGTATCTGAATTCTGAAGAATATTCTACCTCAACAGGTATTCTTGCAAGATCTTCGATAAGATATTCTCCGATAAGACCTGCATGCCATGAAGTACCACTGCTTATGATTATTATTTTGTCTGTATTTGATATTTTTTTAATATATTTTTGCAATCCTCCTACCATTACCCAGCCTTCTACCGGGTGGTATCTTCCTCTGATACTTTCTGTCAGGGTAGTTGGTTGCTGAAATATTTCTTTAAGCATATAATGCTCATATCCCGCTTTTTCAATTAGTTCAAGGGTTAAAGCCAATTCTTTGATATTGGGATTGACAATATTGTTGTAAATATCTCTAATATAGTAATCTCCATTTGATTTGATTACGGCAACCTGTTCATCTTCAAGATAGATAACCTTATTTGTATATTTTAATATGGGAAAAGCATCTGAAGCGAAAAACATTTCATCATCTCCGAGTCCTAAAACCAAAGGACTGGATTTTTTTGCTCCGATAATCAGATCGGGTTCATCCGTACTGTATACTACAATAGCATAAGCTCCAATCACTTTTTGCAATGCAAGCTGTATTGCATCCTCCAATGAAATGTTATTTGTGGTTTTATACTCTTCTATAAGATGAACTAAAACTTCGGTATCGGTATCACTTTGGAATTTATGTCCAAGTTTGATAAGAGCTTGTTTTAAAGTTTCGTGATTTTCGATAATACCATTATGAACCAAAACAATTTTTCCATCTCCCGATAAATGCGGGTGTGCATTGTTGTCATTTGGTTCACCGTGAGTTGCCCATCTTGTATGTCCTATACCTATTTTACCGAACAATTCAGAATCTATTGAATCTTCCAAATCAGTGACTTTCCCTTTTTTCTTATAGATTTTAAGATTTTCATTTGAAATGGCAATACCGGCACTATCATAACCCCGGTATTCCAGTCTTTTGAGTCCTTCCATTAAAACAGGGTAGGCGTTTTCATTGCCTATATATGCTACAATTCCACACATTTTTAATTTGTATTTGAATAGATTATATTAAGTTTTGACCTCAATGTATTATTTTTCACACCGTAAAACTTAGCAAAACCGGGATTTTGAATTCTGTTGTCAGGTATGATTACCAGTTTTGTATTGAATATGTTTTCTTTTATAAGTTCTCTTATGAATAGTGTAAGGTTGATATTATATTTGGTTGTTTTAATTCCGTTTTCTTCTGTTTCAGTTCCAAATCCAAAATAAAAATTAGGATCATCATTAAAAATAGAAAAATCCAGATCTTTGACGAGTTTTTTATTTCCCAGAGAATCTATGCTGTAAGTGGATAATCTGGAAGGGTAATCGTTAATCACACTTGCATCATCTACCGTATACAATACAAGAGCTGCTTTATTGAGGTTTTTATCTTTCAATAATGTAAGATCGGGTATTTCTATTTCGAGTTTTGAACCTGTCATTCCCTGAATAAAAAGAAAACTGTCCCCTTTTTCAGCATTGTCAAAAGAATAATCCATCTCGGAACCTTCGTAATTGTGCTCAAAATGAGATACAATATGATGTATAGGAAAAGTTTTTTTATGCAAAGTGGAATCAATGGTATAGTATACTTCTATTTTAGTAGCTTTTTGTCCCTTGGTGTCAAGAATAGCAACTCCGATCATTGAATTTATATCTAATGTTGATTTTAGATATAGACCTTTAAACTTGTCTTTAAAGAGGGTATCATCTTTCAATACATCAAAGTCTGATAAAAATCTTTGTCCCAGTTCATCATCAAGTCTTATTCTCAACTGTTCACCGTATTTCATGGTATCATTACCAGGTTCTATTATATCGACAGAATCAATTCCCAAAGGAACAAAGTCAATTTCACCAATTTTAGATGGTTTATATTCAAAAGTCTGATTTGCATAAAAAGTATCATTTTCGGTTTTTCTGATATTTTCACTAAGTTCAAATACTTCCAGATGATGTTTATCATAATCATCTCCATAAAAAAGACTTGTATCGACGATAATCGTCAATACAATCGAATCAAAGATAAATTCATTTGAATCAGGAACTTCTCCCAAAGTCTGGAAATCAAGAAATAAGTCTGCTTTTGCTTTTCCGATATACGGATTTTTCAATTGTCCTAAAAGAAATGATCTTGCTGAAGTCGGATAAACTCTTAATGAATCATTATGAAGAGTTTTTGCGATTAAAGGCAGAGTATCAACAAATTCGACGTCTATTTCATCATTCTTCAGAATATCATCCCCTATGACGGAAGATTTAATACAACCTGTCATAAAGATGATGGTTAAAGCAATGAATACAATAAAATATTGTGCTATTTTCATCTGTTTCAAATTTTTATTTTACAATAAAATAATAAAAATTTTAATACCTGCCTGCCGTAAAATACTTTTGCAGGCATGGCATTCAGGAACTCTCATAAATTTTTTTTAATCATACACTTGTATGTATTTTATGATTAAAAAAATTCATGTTCGTTTCATGTGTTTTCTGTTATTATTATTAAATACTATCTTAAAACGATAAATCCTGTTAAAAGTGTTAAAATATAATGAAATTTTTTAAAGGATCAGGGTTTTAATATGTATTAGAATATTTTTTAAATTATATCGTGTTGAAAATAATATTAATCTTCTATAAGAGATTTATAGAAATCCAATTCTCCTGTATAGTTCTCATCTTTTTCATCATGAACATAAACAGGAATATCATTCTTTTCACAGAATTCTAAAATATCTTCCATACCTTCTTTATTTGGAATCATGATACCATCTGAATTTCTGGCGGCACCGACATCAAGATTAATTTGATTGTCTTCCATTAAATAATCAGCAAGATTTTCAGGAACCATATCATTGATCAATACCTTTTTCTTAAAATTGTCGGAAAAATCATTTTTCAGATCACTTGGAAAAGGAGTATAAACTATTTTTGAATGCTGATATACGGGATCATTGCCATATACATTTTTTATAAATAAAGGAACCAGACTGCTCATCCAACCCCCAACATGAATAATATCGGGAGGCCATCCAAATTTTTTCACTGTTTCCATTCCTCCTTTACAGAAAAATATCATTCGATTATCATTGTCTTCGAATGGTACTCCTTCTTCAGAAGCAAAAGGCAATCTCTTTTTGAAAAATTCATCATTATCTAAAAAATATACCTGAATCCTTGATTCAGGAAGTGAGGCTACTTTGATGATCAAAGGGAAATCATCATTGTCAATAATTATATTCATTCCCGATAATCTCACAACTTCATGCAATTTATGTCTTCTTTCGTTTATAGTTCCGAATTTGGGCATTAATATTCTCAGTTCAAAGGACTTCTTGTTTGCGCTTAAAACTAAATTTCTCATATATGCCGCCATTTCCGTAAAATCGGTATATGGAGCTATCTCCTGTGTTATGTATAATATTCTAATTTTATTCATTCTGAAAAATTTAATGGTTGTATTCCATAAAACAATTAACAAAGATACAAAAATCTATGATATTTATATGAAAATAACGTATTGAACTTGTATTATTATTGCCATTTCCTCATATTTAAAGTAGAAACTGTTAATAATTTAGAATAATTTACCATATCGAATACCCAATTTGTAGCAAAAAGATTTTCTGTGATGCCTGGTTAAACCGTTTTCCAATATCGATTGAATATGTTCTTGTGTACCATATCCTTTGTTATTTTTCCAATTATAAACAGGGTGCTTTTCATGCAGTTTTATCATAAATTCATCTCGATAGGTCTTTGCCAAGATCGATGCAGCAGCAATACTTAAGAATTTGCTGTCTCCTTTGATAATGGTATGGTGCTCTATTGATCTGTAGTTTTTAAATTTATTTCCATCGACCAGAATTCTGTCAAATCGTATTGGAATTTGATCAAGTGATCGGTGCATTGCTTTTATTGATGCCTGCAGTATATTAATTTTTTCAATTTCTTCAACATTGATTTTATTTACTGCAAATGCAATTGCATTTTCTTCAATATAGAGTCTTAATTTATTTCTTGTTTTTTCATTTAATAATTTGGAATCATTGATTTCCGGTACTTCAAGATCTTTTGGCCAAATAACAGCAGCGGCAAAAACAGGACCTGCCAGAGGCCCCCTTCCCGCTTCGTCGCACCCGGCTTCAATTCCGTCTTTATGAAAAAAAGGTAATAACATAGGTTTTTATTCTTCGTCCTGTTCGGTTACCATTTCAAAATCCACTCTTCTTCTTACCATATCTGTATCCTTGATTCTGACCCTTACAGGATCCCCGATTTTCATTACCTCTCCACTTTTTTTAGCTGTCACTTTCAATTTTGAATCGTCAAGAACATAATACTGACCGAGAGTATTAAATTCTACCATTCCTTCGACTTTGGAATCCAGCAATTCAATAAACATTCCTTTTTCGATAAATCCTGTGATAATTCCGTCAAATTCTTCACCGATATGATCGGTGATGTATTCTACCTGTTTATATTTCACAGATTCCCTTTCTGCATCTATTGCTTTTCTTTCCTGTTCGGAAATATGGCGGCATTTGTCTTCCAAGTCTGATTTTTTCATGCGGTAAACATCATTAAGATTTTTTTCCAGTATTCTGTGAACCAACACATCTGAGTATCTTCTTATAGGCGAGGTAAAATGAGTATAATCATCAAAACCAAGTCCATAATGTCCAATATCATCTGTCGTATAAATCGCTTTTGCCATTGTTCTCAATGCCAGTGGTATCAAAACTTTAAGTCTTTCATCTTTTTCAGATTTTTTGCTCAAATATGTAAAAGATTTTGCTACTTGCTGAGGAGTATCCAATTTTAACTTTATACCAAATTCCTTGGCAAAAGCAGCAAAATCAAGCAGTTTGTCCGGATCCGGCAGATCATGAACACGATATACAAACGGGATCTCTTTGTTCTTGCCTTTGTTTTTAATAAATTTTGCCACTTCTTTATTTGCAAGCAACATAAAATCTTCAACAAGCATATGTGCTTCTTTTCTTTCTTTGACAAACAGACCTATCGGTTTTCCTTTCTCATCCAGTTTGAATTGAACTTCTTCGGTATTAAAATCTATTGAACCGTTTGCATATCTGTTTTTACGCAATTTTTTTGCTATTGAATTCAATTTTTTTAACTCTTTCACATATTCGCCTTTTTCATTTTCTAAAATTTCCTGTACTTCTTCATAAGTGAATCTTCTGTCAGAGAAAATGATTGTTTTTCCAAACCATCTTTTTTTGATATTAAGATCTTTGTCGAATTCAAAAACGGCTGAAAATGTTAAACTCTCTTCATGAGGTCTAAGCGAACAAAGTTCATTGGACAAAACTTCGGGGAGCATCGGATCAACTCTGTCAACAAGATAAACGGATGTTGACTGCTCATAAGCTTCCTGATCGATAGCCGTTCCGGGTTTTACAAAATGAGAAACATCCGCTATGTGAATTCCAACTTCAATATTTCCGTTTTCCAGTTCTCTGAGTGATAATGCATCATCAAAATCTTTAGCAGTTTCCGGATCGATAGTGACAGTCAGGACATCCCTGAAATCCCTGCGTTTTTTTATTTCTTCTTCAGTGATTTCTTTGTTTAGATTATTAGCTTCCCGAATTACTTCTTCCGGAAATTCTATTTTAAATCCATTATTAATTAAAATGGATTTCATTTCTATATCGTTTCTTTCTTCATCACCAAGGCTTTTAATGATTTTTCCCCAAGGAACCGGATTTTTTTTACCTCTCCATTCAGATATTTCAATTAAAACCTTATCCCCGCTTTTTATTTCCTCTGTTTCTTTGCTGAGAACGAAAATTTCGATTTCGTCTTTTGCTCCTTCAACAAATACAGATGCATAATTTCCGAAATTTCTATATTCTCCAATAAATTGAGATTTTGCTCTTTGAAGAATTTCCACTATTCTGCCATCATTTTTGCTCCCTCTTTTTGAAAAAAGCAATTGAACTTTGACCTTATCTCCATCCATTGCCGTTTTCATATATCTGTTTGGGACATAGACATCATAACTCAATTCTTTAACTATAATATATCCCGAACCTGTTTTTGTTTTATCTACAATGCCGGTATAATATATATTTTCGCCATTATTATCAAAAATGCCTTTCTTTTTGAGTTCTTTGGTTAGACCGTTATAAATGTATTTCCCGTAACCTGAAACCACGATGTATTCTTCTTTTAAAAGTTTTTTGAGAACATCATTAATTTGTCCTTTGGAATTGGAAATGTTTAATTTTCTTTTTATTTTATTTATGTCAAATTCTGCTGTACTGTCTTTTTTAAAAAGTTTTCTTATTTTATATTGCAAAAGACTATATGCAAGTTTTTTTTCTTTATAATTTTTCCATGATTGTTTTTTCATCTGTGTAAAATTTTATTTTTATAGTTTATATTTGGAAATATGTCCGTCATCATCTATTTCAAAGCTTAGAAAATGACTGTTTTCCGGATTAAAATTGTCTTGTATGTTTTTATCTCCTTCCATGATAAGGATGATCATATCTTCATCTATCATTGCTACGTGTTCAGTAATAACATTGTTTTCAACTTTCATACTTGCAATCATCTGATTTGATATTGTTTTACCGTTTTTGTCAAAGGTGTGTAAAATATATTCATAGCTTAATATACCTATTTTTAGATAAACCAAAGCGTAAAATCTTGTAATTGCAGGTAATCTTAAACAGGCTATATACTCATCTTCAACAGTATATTTATCAGAATTGTCTTTTTGTTCTTCCTCTTCCGGTTCAGATAGATCCAGACTGATTTCTTTTAAATTGATATCGGATATTTTATCTTTTAAATGTTGCGGTTCATAAGAAGAATCTATATTCTCCGGGATATAAATATCTTCATTTAAAATATATTTTTTAATTGGAATTTCAGGAATTGGTTTATTGTATTTACTGAATATTTCTACGTATTCGGAAGATAAAGTTACAGGGAGTTCAACTTCCGGAAAAAGAGAAATTAATTTATTGAATTCCTTTGGTTCATTGGTTTTGTCCATCAATAGTGACTTATTAGTATTAAACAAAAAAGGAGCGACCTTCAACAAGACCACTCCTTTTTATAACATTTCTAAGTGAAGATTAGTTCACTGAGTCTTTCAATGCTTTTCCTGCTTTAAATTTAACAACGTTCATAGCAGGGATTGTAATTTCCTGACCTGTTGCAGGATTTTTACCTTTTCTTTCAGCTCTTTTTGAGATAGAAAAAGTTCCAAAACCTACAAAAGCAGCTTTGTCACCACCTTTCAATGCTCCTTCAATTCCGTCAAAAACTGTTTTTACGGCATCTGCTGCCTGAGCTTTTGTCAATCCGGCGTTTGAAGCTACTAAATTAATAAGATCTCCTTTGTTCATTTTAAAATATTTTATTAATAAATAAATTTTCGTAACGCAAAGGTATTATAAATATTGATAATACAAAAAAAATAACAAAAAACTTTCTTTATGGCTTAATAACTATTATCAGACTATATTGGTAAAAAGATTATATATGTTATGATTTTGCAATATAAAACATTCATCACAATATTTCATCTTTTTGTTAAAATGTCGCCCAGACTACATTTATTAAGATTAATTCTAAATTAAGAAACATTATTCCTTTTTCTCTGTTTTCTTTTTGGTAACCGGTCAGGAATAGTGCTTTTTTAGCAAAATGATTCTACCTGAGTAGATACCTATTATTAATCAAATAAAAATTAAGAAAAATGGCTTTTAAACTACCAGAATTACCATATACTTATGATGCATTGGAACCATATATAGATGAAGCGACAATGAGAGTTCATCATACAGGACATCACCAGGGTTATACCAACGGATTGAATTCGGCAATAGAAGGTACCGATATGGAAAACATGTCTATTGAAGAGATATTGGCAACTGTAGATCCCTGCAACAAAGCGGTTAGAAATAACGGTGGAGGATATTTCAATCATGTTTTATATTGGCAGATAATGTCTCCCAATGGTGGAGGAGAACCTTCGGGAGAGCTTGCCGATCATATAAATAAAGCATTTGGATCATTCCAAAATTTCAAAGAATTATTTACAAAAGCAGGATTGGGAAGATTTGGTTCAGGTTGGGCATGGCTCACATTTGATAATGGATCTTTAAGGATAGGTTCGACAGCCAACCAGGATAATCCTTTGATGCAATTTGCTGATTTCAAGGGAACGCCTATTTTAGGAATGGATGTATGGGAACATGCTTATTACCTTAAACACCAAAATAAAAGAGGTGGATATATCAATGATTTTTTCAATGTTATCAATTGGAAAGAAGTACAGAAAAGATACGAAAGTCTTATTTAATAATAATTACGTAAATGGTTTTAGTTTTGTTATAAAGATGAGCGTCATAAAAATTATGGCGCTTTTTTTATATTGGAATTCTAATATTTATACAACCCGTTTAAATTTATCTTTGAGTTTATTATTTTGAATATTTTGCCTTGAGAATTCAAATATTCCACTAATTCAGTATTGTTTTGTTCAGCGATCAGTGTGTTTGGATTTATGATAATGATAGATTCTCCCAAATGAGAAAATCCGGTTGAATAAACTTTGTTTTTATAAGATATCTCTTTAATTTTTTCAAATAAGATGTCATTTTTCGCAAAGAATTGTTCCAATTCATTGTTTTTTAAAGCATCGGATATCAAATCGAGATCGCTAATCATAAGTCCCTTTATCAGCAATGCTGTATTGGATGATTGCTTTAGAAGATGAGAAGTATTGATTTTATCAAAAATATTATCATTTAATTTTCTTTTCATCAGGATGATACTGAAATTAATACCATGTGGATTATATATTTTTTGAATAAGAT
>Ga0256832_1001043_pt1 | contig 18546 bp, 18 predicted proteins | sample 134614metaG_FD_190534 | JGI IMG/M metagenome (GOLD analysis project Ga0256832, IMG submission 190534) | Hydrothermal vent microbial communities from Lau Basin, Pacific Ocean - 134-614 | ecosystem: Environmental > Aquatic > Marine > Hydrothermal vents | place: Pacific Ocean: Lau Basin | collected...
CAAAACCACCAGGCTGATGCCGGGCGCAGGAAGCCATTCCATCAAACGCCCCACCCGGCAAAGGAGGTGGCTGCGCTCGATCCCCCGGATCGCAACGAAGAGCCCCCAAAGCAGCCAGATCGGCTCTAGTTCACCCCAGTGCAGTGTCGGAAGCCTCCCCAGCCAGGAAGAGGTGACGATCAGTCCAAGCAGTGCGATGAAAAAGAGCCATTCTCTGCTGAGCAGGTCGAGGCTTTTTTGACGGAAAGCATGAAACGTCATCTCTCAAACTTTCTCGAATGGGACAGTTTGGAGAGTTTTGAATCTGTCATCGTCAGGCTCCTTCGTTTTCCAGAGCGAAGATCTGGCCGTCGATCTCGTTCTTGAGGGCTTCATAGGTGCCGTAATCAATGGTTCCGTTGCGGTAGAGCTCGAAGAGATCGTTCTTCTGGTCCATCAGCAGCCGCCGCTTGGTCCGGATCAGCTCCTCTTTGAGGAGGGCCTCTTTGTCGGGGGTGGCTTTCTGGAGCTCCTGGAGGATCCCGTCGATCTGTTTCTGGAACTCATCCTCCAGGGTCTGGGCGCTTCGGGCACTGATCATATGGCGTCGGCGGAGTCGGTCGATGGCATCCATGGTGTTGTGCAGCAACGTGATGCGGGTTTTGAGCTGTTCGTAGCTTCTGACCTCGGAGAGGGATGTGCTGATCCCCAGCCAGCGCAGTACCGGTGAGATGGAGAGCCCCTGAATCAACAGGGCCAGCAGCACCACTCCGAAGACCAGGGTGACGATGAGATTTTTGTAGGCGAAGCTCTCGGGCAGGCTCAGGGCCAGGACCATGGAGAGCGCTCCCCTCAGACCGCCCCATCCCAGGATCACCGTCCAGCGGAAAGGGAAGCGGAGCCGGGTGGGATAAAAGAGACCCCAGGTCCCTGTGACGACGATGAAACGGGCCACAAGCATGGAGAAGTAGGCCAGCAGAACGAAGGGCCAGAGTCGCCAGAGCATTTGCAGATCGATGGCAAGCCCCATCAGAAGGAAAATCAGGGAGTTCATCGCAAAGGCGATATATTCCCAGAAGCTTTCGGTCGTCAGGCGGATGGAGGGGAAGAGGGTGTTGGTGAAGCCCCGTTGTCCCACCACCAGCCCGGCGGCGACGGTGCTCATGACTCCCGAAACGCCCAGTCGCTCGGCGATGAGGAAGGAGCCGTAGGCGGCGACGGTAGTGAGGGTGATGACGATCATCACGTCATCGAGATTCTGCGTCGCCACCGCCGTCAGAAAGCCCACGATCACCCCCACGAGCAGCCCCAGCCCCACCACACGGAAAAATTCGATGACCGCCTCCTGGGGTGTCGAGAGGTCACCGTGGATGAAAGCCCAGGCGATGGTAAAGATCACGATGGCCGTCCCGTCGTTGAGGAGGCTTTCACTCTCCATCAGGACCCGCAGTCGCTGAGGAACCCCCAGCTTTTTGAAAAGGGCGACCACTGCGACCGGATCGGTGGCCGCCACCGCGGCGCCGAAGAGGATCCCCACGGCCCAGTTGAGGGCATGGAGCTGGGGAAGATGCTGACCGATGGGGATCATCACCGCCGCTGTCGCCAGCGTCGAGAGGATGACCCCGGGAACCACCAGGGTGGCGATTGGCCAGAAGTCCCGCCGGATATCGTCAGCTTTGAGATGGATCGCCGCTTCGAAGATCAGTGGCGGCAGGAAGATGTCATAGAGAAGCTCCTGCGTCAAATGCGGAGCGTTGAGCAGATGCAGAGCCCCGAGAACGATACCGACCGCCATCAGGGCGATGGTATAGGGCAGATCGATCCGACGGGCTGCGACGGCGACGACGGAGGCGATAACGAAAAGGATCAGAATCGCGATTTCGTAGGGCACCTTGCTCTTCCTCCTTTCTATTTTGCTATCGTCCCGATCCTATGCCGATTATACACTTTTGAACTCAACAGATCTTCGATGGTTAGTATTAATGCGATACTATTGTTTCAGATCGATCGGATCGTAAAAGCTTTGCCAAAAGGAGAAAGAATGGGACGATTGATCCTCCTGAGACATGGACAGAGTCTCTACAACCGGCGGAACATTTTCACCGGGTGGACCGACGTGGATCTGAGCGAAGAGGGGATCGCCGAGGCGAAACGGGCCGGACAGCTCCTCAAAGAGAGCGGCCTGTATCCGGAAATCTGTTTCAGCTCCTGGCTCAAACGGGCGATCCATACCGCCCAGCTGGCACTAGGGGAGATGGATTGGGAACAGATCGACTGCTGTAAGAGCTGGAAGCTCAACGAACGTCATTACGGCGCCTGGCAGGGGAGGAACAAGGACGAGGTCAAAGCTGAAGTGGGGGAGGAGGCTTTCATCGCCGTGCGTCGGGGCTACGCCACACCCCCGCCGCCGCTGCCCGACGGCGATCCCCGCCTGCCGCAGAACGATCCCAAATTCCGCCTCATCGACCCGCAGGACCTTCCCCGAAGCGAATCGCTCAAAGAGACCCGTCGGCGGACCCTGAACTATTTCTACGAAGCGATCGCTCCCGAACTGGCGAGGGGGCGGACAGTCCTGGTCAGCGCCCACGGCAACTCCCTGCGGGCTCTGACCATGTCCATCGAGGGTCTCAGTCCCGACGAGATCGTTCATGTGGAGATCCCTACGGGAGTTCCGATCCTTTATCACTTCGATGAGACGCTAAAGATGCAGGAGAAGAAGGTCCTGGCTTGACAGGGAAAAGTTTGAGAGTTATCATTGGAAGAAGCCTGATAAAAGGAGGATGTCATGGGACGCTATACCGAGAAACTCGAGGAGATCAAACGGCTGATCGGAGACCTGCAGAAGGAAGCCCCCGAAGCGATCGGGGCCTTTCACACTTTCATGGAAGCGGTGGAGAAGCCAGGCGCCATGGATGCCAAGTCCAAAGAGCTGGTCAATGTGGGATTGGCGGTGGCGGCCCAGTGCGAATGGTGCATCGCCCTGCATACCAAAGGGGCCCTCGATGCCGGCGCCACCCGGGCCGAGATCATCGACGCGGCCCTCCAGGCGGTGCTGATGCACGGCGGACCGGCTTTGATGTACATGACGCCGGTGATCAATGCGTTGGATGAGTTTGGAGCGAAATAGGTCGCGTCATCCTGAACTTGATTCAGGATCCACGGTTTGATGGGTATTCAAGACCCTGGATTCCGGGTCAAGCCCGGAATGACGTTAATCAATTATCTATATAACAAGGACTAGCCATGGACAAACTCACAGCCGAAGAGATCTACTACACGATGGTCCTGGGACGGAAGTTCGAATACGCCGCCAAAGAGCACTATATGAGGGGGGAGATTTCGGGCTTTCTCCATCTGGATATCGGGCAGGAGGCGCTGAGTGTGGCGGCGATGAAGGCTTTCGACCACGGGGATGTCTTCACCACCTACCGGGAGCACATCATGGCCATCGCCCGGGGTATCGAACCCAAGGCGGTGATGGCGGAGCTCTTCGGCAAAAAGAGCGGCGTGAGCGAAGGGCGGGGCGGGTCGATGCACCTCTTCGATCCCAGCCACTTCTTCTACGGCGGCGACGCCATCGTGGGCGGCCATCTACCCAACGCCGTAGGCTGCGCATATGCCCGGAAATTCCAGGAGAGCGAGCATGGCGTCATGGCGGTTTTCGGCGACGGGGCCACCAACGGGGGCGCCTTTTTCGAATCGCTCAATATTTCCAGCGCCTGGAAACTGCCGATGCTCTTTCTCTGCGAAAACAACCGCTACGCCATCGGCACCGAGATCACCCGGGTTGCCCCCTTCCTGGAGCAGGCCAAAAAGGCCGAGCCCTACATGCCTACGATGGAGGTCGACGGCAACGACGCCGTGGCGGTCTACGAAGCGGTCAAGGAGGCCCAGGCCTACATCCAGAAGGGCCACGGCCCCATTTTCATCGAAGCCTTCACCTACCGGTGGGAGGGGCACTCCATGAGCGATCCGGGGACCTACCGCAGCCCCGAGGAGATGGAGATCTGGAAGCGGCGCGATCCCATCGCACGGATGCAGCAGGTGCTGCGGGAACGCTACGGTATGAGCGATGCCCGGATCGGGGCCCTGGACCAAAAGGCCCAGGCAGCGGTGGACGAGGCGGTGGACTATGCTTCCAAAAGCCCCGAACCGGAGGTCTCGGAGCTCTTCGACCATGTTTTTGTGGAGGAGGTGGCCCATGATTGAGATGCTCTATCGCGAAGCCCTGAACCGGGCGATCGACGAGTGTATGGCGGCCGATCCCAATGTGGTGATGCTGGGTGAGGATGTAGGGCTCTACGGCGGCAGCTACCGTGTCAGTGAAGGGCTGGTGAGCAAATATGGTGAGAAACGGCTCATCGACACCCCCATCGCCGAGTTGAGTATCGTGGGGAATGCCGTCGGGATGGCTATCGGGGGCCTGCGCCCCATCGCCGAGATCATGACGGCCAACTTCAGCCTCCTGGCCTTCGACCAGATCATCAACCATATGAGCAAGTACCGCTATATGAGTGCGGGCAAGATCACCCTGCCGATGGTGGTCCGTTTCCCCCAGGGGGTGAGCAAACAGCTGGCGGCTCAGCACAGCGAAAGCTACGAGCAGATGCTCAGTGCCGTCCCCGGGATGCACGTTTTTGCCGCCGGCGATCCCCACTACGCCTACCACGCCCTCAAAAAGGCGATCCTGATGGACGATCCGGTGGTGTTCATCGAGCATGAACTGCTTTACAACAAAAAAGGGGAAGTCGATTTCGATGCCGAAGTGGATCCCTTCAAAGCCCGGATCGTTAAAGAAGGAAACGATGTGACGATCGTCAGCTACCTCAAAATGGTCGACGACGTGATGGCGGCGGTCCCCGAGATCGAGGAACGAACAGGTAAAAAGTGCGAAGTGATCGACCTGCAGTCCCTCAACCCCATCGACACCGGGACCCTGAAAACCTCCATCGAAAAGACCGGACGCCTGGTGGTCGTGGAAGAGGATCACAAGATGGGGGGCTACGGTGCCCAGATCGTCAGCTGGGCCGCCGAGAGCCTCTTCTACGCCCTCGATGCCGCGCCGCTGCGGATCGCCGGCGAAAACGTCCCCATCCCTTACAACCGCCAACTGGAGCTCGCTTCCATCCCCACGCCCGACAAGATCGCGGCGAAGATCATCCAATGGGGGGCGGACAATGGCCTATGAGATCGTCATGCCCCAGCTCTCCGATTCGATGGAGGAGGGCAAGCTCATCAGCTGGAAAGTCAAACCCGGTGACCAGGTGAAAGTCGGCGACGTCATCGCCGAAGTCGAAAGCGACAAGGCGATCATGGAGGTGCAGAGCTTCAAGGAGGGGACCGTCAAAGAGCTGAGGGTCCAGGAGGGGCAGAGCGTGCCCGTCGGAACGGTGATCGCTGTGATTGAGCCAACAGGCTCAATCACAAGTGAGGAGTCAGGAGTGAGGAGTGAGGAGCGGGCGAAGCCTGCGGCTTCGAATGAGCAATTAGGAACGAGGAATGAGGAACCGAAAGAAGAGCCTCAAAAAACTACTCAACCTTCAACACCTAAATCTTCAAACGACAAAGAGGCGCAGCGCGCCGTTCAAACGACAAACGACTCCCATTCCATCCTCGACCAAATCCTCGGCTTCAACGAAACCCCACCCTCAATCCAAAATCCGGGCGAAGCGACCGGCGTCGCTTCGCCGAAGGCCCGCGCCCTGGCGGCCCAATACGGCCTCGATATCGAGGCGCTTCAAGAAGAGGGCAAGCTCCCCACACCGGCCCACGAAGCCGATGTGAAACGCTACTACTACCGCCGCTACTTCACGGCCAAAGCCCTGAAGCTCCTGCACGAATACGGACTCTCTCCCGAGCTTTTCCCGGTGGGCAAAAAGCATAGCGAAAAGGAGATTCTCGCCTACATCGCCGAACATGAGATCCCCAAACCCGAGCCGCTCAGCCCCATGCGCAAGGCGATTATCGCCACCGTCACCCAGGCACAGCAAAAGCCGGTCTACCACATCTACGACGCCATCGACGCGACGCTGCTCAAAGCCCACGAGAGCGAGCGCTACACCCTCACCGTCTGGCTGCTCAAACTCTTCGCCGAGGCGATGATGCGTCACGAAGATTTCCGAAAGACCCTCAGTGGCGACGCCATGCAGCTGTGGCCCAATGCCTCGATCGCCCTGGCCATGGCCGACGGTGAAGCCCTCTACATGCCGGTCTTTCGGGACCTCAACCGCAAAAGCGTCGCACAGATCGCCGACGAGCTGGCGGCGATGAAAGAGAAGGTCAAAACAGGCCGGGTGACGCCGGAGGATTTGAAAGGCTCGACCTTCGGTATCAGCAACTTAGGCATGACGGGCATCGAGCGTTTCGATGCCATGATCAACGCCCAGGATTGCGGCATCGCCGCCGTCGGCAGTGAAACGGGCGGCAAAATCTCTGTCACCCTCACCCTCGATCATCGGATCGTCAACGGACTGCAGGGGGCGCAATTCATGCAGACCCTCAAGGAGCTGGCGAAAGAGAAGACCCTTTTCAAAACTTGACAAAAGGGCCGCGGTGACGTATCATTATGTAGATACACAAGGAGCACACAATGACAATAGCGATCAAAAAGTGGGGAAACTCCCTGGCGATCCGACTCCCCAAAGAGATCGCCAAATCCCTGGCGGTCAAGGACGATACCAAGCTCGACGTACAAATCGAAGAGGGAAAGTTGATCCTGACCCCGCGAAGGGAAGAGGATTTGTCGCAATTGCTGGAGCAAATCACCCCGGAAAACCTCCATCGGGAGATCGATACGGGCGAAGCGGTCGGCCATGAGATCTGGTAGAGACTATGTCCCGGATCGGGGCGATCTCGTCTGGCTCGATTTCAATCCCCAAGCCGGGCACGAGCAACGGGGCCGCCGTCCCGCATTGATCCTCTCTCCCAAAGCCTACAACGAAAAGACCTCATTGTGTATCGCTTTGCCGATCACTTCCAAAGTCAAAGGCTACCCCTTTGAAGTGAAGCTCGATCCCGCACTTCCCATCCACGGCGTCATCCTCGCCGACCAGGTCAAGAGTCTCGATTTCACGGTCCGCAACGCCGCATTGATCTGCCGAATCGACGAGGCGACACTTCACGAGGTTCAGCGCAAGCTCTCGGTATTGATCCACTAAACCAAAAGGAGACCCCATGCACCACCACAAAAGAGCCAAAGCGACCGAAGAGACCGAAGTCCATCTGATCGGCAGCGGGATCGCCTCCCTGGCGGCGGCCTATTACCTGATCGAAGATGCCGGGGTGATCCCCGAAAAGATCACGATCTACGAGCAGCGCAACGTCACCGGAGGGGCTCTGGACGGATCGGGAGATCCCGAGCGCGGCTTCTTGATCCGGGGCGGCCGGATGCACGAGGAGCACTATCGGTGCTACTGGAGTCTTCTCGACAACGTCCCCTCCCTGGAAGATCCCGAGGTGAGCGTCACCGAGGAGTCCAAGGAGTTCAACAGCCGCTTCGTCTCCCACGCCCAGGCGAGGCTGCTGCGAGACGGCAAAAAGGTCGATCTGAGCTCCTACGGGGTGGGCACCAAAGACCAGCTCCTCATGAGCCGGCTTCTGTTCACCCCCGAGAGCCGCCTGGACGGGCTCAAGATCGAGGAGTGGTTCACCGGAGAGTTTTTCCGGAGCAACTTTTGGCTCCTTTTTACCTCGATGTTCGCCTTCCAGAAGTGGAGCTCCCTGATGGAGATGCGCCGCTATATGCTGCGCTTCATGCACCTGATGCCGGGGATGAAACATCTGGAGGGGATTTTGCGGACCAAATACAACCAATACCACTCGGTGGTCCTTCCTCTGCAGCGCCTCCTGGAGGACCGGGGGGTCCGCTTCGCCCTCGACACCCAGGTACTGGACATCGAATTCGCCTCTGAAGGCGAGGGGAAACGGGCGAACCAGCTGCGGGTACGCGAACGCGACGGCACGGAGCGGACCGTCTCTCTGGGGGAGCACGCCTACTGCTTCCTCACCAACGGTTCCATCGTCGACGCCGCAGACGAAGGGGACCTGAACCGCGCCCCCGTCCTCAAAGGGGTCGAAGATTCGGGGGCCTGGCAACTCTGGCAAAAGGTCGCCGCCAAGGATCCCGCCTTCGGGAAGCCGGAGGTCTTCTGCGGGGACGTGGATCGGAGCAAATGGTACTCCTTCACCGTCACGATGCGGGACTGGACCTTCCTCGACTATATGGAGGATTTCACCGGCAACACCCACGGAACGGGCGGCCTGGTGACGATGACCGAGTCCAACTGGCTTATGTCGATCGTCATCGCCCGGCAGCCCCATTTCCCCAACCAGCCCAAAGATACGACGGTCTTCTGGGGCTACGGCCTCTACCCCGACCGGATCGGGAACAAGGTCAAAAAACCCATGAGTGCGTGCACCGGGCGGGAGATCCTCGAGGAGCTCTGGTACCACCTGGGGATCGAGGAGCTCATGGAGCCGATCATGCAAAGCGACCGCCTCGTCAACGCCATCCCGGTCGCCATGCCCTTCATCGACAGCCTCTTCATGCCCCGATCCGCCGGGGATCGTCCCGAGGTACTACCCGAGACTTGCGAAAACTTCGCCTTCCTGGGTCAGTTCGCCGAAGTCGAGGACGACTGCGTCTTCACGGTGGAGTATTCGGTCCGCACGGCGATGGAGGCGGTCTACGGACTCTTCGACTGCGGCAAAACCCCGCCCCCGGTCTACGTCGGAGCCCACCACCCCAGCGCCCTGGTCAAGGCGATGGCGGCGCTGGCGAAATAATAAGGTCATTGGCCATTGGAGATTGGTTTGAAAGTGAATTTGTAGACAGAGAGATCATACGATATACAAAAAGGACTTTTCGATGAACTACGACTACGACATCCTCTTCCTCGGCGGCGGGCTCAACTACGCCGGCGCGGTGGTGGCATCCAAAGCGGGACTCAAATGCGCTCTGGTGGAGAAGAATCCCGCGCATCTGGGGGGTACCTGCCTCCACAACGGCTGCATCCCCTCCAAGATGTACCTGGAGGCCGCCGAAACGATTCGAAAGGCGAAAAAAGACCATTTCTCCGGCTCGATCGTTCTGGAGATGGCAACACTGGACGACGAGAAAGAAGCGCTGCTGGAGCGGGCGACGGCGGCAATCACCAAACAGTGCGCCAAGGTCGATATCGTCGCGGGAGAGGGGAAACTCGTCGCTCCCCATACCGTGGAAGTCGCAGGGAAAAAGCTGACGGCACGCTATGTGATCCTCGGCACCGGATCGCGCCCTTTCATTCCCGAGGGCATTGAGTATGACGGTGTAGGGGTCATCACAAGCGACGAGGTGCTCAATATGCGATCCCTTCCCGAGAAGATCGCCGTCTACGGTGACGGAGCCATCGGACTGGAGATGGCGAGCTTCTTCGCAAGCGCGGGAGTGGAGACCGAGCTGATCTGGCGGCACGACACGCTGCTGCGTAAAGCCCATCCGATAATCTCCCAAAACCTGATGAAGCAGATGGAGTCTCTGGGAGTCACTCTTAGCCCCGAACGTTCCATCCAAAGCGCCAAAACGACCCGACGGGGAGTCCATATCCGCTACACCGACGGCAAAGAGCACTATGTTCCGACGCTCCTGGTGGCCACGGGGCGCCGCGCGGTCACCGATGCCGTGCAGGTCCCCGAGATCGAGATCGGCAAAAAGGGGATCGTCACCGACGAACACTTCGAGACGACGCTGAGGGATCACTACGCCATCGGGGACTGCAACGGCAAGCTCCAGCTGGCCCACGCCGCCCGGGCCGAAGTGCTCTACGTGGTGCGCCGGATTCTAGGCAAAAAGCCCGAAACGATCGATCTGGAGCATGTGGTCAGGTTCATCCACACCCTGCCGTGCTCCTACGCCGTCGTGGGCAAAAGCAAAGCGGAGCTGGAAAGAGTCGGAACGGAGTACCGTGAAAGCGTCGTGCCGCTGAGCGGACTCCCCTTCGCCCTGACCCACGACGGAGCCGACGGCGTGATGATCGTCTACGCCGACGCGGAGGGCTTCATCCTCGGCGGTGAGATCTTCGCCCCGAACGCCGAGGAGCTCATCGCGGTCGTCGCCATGGCCGTGGCCGGCGAAATGGATGCCGCGACGGCCAAACGGACGATCCTGGCCCACCCGACCTTCGGCGAATCGCTGGAGAAGGCTTTTTGGCGGCTATGATCCTCCACCGCTGGGGTCTGATCCCCTATGAAGAGGCCCGCGAAAAGATGAACGAGGTCCACACCACAGCCTGTGCTGACGGTCAAAACCATCTGATCTTTTGCTCCCATCCGCTCTGCTACACCGTCGGCAGCGACGATCCGGGCGGCTGGAGCGTGGAGACGATCCCCGCCGACCGGGGCGGCTCCATCACCTGCCACTCCCCGGGACAGCTGGTGGCCTACTTCTGCTTCCAGGCGCCCGAGCCTGCCGTGTTTTACCGAAAAGTGCGCCGCGCCTACGACGCCCTCTTTGCCGAGCTGCTCCCCCGGGCCCGCTACGATGCCGGGCGTCCGGGATGGTATATCGACAATCGCAAGATCGCCTCGCTTGGCTTCCGCTATCGAAACGGCGTGAGCCTGCACGGCGTCGCCCTCAACGTCGACGTGGACCTGGGAGCCCACAACCGCGTTGCCCCCTGCAACCTCGACGGCGTCACCGCCACCTCGTTGGCGAATGAAGGGATAGAAATCTCATTGGTTGAACTGGAAAACCACCTTGTGGATATCACTGAAAAAGTCTGGAATGAAACGTTACACCCCATAACCAATAACCAATACACCAATGACCATAAGGCGAAGCCTTGATCCACAAACCCCGCGTCAAAGCCCCCGATCCCCATCTGATCGCCAAAACCGACGAGATTTTGAGGGTGCACGATCTCACCACCGTCTGCGAGGAGAGCGCCTGCCCCAACCGGACCGAATGTTACGCCCGCGGCACGGCGACCTTCATGATCCTGGGGGATACCTGCACCCGTGCGTGTCGATTCTGCAACGTCAAGACTGGGCGGGGACTTCCCCCCGATCCCGAAGAGCCTGAACGGATCGCGGCGGCGGTGCGGGATCTGGGGCTGCGCTATGCGGTGATCACCTCGGTGGATCGGGACGATCTGAGCGATTACGGATCGTCGCACTTCGCCGCCGTGGTCCGTGCGATTCGCGAACATGCACCGGAGGTGAAGATCGAGCTGCTCACCCCCGATTTCCGGGGAGACCAGACGGCCCTGGATACCGTGATCGCCGCCGGGCCCGACAAACTGGCCCACAACGAAGAGACGGTCCGCCGCCTCTCGCCGCAGATCCGCCCCCAGAGCGACTACGACCGCTCCCTGGAGGTGCTGCGCCATTACGCCGAGCGATTTGAGGGCCCCGTCAAAAGCTCACTGATGGCGGGGCTGGGGGAGACGACGGAGGAACTGCTGGAGACGATGGAGGATCTCTTCGCCGCCGGGGTGCGGGAGCTGACGATCGGCCAGTATCTTCAGCCCACCCCTCGACATACCCCGGTGGCGCAATACCACCCACCGGAGTATTTCGCCACGCTCGAAAAAGCGGCCTGCGATATCGGCTTCGAGGCGGTGGCTTCGGGAGTACTGGTGCGCAGCTCCTACTATGCCGAGAGGTTAGGAAACGGATCTTCTATCTGAGAGAGGTCTCTCCTCTTTTGTTATAATATAAATGTCAAATGAGGTGTAGAAAAAGGAGAAAGAATGAAACGTATACTGACAATGATGGCAACTGCGGCGCTGGTTGCAGGACTCAGTGGATGTGCACCATATTACGGCGCTCCTACCGTCTCGCAGTCGGCTACCAATCAGGTGATGCGTGCCGACAAAGGAACGATTCGCTCGGTCCGCTATGTCGTCGTGGAAAATAACAGTCCCGTCGGGACACTGTTGGGAGCAGCTGCCGGTGCGGCACTGGGTCATACGATCGGCAAGGGCCACGGCAAAGATCTGGCCACGATCGCCGGCGGACTGGCAGGAGCCTATGTGGGGAACGAAGTCTCCAAGGCCAATGCTCAGGAGTTGACGATCCATCTGGATCGGGGACGGACCATCGTCGTGGTTCTCAAGGGGACCCAGTTCTATCCGGGCGAACGTGTCCGAGTCATCTACAACGGCAATCAGGTCGGCAACGTCGAGCCTCTCTGATCCTCTCAAGGCGATTGGCAGTCAAAATCGGGCTGCCGGTGTCTGAAAGCAGAGTAGGCTATTCTGTCGTGTAAAAGTGTGGATTGTCCGCTGCCGTGAGTGGGGCGGACAATGTCACACATTTGAACAATTTTGAACAACGATAAAAGTGGGATCCAAAGTGATCCCGGAATCAACCCGAAGAGTGCATTAGAGAGTACGTCAGCTCTATCTGTTTCCTGAAGTGTCTGACGCACTCTCTGCTGCATAAACCGGGATCAAGGGCTATCTATGCTTCATCCTCTGGCCGGCAAGCCGGTTCCTCTCACCGACCTCGTCGATCTTCCCCGTCTCATCAGTGATTACTACCTGCTTCACCCCGACCCTGCACTTCCCCAACATCAGATCGCTTTCGGAACCTCCGGCCACCGGGGAAGCGCCGAGCGTATCAGCTTCAACGAAGACCATATTCTGGCGATGACCCAGGCGGTCTGCGATTACCGCCGGGAGCAGGGAATATCCGGGCCGCTCTTCATCGGCCGGGACAGCCACGGGCTTTCACTGCCGGCGTTTCGGACGGCCCTGGAGGTCCTGAGCGCCAACGGTGTGGAGGCGTACATCGCCGGGGAGGAGGAATATACTCCCACACCACTGATCTCCCGGGCGGTTTTGCAATATGGTGAAGCGCATCAGGAGTGGGCAGACGGTATCGTGATCACCCCTTCTCACAACCCTCCCGAAGACGGGGGCTTCAAATACAACGCTTCTGACGGCGGTCCCGCCGATACTCACATCACCGGTTGGATCGAGAAACGGGCCAACGAGTATCTGGAAAAGGGTCTGCAGGAGGTACGCCGCCACCCCTTCGAAGCGGCGATGAACTCGTCGAAGATATCGGTCTACGACTATGTGGGAGAGTATGTTCGTCGACTGGGAGAAGTCGTGGATATGGAGGCGATCCGGAAGGCCGGCGTTCGGATCGGTGCTGACCCGCTGGGGGGTGCGGCCCTGCCGGTCTATGAGATGATCCGGGAGTATTGGGGGATCGATCTGACCCTTCTCAACGCGCGGATCGATCCGACTTTTTCCTTTATGCATTTGGATCACGATGGAAAGATTCGGATGGATTGCTCTTCACCGTGGGTGATGAAAGGGCTGGAGGGATCGATCGGTGACTACGACCTGATCGTCGCCAACGATCCCGACGCCGATCGGCACGGGATCGTCACCAAAACGGGCGGCTTGATGAACCCCAACCATTACCTGAGCGTCGCCATAGGGTACCTCTGCGAGTACCGGGGCTGGGGGTCGGAGAAGATGATCGGCAAAACGCTGGTCTCCAGTGCCATGATCGACCGGGTCGCCGAGAGTTTCGGGCGGAAGATCTACGAAGTCCCTGTCGGCTTCAAGTGGTTTGTCCCCGGCATGATCTCCGGGAAGCTGGCTTTTGGCGGGGAAGAGAGTGCGGGAGCGAGCTTCCTGCGCTACGACGGGGGTGCCTGGTCCACGGACAAGGACGGCCTCATCATGACTTTGCTGGCGGCAGAGATCCTGGCCGTCACGGGCAAAGACCCGGCGACGATCTACCGGGAGTACGAGGAACGTTTCGGCCGGGCCTGCTACCGCAGGATCGACGCGCCCGCCGACCGGGAGCTCAAGGCCAATCTCAAAGCCCTGCGTGCCGAGGATGTGACGATCAAAGAACTGACCGGTGAGAAGATCGAAGCGATCTATACCCGGGCTCCCGGCAACGACGCCCCCATCGGCGGGCTCAAGATCGTTACGGCCGGCGGCTGGATAGCGCTGCGCCCCTCTGGGACGGAAGATATCTACAAAATCTATGCCGAAAGTTTTCGTTCCGAGGAGCATCTGGCCAAATTACTGGAGGAGGGGCAGGTGATGGTTGAAACCCTGTTCGGTGCCGAAAGCAGGAGGGAAAGATGATCGAATTTCGGATGCCCTGGAGAAACGAGAGCGAGGAGGGGTATCGACGCATCGCCATGGTACGGGATCGTCTGCAGTGGGAGAAGGAGCAGGGCATCAGCGGTTACTATCACCTGCCCGAAACAGAGGAGGGTCTGATTGGAAGGGTGGAATCGCTTGCGAGAGACGGGCTCCCCAGGGAGGTGGAGACCCTGGCGGTGATCGGCATCGGCGGTTCCTCTCTGGGGGCCAAGGCGATCGACAGGGCACTGCGGGTCGGGCGGCCGGATATCAAAGAACTGCTCTTTCTGGAAAACACCGATCCATTGGATATCGCCGAAAAGTTCGCAAGGATCGATCGGGAACGGACGCTCTTTCTGCTCATCTCCAAATCGGGCGGGACCATCGAGACGCTCTCGATCTTCAGAGCGGCGGTGGCCCATTTCGATCTCAAGATCGCCGGCAGAGACCGACGACGTATCTGGGTCGTCACCGACGAAGGATCGCCACTTTGGTCCTTTGCCCGACATTACGATCTGGAGCATTTCGCCGTCCCGTCCAATGTGGGCGGACGTTTTTCTGTCCTGAGCGCGGTGGGGCTGGTACCGTTGACCCTGGCAGGATACGATACACGGAGTCTGCTGAAAGGCGCGGCGGCGTACGGCAGGCGCTTCTGGAGTGATCTCGAGGATCTCCTGTTGCACAAAGCGCTTTTCCTGGCCGAGCACCGAGAACGATATCCGATGAACGTTCTCTTTGCCTACGGCAGCTGTCTGGAGGATCTGAGTGCGTGGTATGTACAGCTGTGGGGAGAGTCCCTGGGCAAGATCTCCGAAAGCGGAGAACAGAGAGGCTTGACCCCGCTGGGGCAGATCGGCTCGGTGGATCAGCACAGCTTTCTTCAGTTGATCGTCCAGGGACCGCAGGACAAAACCGTGACCTTCCTCAAGGTCAAGGAGTTCGGAAGGGATCTGCCGATCCCTGCACTGGAATTGAAATACCTGGAATCGAGTGCCTATGTGGAGGGCTCGAGTCTGGGGATGCTACTGGAAGCGGAGTGTGACGCCACCTACGAAAGCGTCCGCCGGCACGGAGTCCCTACGGATATGATCGTCCTGGACCGTCTCGACGAGGAGCATCTGGGAGAACTGATCTATCATTATGAACTCCTCACCTCGGCAACGGCGGCGATACTGGAGGTCGATCCCTACGATCAACCCGGTGTGGAAGAGGGGAAACAGATTCTCAAAGAGAGATTCCGGCAAATCTCCGGGACAAAGGATTAGATCGTGGCACTGGCGATTATGGGATCGGGGGGAGACGCCCCCGGAATGAACGCGGCGGTCAAGAAGTTTGTCGACTATCTCTACAAAAAAGGGGAGACCCCCTACCTGATCTATGACGGTCTGGAAGGCCTCATCGACGGCCGGATCAAAAAGGCGGAGCACCGGGATGTGGCGGGGATCCTTCACCGGGGCGGCTGCGTGATCCGCTCCTCCCGCTCCAAACGGTTCTACGATGCCGCCTACCGCCGTCAGGCCTACGAGAACCTCCAAAAGCATGAGATCGACGGCCTGGTGGTTCTGGGCGGTGACGGATCTTTTCGGGCGATGGATATCTTCAGCAAAGAGTTTCCCCTCAATTTTGTAGGTATTCCTACCACTATCGACAACGATATCTACGGGACCGAATACTGCCTGGGGGTCGATACGGCGCTCAACACTATCCGTGATGCTCTGGACAGAATCTATGACACCGCCTCCACCTTCAACCGGGCCTTCGTCGTGGAGGTGATGGGACGGGAGTGCGGCTATCTGGCGGTGATCTCGGCTCTGGGCTCCGGAGCGGAGATCTGCGTGATTCCGGAAGTCGATTTCAACCGCCCGGTCACCGAAGCGCGGCTCAAAGATGAGATCGCCCACGGGCGAGGCTATATCCTGGCTATCGTGGCGGAAGGAACCCATAAAACCCAGGAGATCGCTGCGTGGCTCGAAGAGAGTATGGGGATGGAGACCCGGATCACGGTCCTGGGACATATTCAGCGGGGTGGGGCTCCCAGCAGTTATGACCGACTGATGGCCTTCGAGTTCACCGTTCGGGCGGTGGATCATCTGCTCAAAAGCGAACACTCCAACAAAGTCGTCGTCTACAATGAAGGGGGATTCGGTATGATGGGGATCGACGATATCGTCAACAATAAATACCGGATCAATCCCCGTCACCTGGCAATGCTCAATATTCTGGATTGAGAATGCGGAAAAGAGATGGGTTAGTAGTGCAGAATTACGCGATTCCTACCGTCTTGTTTCCCTTGATAAAGTGCAAAATCCGCTCGTAAAAGAGCATCACGAAAGCTTTCAGTATCCCTCTCATACAATGTTGAACCGATTGTGACCGTCATTTTAAGCCTCTTTTCCTCGTAATGGAGGATGGAAGACTGAATCATTTTACGGATTCGTTCCGCCTCTAAATAGAGTGTATCGGCATCGGTGTCTGGGAAGAGAATCAAGAACTCTTCTCCACCCCATCGAAGAATCTTTTGGTTAGGACAGATTTTTTTCAACTTTGATGCAAGTTGTTCCAATACATGATCTCCACATTCATGTCCGAAACTGTCATTGATTTTCTTAAAATGATCGATATCCAACAACAAGACTCCGAGACGAGATGATGTTTTTTGGCATTCCTCAACCATCTCACTCAAGGCACGTCGATTGAAAAGATCTGTAAGGGGATCTCTTTTCAGGTCGTGTATCAGTTGACGGCTAAACGCCTGTTCTTTCAAAGCATATAGATAAGAGAGTGCGCTGATAATCAGGAGGAAAATCAGTAGATTCAGCCAATGAAAACGTTGGAGCCACAGGGAATCTATTGGGAGGCGGGAATATTCGAAAAGAGGGCTTATGTCAACCCATAGAGCGAGAAAAACAATGAAAGCAAGGCGTAGAAAATAGACTATTCTTGAATAGCTGTTAATAAAGAACGGAAGCATAGCGGGAATATAGAAGTAGAACTGAAATCCGGCCTCTTTGCCGAGTAACCAGGTAGCGAGGAAGTTGCTCCCGATGAGCTCTCCATAAACGAGCCATCCGATCTTGGAATCATCTTTGCTCCTGAGTGTAGGAATTCCTAAAACAAAGATACAATAAAGATAAATACCGACACTCAGAAGATTAACAGCTACCAAAATGGGAATATCCAAGAATATAAAAAGTAGCATAAAAAGAGCGTGAGAGGTCATCGCGGTCACTAGACCGTAAAACCCGATCTGCCAGTAATAGCTTTCTTTGTCGAGTTGCTGAAGGATCTCTGAAAGCCTAGCAATCTTCATGGGAGTCTATCTATCCTGAAACTCTGGCCGATTCAATCCCGCCGGCTGAGTTCTTTGCAGAGGCTGACGAAATATTTGGCGTTCTCCACCGGGACATCGGGGAGGATACCGTGGCCCAGGTTGAAGATGTGGCGTCCCTCTTTCATCAGTTCGGCGAGAGAGGAGACGCACTCTTTTGTCGCTTCCTTGGAATAGAGGCGGCAGGGCTCCATATTGCCCTGCAGCACATAGCGATCTCCCAGTCTCTCCTTGGCCAGGGCCATGGGGGTGCCCCAGTCCACACCGAAGACGTCGAAGTTGCCGTAGACCCAGCCCCGCTCCACGAAAGCGGCGATTCCCTTGGGGAACATGATGACGGGGATGTGGGGGTACTTCTCTTTGAGATATTCGGCGATCTCGACCATGTATTTCCAGGAGAACTCGTCGTATTTGCTGGGCTCGATGGCGGCGGCCCAGCTGTCGAAGATCTGTACCACATCCGCGCCGGCGAGGATCTGCTTCTCCAGATAGAGCTTGACCACGTCGGTGACCTTGCGCAGGATCGCGTGGAGCAGCTCGGGATCGGTGTACATCATCTTCTTGCACAAGGTGTAGGTCTTGGTCCCTTGGCCCTCGATCATATAGGTGGCCAGGGTCCAGGGGGCGCCGGCAAACCCGATGAGGGCTTTGTCGTCGGCCAGGCGCTCCCGGACGAGGCGGATCGTCTCGTAGACGTAGGTGAGCTTATCCGCCGCCTCTTCCCCGCCGATGAGGGCGTCCAGATCCTCACGGTCACGGATCGGTTCGGCGAAGACCGGGCCTTCCCCTTTGACGAAATCGAGTTTCATCCCCATCTCGTTGGGGACCACCAGGATGTCGCTGAAGAGGATCGCCGCATCGACCCCGACGATGTCGACCGGCTGCAGGGTCACCTCCGCCGCCAGTTCGGGATTGTGGCAGAGGTTGAGGAAGTTGCCCGCTTTTTGGCGGACCTCCATATATTCGGGAAGGTAGCGGCCCGCCTGGCGCATCATCCAGACCGGGGTATAGGGGGTGGGTCGCCCGAAGCAGGCGTCGACGAAGATCTTTTGGCTCATCAGTGAGAGTCTCCCTTGTGCATGAAATAGAAAGCCAGGGCCAGGAAGAGAATGGCGCCGGCGAGCATCAGCATATCCAGCGCTCCGC
>Ga0256832_1001044_pt1 | contig 18543 bp, 20 predicted proteins | sample 134614metaG_FD_190534 | JGI IMG/M metagenome (GOLD analysis project Ga0256832, IMG submission 190534) | Hydrothermal vent microbial communities from Lau Basin, Pacific Ocean - 134-614 | ecosystem: Environmental > Aquatic > Marine > Hydrothermal vents | place: Pacific Ocean: Lau Basin | collected...
GGGTGCGTGGCTGATGATTCATGGGCGACGAGTATAACAGCGGGTCGAACTTGGGGCGTGTAACGCGGTGGGCGGGGAGTATGGGCCGGTTTCGCCGGATCGCGCGGGGCGGGGCGTGCAGCGCTGGGGCAATTCCAGTATATTGAGCACCCTCCGGTCGCTGTCGATACCGGAGTGTCCTTATCATGTGTCGGAACCCGATGAGAATATTGCTCAGCAACGATGACGGCTATCTGGCGCCTGGCCTGAAGGCGCTTGCCGATGCGCTGCGAGACCGGGCCGAGATTCTTGTCGTGGCGCCCGATCGGGATCGCAGCGGCGCGAGCAATTCCCTGACCTTGGAGAACCCGTTGCGCGTGCGGCGCGCGGCGAACGGGTTCCACTATGTCAATGGCACGCCGACGGATTGCGTGCATGTCGCGATCACGGGCCTCCTCGACGAGGAACCCGACATGGTGTTCTCGGGGATCAATCTCGGCGCCAACCTGGGAGACGATGTGCTCTATTCCGGTACCGTCGCGGCCGCCACCGAGGGGCGTTTTCTGGGTTTTCCCGCAGTGGCGATCTCGATCGATTCCTTTACTCCGCGCCACCTCGATACCGCCGCGCGTGTCGCGGTCGAGTTGCTGACTCAGTTGCGCGCGCGGCCGCTGGATCGCTTCACCATTCTCAATGTCAATGTGCCGGATATCCCGTGGGCGGATCTGCAAGGCTTGCGCGCCACGCGTCTCGGGCATCGCCATAAGGCGGAGCCGGCGATCCGCGCGAGCGACCACCGGGGCGAAACCATCTACTGGGTCGGTCCGCCGGGGCCGGAGCAGGATGCCGGGCCGGGCACCGATTTCCATGCGCTGCGTAGCGGCTATGCATCGGTGACGCCGTTGCGCGTCGACCTGACCCACGAGGCCGCGCTGCCGCGGCTCGAAAGCTGGCTCGAGGCCTGGGCATGATCGCGGGTATCGGTTATCAGGGGATCGGGATGACCTCGCAGCGTACCCGCGAGCGTCTGGTCGAACGTTTGCGCCAGCGCGGCATCCAGGATCCCAGGGTGCTCGATGCGATCCGCAACACGCCACGCCATATCTTCGTCGATGAAGCCCTGGCGAGCCGCGCCTACGAGGATACGGCCTTGCCGATCGGGCACGGTCAAACCATTTCGCAACCGTTTATCGTCGCATTGATGACGCAAGCCCTGCTCGAACGGCAGCCGATGAACAAGGTACTCGAGATCGGTACCGGTTCGGGGTATCAGACGGCGATTCTGGCGCAGCTGGTGAAGCGGGTATACAGCGTGGAACGCATCGAGGCCCTGCTGAAGCTCGCGCGCATGCGCCTGCGCGCGCTGAAGTTGAAAAACGCCCATCCACGACACTGTGACGGTGGCATGGGCTTGCCCCAGTACGCGCCCTATGATGGCATCATCGTCACCGCGGCCCCGGAATACATTCCCGAGTCGCTGATCGAGCAGTTGGTCGTCGGGGGGCATATGATTCTGCCTTATGGGCAACGCAATCGCCAACAATTGGTGCGGGTCGTCCGCACCCCCCACGGCTATGAGACCGAACGTCTCGAATCGGTCAGTTTCGTGCCCTTGCTCGGAGGAACCCAGTAGTGAGCCTGTTCGGCGCCTTGTATGACAAAACCCTGAACTGGTCGCGACACCCGCACGCCGAGCGTTACCTGGCCGGGCTGAGCTTTGCCGAGTCTTCGTTCTTCCCGGTGCCGCCGGACGTGATGCTCGCGCCGATGGCGCTGGCGCGCAACGATCGGGCTTTGCGCTTCGCCTTATTGACCACGATCGCTTCGGTGCTGGGTGGCCTGCTCGGCTACGCCATCGGTCATTTCGGCTTCGAATTGGTCGAGCCCTGGCTGCACAAGCTCGGTTATTACGAGAAATATCTGGTAGTGCGTGGCTGGTTCAATGAATGGGGTTTCTGGGCGATGCTGATCGCGGGTTTCAGTCCGATTCCATACAAGCTGTTTACGATTACCGCCGGGGCGGTGTCGATGGCGTTGCTGCCGTTCGTGCTGGCCTCGGCGATCGGGCGCGGCGCGCGCTTCTTCCTCGTCGCCTTTCTGATCGCCCGTGGCGGGGAGACGATGGAACGCCATCTCCGCCGGTATATCGATGCCATCGGATGGGGGCTGGTCGTATTGATTCTTGCCTATGTCGGCTATAAGACGATGAGCTGAGCGCGCGATGCCGCGATGGGTGCGATGGATTCCGCTGGGCTTGGTTCTCGCGCTGGCACTCGGCGCCTGCGCGCGCTACAACAATGCGCCGGTGGAGAGCCGCGCGAGCCCGTGGCATCGCGTCGCGGCGCCGACCTACCATATCGTGAAACGGGGCGATACCCTGTATGAGATCGCTTGGCGCTACCGCCTCGACTACCGCAAGCTGGCGACATGGAACGGCATTCGCGAGCCCTATCTGATCTATCCCGGGCAGCGCCTTCTGCTGCATCCTCCGACGCGCTCCACGCGGGCCGGTTCCGCCCCGACGCATGCGCTCCGCAAGCCCGTGTCCGGGACGAGGATTCCGCCCGCAAGCCGCGTCACGCACGCCTCACGCAAGCCGCACCGGCTCCACTGGGTCTGGCCCGCGCGCGGGCAGGTCGTCCAACGTTTCGTGGCGGGTTCGCGGCTCAATCAGGGGATCCATATCGCGGGACAGCTGGGTCAGGCAATTCGTACAGCGGAAAGCGGAAAAGTCGTATACGCCGGGAGTGGACTTCGTGGATACGGCAAGCTTATTATCGTTAAGCACAATAACAATTATTTCAGCGCTTACGGGTTCAACCGCAAACTGCTGGTAAAAGATAAACAGAGGGTGGCCAGGGGGCAGCGGATCGCCGAGATGGGCAAGGGGCCGGATGGTCGTCCATTGCTGCATTTCGAGATCCGACGGGCAGGGAAACCCGTGAATCCGTTGCGGCTGTTGCCCCGTTAGCTTTTTCGGGCCGACGGTTTGTTGGCTTGGCTCTCCACGATAAGGAGGCAGGAGCGAATGAAAGAGGATGAAGATACGAAACCGGCGCCGGAGGTGAAGGCGCGAGAGATTGGGGGGGATGGGGAACACGTCTATGCCGCGGGCGAGGTGAGCGCCGCGCAGATGGATGCGACGCGTGTCTACCTGTCGGAGATCGGCGCGTCCGCCCTGTTGACGGCGGAGGAAGAGGTCTATTTTGCCCGGCGCGCGCAGAAAGGTGACGAGGCCGCGCGCAAGCGCATGATCGAAAGCAATCTGCGCCTGGTGGTGAAGATTGCGCGCCGCTATATGAACCGGGGCCTGGCATTGCTGGATCTGATCGAAGAGGGCAACCTCGGATTGATCCGGGCGGTCGAGAAGTTCGACCCGGAGCGGGGCTTTCGTTTTTCCACCTACGCCACTTGGTGGATTCGTCAAACCATCGAGCGCGCGATCATGAACCAGACGCGCACGATCCGCCTGCCGATCCATGTCGTCAAGGAGATCAACGTCTACCTGCGCGCGGCGCGCGAGTTGACGCAGAAGCTGGATCACGAGCCGAGCGCCGAGGAGATCGCCCGTCTGCTCGGTCGTCCGGTATCCGAGGTCGAGCGCATGCTCGGCCTGAATGAACGGGTTTCCTCGGTGGACACGCCCTATGGCAAGGATGCCGACAAGCCGCTGCTCGACACCATTGCCGATGACGAGGCGCCGGATCCGACCCATGTGCTGCACTCGGAAGAGCTCAAGCGCCATTTGGAGAAATGGCTGGAGCGTCTGAATGACAAGCAGCGCGAGGTGGTGCAACGGCGCTTCGGCCTGCATGGCTACGAGAACTCGACACTGGAGCAGGTTGCGCGCGAGTTGGGCGTGACGCGGGAACGGGTGCGCCAGATCCAGATCGATGCCTTGCGGCGCTTGCGTCGGATTCTCGAAAAGGACGGTTTCTCGCTCGAGGCCATTTTCAAGTGACCGGCGGATGGCCGCGTGGTGAGACCTGGGCACTGGTATCCGTCTGGCGGGCATGGGATCATGCGGGTTTTCGGTCATGCTTCTACGGAGTTTCGTTCCCGGGAGCAGGCGGCCACTGCCTCGGCGGGAAACGACCGCTTTTCCGGACTCCGTGGCTGCCGGCCTCTTGCGTTCCCGCGCGAGAACGCAGAGCCGCTTCGGCTCCCCCAAGATCCATGACCGGCCAATCTGTTACGGGAGATCCTGAGTGGATATAGCCGAGTTGCTCGCCTTCAGCGTCAAGCACGATGCTTCGGACCTGCATCTTTCCGCCGGCCTGCCGCCGATGATCCGTGTCGATGGCGACATCCGCCGCATCAATGTGCCGGCGCTGGATCACAAGGTCGTGCATGGCTTGGTCTACGACATCATGAACGACCGCCAGCGCAAGGATTACGAGGAATTTCTCGAGGTCGATTTCTCGTTCGAGATTCCGGGCCTGGCGCGTTTCCGCGTCAACGCGTTCAACCAGGATCGCGGCGCCTCGGCGGTGTTTCGTACGATTCCTTCCAAGGTGTTGACGCTGGAAGATCTGGGTTGTCCGGATACCTTCAAGGAGATCATCAATGTGCCGCGCGGCATGGTGCTGGTCACCGGGCCGACCGGCTCGGGCAAATCGACCACGCTGGCGGCGATGATCGACCATAAGAACGACAATGAGTACGGTCATATCCTCACCATCGAGGACCCGATCGAATTCGTCCATCAGAGCAAGAAGAGCCTGATCAATCAGCGTGAGGTGCACCGCGACACATTGGGTTTCGCCGAGGCCTTGCGCTCGGCGCTGCGCGAGGATCCGGACATCATCCTGGTCGGCGAGTTGCGCGACCTGGAAACCATCCGTCTGGCGTTGACCGCCGCCGAGACCGGCCACTTGGTGTTCGGCACCTTGCACACCAGCTCGGCGGCGAAGACCATCGACCGCATCGTCGATGTCTTTCCGGGTGGCGAGAAGGACATGGTGCGTTCGATGCTGTCGGAATCGTTGCGCGCGGTGATCGCCCAGACCCTGTTGAAGAAGATCGGCGGCGGACGTACCGCCGCGTGGGAGATCATGATCGGCACGCCGGCGATCCGCAATCTGATCCGCGAGGACAAGGTCGCGCAGATGTATTCGGCGATCCAGACCGGCCAGGCTTATGGCATGCAGACCCTCGACCAGCATCTCAAAGAGCTGGTCGACCGCGGCATGATCAGTCGCGCGGACGCCCGCGCCCGCGCCATGGACAAGGCGGCTTTTACCGTTTGATGACAGCCCGGCGCGATGGCGCCGGTAACAGCGAGGTGAACCCGTGGACTTCAATTCCCTGTTGAAAGTGATGGTCAAGAAGCAGGCCTCGGACCTGTTCATCACCTCGGATCTGCCGCCGAGCCTGAAGGTCCATGGGCGGATCATGCCGGTGTCGAACTCGCGCCTGAGCGCGGAGCAGACGCGCGAGCTGACCTTGTCGTTGATGTCGCCGGAGCAACGCGAGGAGTTCATGGCGACCAAGGAGTGCAACTTCGCGATCAGCGCGCGCGGGGTCGGGCGCTTTCGCGTCAGCGCCTTCGTGCAGCGGGATTCGGTCGGCATGGTGTTGCGGCGTATCGAGACCATCATCCCGACCTTGGAAAAGCTGATGCTGCCGCCGGTGATCAAGCAGATCGCGATGGAGAAACGCGGCCTGGTGATCTTCGTCGGCGCCACCGGCACCGGCAAGTCCACCTCGTTGGCGGCGATGATCGGTTATCGCAACCGTCACGATACCGGCCATATCATCTCGATCGAGGATCCAATCGAGTTCATGCACAACCATCAGGGCTGTATCGTCACCCAGCGTGAGGTCGGCATCGATACCGAATCCTACGAGGTGGCGTTGAAGAACACCTTGCGCCAGGCGCCCGACGTGATCCTGATCGGCGAGGTGCGGTCGCGCGAGACCATGGAATACGCGATCGCCTTTGCCGAGACCGGCCACCTGTGCCTGACTACCTTGCATGCCAACAACGCCAACCAGGCGCTGGATCGCATCATCAACTTCTTTCCGGAGGAGCGTCGCGCTCAGTTGCTGATGGATTTGTCGTTGAACCTGAAGGCGATCGTCGCGCAACAGTTGGTGCGTCGGCCCGATGGCAAGGGACGGCGCGCGGTGGTCGAGGTGATGTTGAACACGCCGCTGGCCTCGGACTATATCCGCAAGGGCGAGGTGCACAAGCTGAAGGACCTGATGAAGCGCTCGACCGAGCAAGGCATGCTGACTTTCGATCAGGCGCTATACGATCTCTACCGTCAGGGCGAGATTACCGAGGAAGACGCCTTGCGCCATGCCGACTCGGCCAACGAGGTGCGGCTGATGATCAAACTCGGAGCGAGCAGCGAGGCGGGCTACTATGCCGACCGGGTCAGCGATGTGACCCTGATGGATACCGGTGACCATTGATCGTCCGGTCGAATGGACGGAATGGCGCCGGGAATCACCCGGAATCCGGGCGGATCGGTGACAGAACGAAGTGCTCGACCTCGGCGCCGAGCATGGCGATCGAGCCGGAACGACGGCTGACCTGGTCGTCGCTGAACTCGAAGTGATAGAGGCGCCGGAGGCGCAGTCCCCGCTCGCCACGCGCGACCCGAATGCCGCGTAGCGCCACGGTTTCGTCGAGAAACTGGAAGCCTCGTCGCCGACAGGCCTCGCGGCTGACCTCGATCGCGATCTCGCGAGCCCGCGCGCTGTCGAGCAGAAACCAGGCAGCGGCGAAGAGCAAGGCCAGTAGGATCAGGCTGCCTTCGGTGCTCATCATTCCTCCGGGTCGGCATGGAAGCGCTACTCTGCCAAGCCTCGCGCGGGAATGCAATCCAGGCCGGCCCCCAGGACCACGTTCTATCTAAGCGCTTAACTTAATTGATAAAGCTGGGGTGGCGTCGGCCCGGAAAACTCGGAGGCAGGGATGCCGACGCCACCCCGGTCGAAACCTGGATGACGGGTCCTGGGGCCCGGGCCGATTCCGCGCGCTGAGGGCATTCGCCGGTAAGGCGAGGATCTCACCGCGACGACACCCACGAGTACGAGGAGCGTTTGCAATGACCGACAATTCATGGGCGACGAGTCTGTCGGCCCGGCCGGTGACAGGGTAGTCCGCGTGGCGGAGCTGGCGCTGACGCCTTTCGCGCCGGGCGGGATCAGCCTGCGTCTGCGCGGCCGTTGGACCCGCGAAGCGCGGCGACCCTCGCTCGACGAGGCGCTGGAAATCCTCGCGGCGGTGCCGCGGGCGATGCCGGTGCGCCTCGAGGCCGGGGCGCTGGAGGCCTGGGACAGCACCCTGGTGGTGTTCGTCCGTGATCTGCAACGCCGGTTGCGTACCCAGGGGCGGGAGCTGGATGTCGGCGCGCTGCCGGAAGGTGTGCGGCGCCTGCTGTCATTGGCCAACGAGACCGAGAACGCCGGGGTGGCCAAGCGGAACAGGCGCGCCGGTTGGTTGACGCGCATCGGCGAACAGGCGATTGCGTTCTGGAACGCCGCCGCGGACATGCTCGACTTCGTCGGGGAAACGCTGCTCGCGATCTTCTCGATTCTCGCCCGGCGCAACCCGATGCGCTGGCGCGAGCTGGCATATCAGTTTCTGCGCGCCGGTCCGTCGGCGTTGCCGATCGTGAGCCTGATCAGCGTATTGATCGGCTTGGTGCTGGCTTTCGTCGGCGCGGTACAGTTGCGCCATTTCGGTGCCGAGATCTATATCGCTGATCTGGTCGCGCTGGGTATGTCGCGCGAGATGGGGGCGATGATGACCGCGATCATCGTCGCCGGGCGCACCGGCGCCTCTTTCGCCGCCGAACTCGGCAGCATGCAGGCGAACGAAGAGATCGACGCGATCCGTACCTTCGGCATCGATCCGATGAGCTTTCTGGTGGCGCCGCGGGTGTTGGCCTTGAGTCTGGCGATGCCCTTGCTGACGCTGTATTCCGACCTGCTCGGGATGATCGGCGGCGCGCTGGTCAGCTGTGGCATGATGGGGCTGTCGTTCCCGGAGTACTACAATGAGTCGGTGGCTTCGGTCGATCTGGTGGATTTCGCTGTCGGCTTGCTCAAGGGTTCGGTGTTCGGCGTGTTGATCGCGTTGGCCGGCTGCCTGCGCGGTATGCACAGCGGCCGCAACTCGGCGGCGGTGGGCGAGGCGACGACCTCGGCGGTGGTCACCTCGATCGTCGCCATCGTGGTGGCCGATTCGATTCTGACCGTGCTCTACGACGCCTTGGGGTGGTGATGACGGAAGCACACATTCAGGTCCGTGATCTGACCATGGCCTATGGCGATTTCGTCATCCAGCACGATCTGAGTTTCGACGTGCGGCGGCGCGACATCTTCATCATCATGGGGGGGAGTGGTTGTGGCAAGAGCACGCTGTTGCGCCATCTGGTGGGGCTGAAATCGCCGGCGCGGGGGTGTGTGGCGATCGACGGGGTCGATCTGTGGCATGTCTCCCAGGCCGAGCGTGACGCGGTGTTGCGGCGTACCGGTATGTTGTTTCAGAGCGGCGCGCTGTGGAGCGCGATGACCCTGGCCGAGAACATCGCGCTGCCGCTGGAGCGCTATACCTCGCTGTCGGCGGCCGAGATCCGTGATCTGGCCTCGTTGAAGCTGGCGCTGGTCGGGCTGGCGGGTTTCGAGGATTACTATCCTTCCGAAATCAGTGGTGGCATGAAGAAACGCGCCGGCCTGGCGCGCGCGATCGCGCTGGATCCGGAGATCCTGTTCTTCGACGAGCCCTCGGCCGGTCTCGACCCGATCAGCGCGAAGCTGCTCGACGATCTGATCCTCGAACTGCGCGACAGCCTCGGCGCGACCATCGTTGTCGTCACCCACGAGCTGGCCAGTATCTTTGCAATAGGGAATAATTCGGTGTTTTTGGATGCGGAGTCACGCACGATGATTGCTGGTGGGGATCCCAACGAACTGCTGGCCCATTGCGACGACGAGCGTGTGCAGCGCTTTCTGCGTCGTGGGGAGCTCCCGGCATGAGCCGCCCGGTCAGCGCGACCGCGATCGGCGCCTTTGTGGTCGGCGCGCTGGTATTGTTGGTCGCCGGCGTGCTGGTATTGACCCGGGGCGAGTTCGGCAGGGAGCGGCCGCGCTATGTGCTCTACTTCGACGGATCGGTCGCCGGGCTGGACATCGGCGCGCCGGTGTTGTTTCGCGGTGTCAGCATCGGCAAGGTGGTGTCGATCCAGATCGACATGTACCCGAATCACCGGTTGGATATCCCGGTGATCGTCGAGTTGGAACCGGAGAAGGTGCATCCGCGCAAGGATGTGCGCGTCGGCACCGGCCTGGTGCGCCAGCTGGTGCACGAGGGACTGCGCGCGAAGCTCGCCACGCAGAGCCTGATCACCGGCAAGTTGCTGATCGAGTTGAGTCTCTACCCGGACGCGCCGCCGGCGACCGCGCGGTCCGAATCGGATTACCCCGAGATTCCCACGCTGCCGTCCGATTTCGCCGAGGTCACCGCGACGATCCGTTCGCTGAGCCGCAAGCTCGATGCGCTTCCGCTGGACCGTTACGCGCAACGCGTCGACCACATCCTTGCGCGTATCGAGGCCTTGGCCGACGCGAACGACCTTGACGGCATGATCCATGACGCGCGCGAAGCGGTGGCGAGCTTCGACAAGGTGGTCACCAGTCTGGCGCGCCACATCGATCCGGCGCTGCTCGAATTGCGTCGCGCCAGTCGCAAGACCAGCGAGGTGATGGATGCGATCGGCGCGACGGTGCGCCACGTCGATGCCAAGATCGACCCGCTCGGCGGCAAGGCCCTGGCGACCCTGGAATCGCTCGACCGCACCCTGATGACCGGGCGTCGCGCGATGCAGACGCTACGCGCGACCGTGTCGGCCGATTCGCCGCTGGGCAATGATTTGGCGCGTACCCTGCGCGAGATTGCCGATGCCGCGCGCGCGCTGCGCGTGCTGTCGGAGTTCCTGACTGATCATCCCGAGGCGATCCTGTCCGGGCGGAGGTGACCTTGAATCGATTCCTCTCTTGTCTGTGGCTTGCCGCCGTGGTGGCGCTCGCCGGCTGCGCCGCCGGCGTCTCCAGGCCGAACCATTACTATGTCTTGCCGAGCCTTGCCGATCTTCCCGGGAAACCGGCGTCGGCGCGTGCCGACGGCCTGTCGCTCGGCGTCCTCGAGATCGATCTGCCGGCCTATCTGGATCGCCCACAGCTGGTGGTGCGCGACAGCGCCGAGCGCATCGAGCTGCGCGAATTCGCGCGCTGGGCGGGGGCGCTGAAGTCCGATATCCAGCGCGTGCTGGCGCAAGATCTGGCGGTGCTGTTGCCCGGTGCCTCGGTCTACCGCCGGCCGTGGCCGCGTGGCGCACGCCCGCGCTGGTTGCTTGCGCTGGCGATCGATCGCTTCGATGCCGACCGTGCCGGTCGGGTACGGCTGTATGCCGCCTGGCAATTGCTCGACGGCGAGGCGCGGCGGCTGTTGGCCGAAGGGCGCGAACGGATCGAGCAGCGGCCCGAGGGGGGCGGCGAGGCGGCCTGGGTGGCGGCGCAGGGCGAGGCGCTGGCCGAGTTGGCGCGGCGCCTCGCCAAGCGTGTCAGCGCGTTGCCGGCAGTGCGCGGACGCGCCAATGGGCGATCGCCCAGCGCCAAAGCTCATCGAGTCCGTCCGGTCGCTCCGGCGGCAGCGGCTGGCGCAGAAATCTCAACGCCGAGAGCAGCGCTGGAAGTGGATCGTTGCGCTCGACCGGATGGGCGCGGTCGCTCTTGCTGAGCTTGCGGCCGGCGGCGTCGCGCACCAGCGGCAGGTGGGCGTAGGTCGGCGTGGGCAGGCCGAGTTCGCGTTGCAGCCAGACCTGGCGTGGGGTCGACAACAGCAGATCGGCGCCGCGCACCACATGATCGATGCCCCAGTCGGCATCGTCGACGACCACTGCGAGCTGGTAGGCGAAGCCCCCGTCGGCGCGGCGCACGATGAAATCGCCGAGATCGCGTTGCAGGTTCTGTGCGATCTCGCCATGGACGCGGTCGACGACCCGGATCGTCTCGTCCGGCGTCCGCGCGCGCAGCGCCAGGCCGGCGCTCTCCAGCGGCAGGCCGCGCGCGCGACAGCGACCGAAATAGCGCGGCCCTTCCGCGCCTTGCAGACCGGCGGCGCGGACGCGCGCGCGGCTGCAATCGCAGGCATAAAGCCGACCGCGGCGCGCCAGCGTGGCCAGCGCCGCGCGATGGCGCTCGGCGCGCTGCGATGGGTATTGCGGTGTTTCATCCCATGTCAGGCCGAAGGCTTCCAGGGTGCGCAGGATGTCGTCGGCCGCTTCGCGGCGCGCGCGGGTCTGGTCGATGTCGTCGATGCGCAACAGCCAGGCGCCGCCGACCGCGCGCGCATCGAGAAAGCTGGCGCAAGCCGCGACCAATGAGCCGAAGTGCAGCGGGCCGGTCGGTGATGGGGCGAAACGGCCCCGGTAGCCGCCGGCCTGTCCGTTCATCATCCCGCCAAGAAAAAACCGGCGCGCGGCCGGTTGTCGGAGGGAATTGGGCGTCGCTCAGCCCATCTGCTTTTCACGGATCTCATCGAGCGTCTTGCAGTCGATGCATTGGGTCGCGGTCGGGCGCGCCTCGAGGCGCCGGATGCCGATCTCGACGCCGCAGGATTCGCAGTAGCCATAGTCGTGGGTATCGAGACGCAGCAGCGCCTCGTCGATCTTCTTGATCAGTTTGCGCTCGCGGTCGCGGGTACGCAGCTCCAACGCGAACTCCGATTCCTGGGTCGCGCGATCGTTCGGGTCGGGAAAGTTGGCGGCGTCGGCCTGCATGTGATGGACGGTGCGGTCGACCTCTTCCATCAGTTCTTTCTTCCAGGCTTCGAGGATGTTGCGGAAATGCGCTTCCTGCTCTTCATTCATGTATTCCTCGTTCTTCTTCTCCTTGTATGGGGAGAAGCCGAACAGATTGACCTTTTCGTCAGCCTTTTTCTTGGCGGGCATAATGGACTCCATACATCCCAGTGGGCATGAGAAGGCGCATATCTATACCAGAATCACCTGGCGCCAGCAAGCGAGCCGGCCAGCTTGCATGACGGCGGAATCCGGATAGAATAGCGCGCGTTTTCCTTGACTGATACCTGAAGTATCGATGGGGCAGAGCGATGGCCGGATTGCAGGCGCTGATCTTCGATGTCGATGGGACCCTGGCCGATACCGAGAAGGACGGCCACCGGGTCGCCTTCAACGCGGCATTCCGTGACGCCGGTCTGGAGTGGGATTGGGACGAGGCGCTCTACGGCGAGTTGCTCGCGGTGACCGGCGGCAAGGAGCGGATGCGCTACTATATCGAGCGTTGGTCGCCGGCCTGTCCGGAAATCACGGATCAGGATGCCTGGATCGCCGGTCTGCATCGAGCCAAAACCGCTCACTATACGCGCATGCTCTCCGAGGGCGCGATCCCGCTGCGCCCTGGCGTGCGTCGCCTGCTCGATGAGGCGCGCGCGGAAGGCGTGCGCCTGGCGATCGCCACGACGACGACGCCGGCGAATGTCACCGCGCTGCTCGAACACACCTTGGGACCGGAGTCCATCGATTGGTTCGAGGTGATTGCGGCCGGCGACATCGTGCCGGCAAAGAAACCGGCGCCGGATATCTACGACTGGGCCTTGCGCAAGATGCGCTTGGCGCCGGAAGAAGTAGTCGCCTTCGAGGATTCCGGCAACGGTGTGCTGTCGGCCGCCGATGCCGGTATCCGGGACATCGTCGTGACGGTCAACGATTACACCCGGGATCACGATTTCTCCCGCGCCAGCGTGGTGCTCGACGGCTTAGGCGAACCCGGTCGGCCGGCCCGTTGTCTGGCGGGCGCGGCCCCGGCGGAAGGCGTCGTCGATCTGGGCTACCTGCGCGCGCGGCATGCCTGAGCGCCGATGACGGCTTCACGCGCGCGGTTGGCGTCCCGCATGGAGGGTATTGCGCCATTCCACGTCATGCGCATCCTGGCGCGGGCAAGAGCGATGGAAGCGAACGGTCGCGCGGTGGTCCATATGGAGGTCGGCGAGCCGCCCTTTCCGACGCCCGGGCCGGTCGTCGCGCAGGCGCGGCGGGCTCTCGATGCCGGTGAAACCTTCTATACCCCGGCGCTTGGTCTGCCGCGCTTGCGCGCGGCGATCGCGGACTACTACCAGGAGCGCTTCGGGGTTCGCTTGTCGTCCGATCGCATCGTCGTCACGCCGGGTTCCTCGGCCGGCTTGCAGTTGGCGCTTGCGATGCTGTGTGACGCGGGCAGCGAACTGCTGCTGACCGATCCGGGTTATCCCTGCAACCGCCATTTCGCCCGGCTGTACGGCATCACTCCGGTCGGTCTGCCGGTCTCGGCCGGGAACGCCTTCCTGCCAACCCTGGAACAGATCGAAGCCGCCTGGTCTCCGGCGACCCGGGCGCTGCTGCTCGCTTCTCCCGCCAATCCCACCGGCAGCGTGATCCCGCGCGAGCGACTGCGGGCGTATGCCGCATGTATCGAGCGGCTCGGTGGGGTGTTGATCGTCGATGAGATCTATCAGGGGCTCCACCACGGCATGTCGCCGCATAGCGTGCTGGAAGTCGATGACCGGGTCGTCGTCGTCAACAGTTTTTCGAAATATTTCTGCATGACGGGTTGGCGCGTGGGCTGGTTGGTATTGCCCGAGTCGTTCATCGAGGCGGCGGATCGTCTGGCCCAGAATATGTACTTGGCGGCCCCGACCCTCGCGCAGCATGCCGCGGTGGCGGCCTTGGCGCCGGCCACGCGTCCGATCCTCGAGGCGCGTCGCGAGGCGTTGGGGAAAAAGCTGCGCTGGGCCGAGCGCGAGCTGGCGTCCACCGGACTGGAGGTCACCCGTTCACCCGATGGCGGCTTCTATCTCTATGTCGGTCTTGCCGGGCTGCCGGTCACGGCCAGTGAATTCTGTCGCCGTTTGTTGGAAGAAGAGGGCGTGGCGGTGACGCCCGGTGTGGATTTTGGCGTCCATCGCGCGGAACGCCACATCCGCCTGGCCTGTGTCGCGGAAGATGGCGAGATGCGGACTGCCTTCGATGCCATTGGCCGTTTGTGCGCGACCTTGCTTCAGGGCGGATAGGATGATTGCATTTCGGATGTAAAGTTGAGTTACAATTGCCGCTGGCGTCGTATCGGAGTCATTCGCTCAGGGCCATCGCGTTTGAATGCCATCGACCTGACAAGGCGTGGGTCCGATCAAGCGAGTGGATCGGGCGACAGCGCCAAGCCTTTGAAATCAGGAGGCGTCAAGCGAAATCCAGTGCGATGGCCCTGGTCATTCGCTCGATTCAGGTTTCAGCGAGCGTGTCGATCTTTTATACTTGAAAGATTTGACGCGCTCGACGGACGGGCTGTTTGGGCAGCCGCGGGATACGGAACGGTGGATGCTTCGGGACAGCGGGCGCGTTGTCGGGTGATTTCATATTTTGTTTTGCTCAATTCGTAAAGAAACAAGCCAGAGGTTTGGGTATGCGTTTATTTATTATTCTGTTTGCAGCCATGTTATTTGCCGGTTGCGCCACCAAGGATCCCTATCCCGAGCTGTCCAGCGAGGGCAAGGTCACCAAACATGGATCCCGCTATCGCATTGCGCCGGGAGACACCTTGCAGATCTTCGTCTGGCGGAATCCCGATGTCTCGACATCGGTGCCGGTTCGTCCGGACGGCTATCTGACCGCGCCATTGCTCGAGGATGTGCTCGCGGCCGGAAAGACGCCGACCGAACTGGCGCGCGATCTCGAAAAAGCGCTCTCTGTCTATATCCGCGATCCGTTGGTGACCGTGATCGTCGGCGGTTTCGTCGGAAATTACAATGATCAGATCCGGGTCGTCGGCGAAGCCACTCAACCTCAAACTTTGCTCTATCGTGACGATATGTCCTTACTCGATGTCATGATCAGCGTTGGTGGCCTGACGGAGTTCGCGGATGGCGACAAGGCGGTTGTGATTCGTCGCGAGAAGGACGGGATAAAACAGTATCGTGTGCGCCTGGAGTCCTTGCTGAAAAAGGGGGATATCTCCGCGAACGCCCCGATGCAGCCGGGCGATGTGTTGATCATTCCCGAGGCCTGGTTCTGACGCGGGTGCCAGGGTGGCGCGGGAAGCTCGTGTCGGGCGGGGCGGATGTCCCTTTGGTAGTACTCGAGCCTCTTCCTGCTATGGCGATCAGTGAATCGTCTCCGGTCCGATGGCGCTCCGATCGCTTTGTTCGTCGACTTCTCTCCGCGCGGTTGTCGAAGTCGTGTTTTTGACTATTGGGTTTCAAGCTGAGTATTTATGGATAGTATTTTACTTCAACTGGCGTCTTATCTACGGGGTATCTGGCGGTACCGCTGGTGGATGTTGACGATTGCATGGATCATTTCCCTGATCGGCTGGATCATCGTCGCGCGCATGCCCGATCAGTATCAAGCCTATGCGCGTGTCTATGTCAATACCGATTCGGTGCTGCGTCCATTGCTGAAAGGGATCGCGGTACAGAGCCAGAATCAGCAGCGCAAGATCCGCTTGATGACCAAGACCTTGCTCAGTCGACCGAACCTCGAAAAGGTCATGCGGATGACCGATCTTGATCTTCATGCGAAAAATGACGCGGAAAAGGAAGAGATCGTCGACAAGCTGGCGGATGGCATTCATCTCAAGGGAACGAGTCGTGAGAATCTCTATTCGATCACCTATCAAAACAAGGATCCGAAACTGGCCAAGCTGGTCGTCAAATCATTGTTGACGATCTTCATGGAAAGCAGCTTGGGCGAGGAGCGCAAGGAAGAAGACCAGGCTCGCCAATTCCTGGAACAGCAGGTGGAAGACTATGAGCGTCGTTTGGCCGAGGCCGAGGACAATCGCAAATTGTTCAAACAGCGCAACCTCGGCTTCATGGCGGGGGAAAGTGGTGGATATTACGATCGCCTGCGCAAGGCCCAGGAGAAGGTGGCGAGCGCCGAGCTGGATTTGAAGATCACCAAGGAGAAGCTGGCCTCGGTGCAGGAACAGCTGGCGGGCGAGGCGCCGAGCCTGAGTGTCGACGAGCCGGAGTTCGTCGAATCGACCCAGACCGAGTATGATGCGCGCATCGAATCGTTGCAGCAGCGCCTCGATGAACTGCTCGTGCAGTATACCGAGAAGCATCCGGATGTCGCGGCGATCCGGCAGACATTGGCTGGCTTGAAGAAAAAGCAGCAAGCGGCGCGCCGCAAGGCCGCCAAGGTTCAGCAGATTCGGGAATCCACCGGCTCGGGTTCGATGTTCGGGCAGATGCGTCTCGAAGAGGCCAACCTGAAGGCCGCGATCGCGGCCAAGACGGCGTTGCTCAACGAGTACAAGAAGCGGGTCAAATCGCTGGAAGCCGCGGTCGACCGGGTGCTCAAGGTGGAAGCGGAAGCGGCGCAACTCAACCGCGACTATGAGATGCTGAAGCGGAATCGCTCGGTCTTGCAGGCGCGCCTCGAGGCCATGCGTTTGTCGCGAAAGGCGCAGTCCCGTGGGGATACGGTGCGATTCCGCGTCATCGACCCGCCGCGCGTGCCCCCCGAGCCTTCGGGTCCGAACCGTCTGCTCTTGAGCAGCATGGTGTTGGGGGCTGGCTTTGCCGTTGGTCTTGCCGTGGCGTTTCTGATGTCGCAGTTGCGTCCAACATTCGATGAGCGCCGAACCTTGGGAGAAGTGACCGATCTGCCTGTTCTCGGTAGCGTCGATATGGTCTGGACCTCGGAACAGATCAAGAAACGCCGCTTCGGCAACCTTGGTTATGCTCTTGGCGTGCTCGCCTTGCTGCTGTGTTTTGGCGCGGTGATGCTGATGCATTACAAGGATATACGGGTTTTGGACAACCTGTCTTCCATGATAGGGGTGAACTGAATGAGCATTATCGAACGAGCCGCCAGGTACGCGGATACCGGCAAGAAGAAGTCGGATAAGGTCGATCCGAGCCAAGCGGAGGAGGCCACGCTTTCGTCTGATGGTGAGGGGGTGGGCGAACCCGTCGAAGGCGCGAGTAAAACCGCCAGGAACAAACGGCAGGCCACCCGAAAACGCCGCATCGCGCAAGAACTGCTCGACGAACTCGATGCGGATATCGGTGATGTCATGCCAGCGGGTACGAGGAAAGGCAGCAGCAAATCCCCGGAACGCTACCTTGTCGATGGCGCCATGGACGAACCCATCCCCGATCCATCGCTGGCTGCCGAGGCCGGCGAACCCCATGATTCGGAATACGCCTTCGAGGGGATGCCCGCCGAACATGCGCGTGTGAAAGGCCATGATGAGCTGGTGGTGGAGATTGAGGCGTTGCGTCTCGAAGGCATTCTTCCGCCGCATGCGGACCGATCGCGTCTTTCGGAGGAATACCGCCTGATCAAGCGGCCGGTCCTTCAGAATGCGTTTGGTCGCCGCGCCGCTGGCGCCGCCCATCCCAACCTCATCATGGTGACGAGTTCGGTTGCCGGCGAAGGCAAGACCTATACCTCGCTGAATCTGGCCATTTCCATCGCCATGGAGATGGACCGGACCGTGCTGTTGGTGGATTCGGATCTTGCCAAACCAGGTCTTTCCCGTCTGCTGGGTATCCAGAACATGCCGGGGCTGACTGACCGTTTGTCCCATGCGGATACCGATACCGCGGAATTCATCCTGCCGACGGATATTCCGAAGCTTCGGATCATTCCGGCGGGTACCCGCCACGAGCGTTCCACCGAGCTGCTCGCGAGTCAGACGATGAATGAGCTGCTCGACGAGTTGGCGCTGCGTTATCCGGATCGTGTCGTGTTGTTCGATTCGCCGCCGTTGCTGGCAACGAGTGAAGCCAGCGTGCTTGCGGGACACATGGGGCAGATTCTGATGGTGGTGGAGGCCGAGGCCACCCCTCAGTACCTGGTGAAGGAAGCGCTGCATCGTATCGAGGATCAGAGCAAGGTATCGCTTATCCTGAACAAGGTCAGTTCCGATGTGTTCAGTGGGAGACTGGGTGGATACAAGGGGTACGGTTATGGCTATGGATATGGCTATGGATACGGGAATGAAAAAGCGTGAGTCGAATGCTGCTTCGCGTCCGCGAAGCCATGTGTTGTTTCCGTAAGCCGCAGCGTTTCTTTGGACGTATACTCGTCGCCCATAACTATCCGGCCATGGCGGCCACCCTTAGCGCCATTGAGCTTGTCGTGGAAACCCGCCATGGAATGTCATGGCTCGTTTCCGCGTCTGTTTCAGGGTTGCGGGGCGTATCCTCGAAATACCCTGAATTCATGGGCGATGAGCATGACTCCATGGCGGAGGACTCGGAGAACGCTTGTTTCGATCAGAAGATGGGCCGCCTTGCTTTCCATGGAGGAGCGGTGATGCCGGAATTTATTTTTATTTTTATATTTTTATTTATTTTCGCTAATGCTTTTTCTTTTTAAAAAAAGACGATTTTCTTCCCATTTCCCCCGATGGCTGCCTTTTTTTATCAGGCGCATTTTTCTCGGGTTCATTGCCCTGGGTTTCTTTCTTCCAGATGAGATTTGGGCAGTGACTCCGAGGGCGGAGTGGGGGATCACGACGCGTTTGCTTTATACCGATAACGTA
>Ga0256832_1001045_pt1 | contig 18526 bp, 14 predicted proteins | sample 134614metaG_FD_190534 | JGI IMG/M metagenome (GOLD analysis project Ga0256832, IMG submission 190534) | Hydrothermal vent microbial communities from Lau Basin, Pacific Ocean - 134-614 | ecosystem: Environmental > Aquatic > Marine > Hydrothermal vents | place: Pacific Ocean: Lau Basin | collected...
TCCCCCGAAAGGCTGTACACGCATAGATGGTATTTGCCGGAAGGCAGCGTGCTTATATCTATATAGAAGGTACCCGTCTTTCCACCTGGCTGCATTTGGCGAAAGCCCGATAAGCGGCCCTGCTCGTCAAAAAGGCGGGCTGTTGAGAACATTTCGCCTTTGCCTTTCGGCAAATGGGGGACAGTGATGAAGACTTGTTCACTCGCCGGATTGGGGTAGGTGTGCAGTGTCTGGAATTTGGCGAAAGCCGGAATCTCCTGCACAGAGGTGATGATGCTTACGTCGGGATCTACTTCGATTTGGCCATTGGTGGTGCTGCCTTCCAGTACCTCCAGCGTCTGGCCGGAGCTTTGATCGTAGAGGCGGTCCTGGTGGCCCGTGGGCCAGGTGATGAGGATGGAGTCGGCGCTGCTGTTGGCGCCCAGCCCGAAGATGAGGGTCTCGGAGTTTTGGCCGAGGAAACCGATGCCGCAGTGGGTGTATTTCATCTGATACTGCCCGCCGGCCCATAGTTCGATGCGGCTGCCGATGCCGTCGCGGTTGCTGAGTACGCCCTCGAGACGGATTTTAATCCAGTGGTTGTTGCCTCCGCTGTTTTGCCAGAGCTGGGAGTTGTAGGGAGCGGTGTTGACGACCATCATGTCGGGGTAGCCGTCGTTGTTGAAATCTCCTGTGGCATTGTTGAAACTGGTAACGGTGTCGCCCTCAAAACCCGCATCGGGCTGGGAGAAAGTGCCGTCGCCTTCGTTTTCAAAGAAGGTGGAGGTAACGGGGTCGCTGCCTGCAAACATGCCACATACGTAGAGGTCTTCGTCGCCGTCGTTGTCTGCATCGAAGAAGAGCGAACCCCAACTGGTTTGATAGAGCGCTACGCCGGCTTCGGCAGCGACTTCCTCGAAGGTCTCGTCTCCGAGGTTGTGCAGCAGGGCATTGCCCGCGGGCGTGTTGGAGACGTAGATGTCCTGATAGCCGTCCCGGTCGTAATCACCGACGGCCACGCACATGGCATTGAGCGCCACGCCTGCGCCGGAGCTCTGGCTGAGGTCGCTGAAAGTGCCGTCTCCGTTGTTGCGCAGCAGGGTGTTGCCTTTCGTTTTGTCGTGAGAGGTGTAGATGTCGGGCCAGCGGTCGTTGTTGAAATCGAGGAAGGCCGAGCAAAATTGAAGTTTGTGGGGGTCGTCGGCTCCGGCACTGAGGGCGACGTCTTCGAAGGTGCCGTCGGCCTTGTTCATGAGCAGGTAGTGGCGGCTGTAGGTAGTGTCATTGCCCATGCGACTGCCGAAATAGAGGTCAATCCAGCCGTCGCGGTTGAAGTCGCCCCAGCAGGCTCCGTAAGTGTTGAGCCCGTCATCGGGCATACCGGCCTGGTTGCTTACGTCTTCCATGTAGAGCGTGTTGTCACCGGTGTTTTCAAACAGATAGTTTTGTCCCTCAAAGATGGCGAGGAAGAGGTCTTTGTCTCCGTCGTTGTCGTAGTCGGCCCAGAGGATTTGCTTGACGGGTTGAGAGATGCCTTGCGGCAAAAGGGAAAGCTCGACAAAGCCGCTACCGGTGTTCCTGAAAAAGCGGGGGCCATCCTCTTCGGTGGCGAGAGAGAGGTCGTCGAGGCCGTCGCCGTTGAAATCGCAAAAGCTGACGCCGCCGCCTGCAATCCCTGTGCCGTAGCTGTGCTCTATGCCGAGCGTTTCAGCTACGTTTTGGTATGTGATTTGGGCTTGAGCAGTAAAGGCAGCCCGTAGCAAAATGAGAAAAAGTAAAGTTCGTTTCATCTGCATTTCTTTGAGTGTTTGTGATTTTATTCTTCTTCTTCGGACTTTGCACTCCAGGAAATGGTGTAGTGGTAGCCCTGAGATGCAGCCGGAGTTTGGGGCTTGCCGGCAGTATAGGCGTATTGAACGCGTTGAACATTTTGAGCAGCAGCCTTGGGGAGTCGGAAGTGGATGTTGAGTTTTTTGTGGAAGTGCATCCTCACTTTTTGATGGCTTGCCGGAGGCGGTACCGTGAAGCGCAGCATTTTAACGACTCTGATGGCCTCTTCATCGCAGCCATAGCCCAGGCTTTTGATGATTCCGACTTTTCGGACGAGGCCCGAGTGGTCTATGGTGAGGCGCAACTGTACGGTGCCTTCGATGCCTGCTTTCCGGGCCTGGTCGGGATAGCGCAGCTCCTTTTTGATGAAGGCGCGCAGGGAACTCCTTCCGCCCGGGTAGAAGGCTTTTTTTAGGAAGTGTTTGTCCTTTTTGTGCTTTTGCATGGCTCAAAAATAGAAAATTTAATCGCAATTTGAGCGGCGTAAGCCGTCCGAATCACTTCAGGCGCAGCGAACTGAAATGCCTTACAGTTGTTTTATAAATAGCTTGAGCACCCGTATGAAGAGAGACACTTTCATCAGCTATCTGCGAGACGAGAAGAGGTATTCGCCCCATACCATAGCGGCTTATGTACGGGATGTGAGTTTTTTTGAGACTTTCCTTCAGGAACAGTATGAGTTGGATGATTTGGCGAAAGCCACGGCCCTGCATTTGCGTTCGTGGCTGGTGGCCGGTTTGGAAGAGGGCTTGTCTGTTCGCAGCATACGCAGGAGGTTTTCCTCCCTGCGTGCCTGGTACAGGCTGATGAAGCGTCTTGGCGAGATTGAGAGCGACCCTCTTCAACGGGTGGTGCTTCCCAAAGAAGGCAGGAAATTGCCGGCTTACCTGCGGGCGGGAGAAGTGGCGCGCCTGTTGGAAGCGGATTGGAAGCAGACAGACAGCTATGGCGCTATGCGGGATTACACCATTTTGTTTTTGCTGGCCAATCTGGGCTTAAGGCGTTCGGAGATTTTGCAATTGCGCCGGGCCGATGTGGATTTGCAGGGGCGCTTAGTGCGCATTCGCGGTAAGGGCGGCAAGCAGCGTTTGCTGCCTTTGTTGCCGGCCTGGGTGGAAGTTCTGGAACATTATTTGCGTCTTTTTGAGGAGGCTTTTGGCAGGCGGGATGACGGGCTGTTTTTCTTGTTGGATTCGGGCAAGCCCTTGTATGCCAAATATGTGTATCGCCTGGTGCGCAGGAGTGTGGGGGCGGTGAGCAGTGCTGAAAAGCGGAGCCCGCACGTGTTGAGGCATTCTTTTGCCACGCATTTGCTGCATGAGGGCGCCGATTTGAATGCCGTGAAAGAGTTGCTCGGCCACAGCAGCCTGGCTGCTACGCAGGTTTACACCCACCATTCGATCAAGCGATTGAAGGAGGTGTATGCCAAAGCGCATCCCAAGAGCCGGCGCGAATGAAACTTTTTGTTCACTTTTTAATTCTTGAAGTATGAAGATTATGACGGATTCCATCCATTTCAAGGCCGATCAAAAGTTGTTGGACTTTATTGATGAGAAGGTCGGGAAGTTGGAGAAGTTTTATGATCGCATCGTAGATGCCGAAGTGAAGTTGAAGTTGGAAAATACCGGCCAGGTGAGGGATAAAATCGTAGAGCTGAAAGTGCATGTGCCCAGGGAGACGCTCTTTGCCAGTGAGAGCCATAAGACCTTTGAAGTGGCTGTGGAGCAGGCTGTCAAGCAGATGCTCAGGCAGTTGAAAAAGTACAAGGAGAAGCTGCGCTCATAGGGCTAAAAATTTTTTTTCAAAAAAGTTTTTCAGTTAAGAAGGAAAGTTGTATCTTTGCCCCGCTTTTTGAGGGAGAGGAAGCTTTCCTTCTTGAGAAAGGCGGGTTGCCAGTGTAGCTCAGTTGGCCAGAGCAGCTGATTTGTAATCAGCGGGTCGGGGGTTCGAATCCCTCCACTGGCTCGGGAGAGCCGGCTGAAGGGAAGCTTCACGCTGGCGAACGAAAGCGCTTTATGATTTTGCCTTTCGGCAAATGAGGGCGATGGATGACATGTTGTATGGGGGCGCGCCGGAGTGGGAGAGCCGGGCCAGACTGTAAATCTGGTGACTACGTCTGAATAGGTTCGAATCCTATCGCCCCCACATTTTGGCCGTTTTGCTTTATGGCAGGCGGGCTGTAAGCGGGTGTAGCTCAGTTGGTAGAGCATCAGCCTTCCAAGCTGAGGGTCGCGAGTTCGAGTCTCGTCGCCCGCTCCAAAAGACGGATGAAGAGCGCTATGGATTTGAGAGAAAAATCAAAAGCCAATGTAGCTCAGTGGTAGAGCACTTCCATGGTAAGGAAGGGGTCGGGGGTTCAAATCCCTTCATTGGCTCTACGGCGAAAGTTCTTAAGGCTTCGTTTTTTTACTTACTAATTTTTTAAAACCTTTTACAGATGGCTAAGGAAACATTTGAAAGGAATAAACCGCACCTTAATGTGGGAACGATTGGTCACGTTGACCACGGTAAGACCACGCTGACAGCGGCCATCACATACGTTTTGTCTCAGGATGGTCTTGCCCAAAAAATGGACTATGATGCGATTGACGCTGCTCCCGAGGAGAAAGAGCGTGGTATTACGATCAATACTGCTCACGTGGAGTACGAAACGGCAAAGCGCCACTATGCACACGTGGACTGCCCTGGTCACGCCGACTATGTGAAGAACATGGTAACGGGTGCTGCCCAGATGGACGGAGCCATTTTGGTGGTTGCCGCTACGGATGGCCCCATGCCTCAGACGCGCGAGCACATTCTGCTGGCCCGCCAGGTAGGTGTACCCAAGATCGTGGTTTTCATGAATAAAGTAGATCTCGTGGACGATGAGGAGATGCTGGAATTGGTGGAGATGGAGATTCGCGAGCTCTTGGACCAATATGAATTTGACGGCGAGAATGCCAAGATCATTCAGGGTTCGGCTCTGAAGGCTTTGGAAGGCGATCCCGAGGCCATGCAGGCCATCCGCGATTTGATGGATGCCGTGGATGAGGAAATCCCCGAGCCCGAGCGTTTGATTGACAAGCCATTCCTGATGCCTATTGAGGACGTCTTCTCCATCACCGGCCGTGGTACGGTGGCTACGGGCCGTATTGAGCGCGGCGTCATCAACGTCGGCGATCCCGTAGAGATCGTGGGTATGATGAAGCCGGGAGAAAAGCCCCTGACTTCTGTGGTTACGGGTGTGGAGATGTTCCGCAAGCTTCTGGAGCGCGGCGAAGCCGGCGACAACGCGGGTTTACTGTTGCGCGGTATTGACAAAGATGCCATCCGCCGTGGTATGGTGATTTGTGCTCCGGGTTCTGTGAAGCCTCACACGCACTTCAAAGCCGAGGTATATGTCTTGAGCAAAGAGGAAGGCGGTCGCCACAAGCCTTTCTTCAACGGATACCGCCCGCAGTTCTACTTCCGCACCACAGACGTAACCGGAGACATCAAGTTGCCGGATGGTGTGGAGATGGTTATGCCTGGCGATAACGTCTCTATGGAAGTGAAGTTGATCAACCCGATTGCCATGGAGAAAGGTCTTCGCTTTGCTATTCGCGAAGGCGGACGCACCGTTGGTGCCGGTCAGGTAACGGAGATCATCGAGTAATACAGAGGAGCTTCCGGGCCCTTTGGGCTTGTGAATATACGTGAAAAGCTGCAGGCAGGGGCTGCTCGAAAGAGCAAGCCCCTCCTGTGGCAAAATGCAAAGCGTTGCTGCAAGGGGTTAAACCGGAGACCAGGGCGCTCGGCAAATTTGACTTACGGGTATAGCTCAATTGGTAGAGCGACGGTCTCCAAAACCGTAGGCTGGGGGTTCGAGTCCCTCTACCCGTGCCAGCCTGGTTGGGCTATAAAAAACGACTTATGGAAAAGTTCAAATTATACGTCCGCGAAAGCTATGACGAGTTGATGCACAAGGTTACCTGGCCAAGCTGGACGCAGTTGCAAAGCAACACCGTGGCGGTTCTTGTAGCTTCGGCAATCTTAGCTCTCATCATCATGCTGATGGATATGGTTTTCAATTTTGTTATGGAAACCCTTTATCAACTGTAATGACCTTCTTCTCATGTTAGACGAGAAAAATACATCGCCGCAGGAGCAGGAAGAAACTCAGATGCCGGCAGAAGAAAATGCCGGCCTTCCTCAGGAAGACAGCAAGGGCCTGTGGTATCCTTTGCGGGTTATCAGCGGTAAAGAGCGCAAGATCAAAGAGCGCATCGAGCTGGAAGTGCAGCGCTCCGGCTGGTCAGATGCAATCCTGCAGGTGCTGGTGCCTACAGAGAAGGTCTATAAAATTCGCTCGGGCAAAAAGGTCATCATGGAGAGAAACCTTCTGCCCGGATATATTTTGGTACAGGCCGATCCCGATAAGTTTACGGGCGAAATGATACAGACCATTGCCAACATACCCAATGTGATTCACTTCCTCGGAGGAAACAACCCCCAGGCCATGAGGGCTGCAGAAGCCAACCGCCTCCTGGGCCGTGTGGACGAATCGGAGGAAAGTGGCGAAAGTATGCTGGAGCCTTTCATCGTAGGCGAAATGGTCAAAATTATTGACGGGCCTTTCAACGACTTCGTCGGTGAGCTCAAGGAAGTCAATGAAGAGCGCAAAAAATTGAAAGTCGTGGTCAAGATTTTTGGCCGTGGCACAGAAGTGGAGTTGAACTTCATGCAGGTAGAAAAACAAGAGTAAAATTTGCCGAAAGGCCAAGAGAGAAAAAACTCATGGGCTTTCAGGCGTTTTAAAACAGTCATCACATGGCAAAAGAAGTAGAAGGTTTTATCAAGCTTCAGGTGCGCGGTGGCGCTGCCAACCCCGCGCCCCCCGTAGGCCCTGCTCTGGGTGCGAAAGGGGTGAACATCATGGAGTTTTGCAAGCGTTTTAACGCTAAGACGGAAGACCAAAAGGGAAAAGTTCTGCCGGTAGTCATTACGGTGTATAAGGACAAATCCTTTGACTTCATCATCAAAACTCCGCCTGCAGCCGTCCAGTTGATGGAAGCTGCCAAGCTCCAAAAGGGCTCCCCGGAATCCAACCGCACCAAAGTGGGCAGCGTGAGCTGGGATCAGGTGCGTGCCATTGCGGAAAGCAAGATGCCTGACTTGAACTGCTTTACCGTGGAAGCGGGCATGCGCATGATTGCAGGTACGGCCCGCTCTATGGGCATTACCATCTCCGGCACCCCCCCTTGGGCAACGGAAGGCGAAGGGGCCGAGGCCTGATAAAACCAAAAAGGCCGGCAAATGCTGCATCGCAGGTTTTGCCGGCAAAGCGAAGGGAGTTGTATGCTGATATGCTGCAACGTTACGCGTTTTGCGAAAGCACAAGACAAAACGCTATTACCTCACCACTTAACCAACCAAGATGAAAGTATCTAAAAAACGGGCTGCTGCCAACAAAAAAGTAGATTCGGCGAAGCTGTATCCCCTCCCTGAAGCCGCAGCCCTGGTCAAAGAAGTGAATACGGCGAAGTTCGACGCTTCCGTGGATTTGCACGTCCGCCTTGGCGTTGACCCGCGGAAAGCCGATCAGGCTCTGCGCGGTACGCTCGTATTGCCTCATGGGACGGGGAAAACCAAGCGGGTTTTGGTCTTTGCAACACCCGACAAAGAGCAGGAAGCGCTGGATGCCGGCGCCGATTATGTAGGGCTGGACGATCTGATTGAAAAAGTCAAAGGCGGCTGGACGGATTTTGACGTCGTCATCGCTATGCCTCAGGTCATGGCTAAAGTGGGTGGCCTTGGCCGTATCCTCGGCCCCCGCGGCTTGATGCCGAATCCCAAAACGGGAACGGTAACGCCGGATGTGGGCGCTGCCGTGAAGGCCGTGAAAGGCGGTAAAATTTCTTTCCGTGTGGACAAGTACGGCATCATTCACGTGCCTGTCGGTCGCGTTTCTTTCGATGCTGAAAAGCTCAAAGAAAATGCCGAGGAAGTGCTCCACACCATTCAGAAAATCAAGCCGGCTTCTGCCAAGGGCACGTACATGAAGTCTATTACTATGGCAAGTACCATGAGCCCGGGCATTAAGATTGACCCTAAATCCATTAGTTAAAACTAAGGGGCGCCTCGAAGTGTTTGTAAAGAACGCCTTGAATCTCCCCTTTCAAACGATATAAGCGATGACCAGAGCTGAAAAAACCGCGATGATCGAACAGTTGAAGGAGAAATTTGCGAATGCATCTTTCTTTTACTTCACGGATTCCTCCACGCTTACCGTAGAGCAGGTCAATAACCTGCGCCGCAAATTGTTCGAGGCAGGTGTGGAAATGAAAGTCGTTAAAAATACCCTGACGCGCAAAGCCCTCGAAGCCTTAGAGGACTCCAAGGAGGTAGAACCTCTGTACGAGGTCTTGCAAGGGCCTACAGCCGTGATGTTTACGGAAGTGGCCAATGCGCCTGCCCGCGTTATTAAGGAGTTTCGCAAGGAAAGCGAAAAGCCCGTCATCAAAGCTGCTTATATTGACTCGGCCATTTATCTGGGCGATGAGCAACTCGAAATGCTGGCAGCCTTGAAGTCTAAAGAAGAACTGTTGGGTGATTTGCTGGGCTTGCTGCAGTCTCCGATGAAGAACTTGTTGGGAAGTTTGCAATCCGGCGAACAAACCATCATGAATGTACTCAAAGCGCTTGAAGAGCGCGGAGGTGAATAAGATTACCCTTTGCGGTAAGTTTTAGACACCCTTTTGTTTGGCTTCCAAGTTACGCACCATTTTTGGTAACTTTTTAAAACCATTTTGAAAATGGCTGATATTAAAGCACTTGCAGAACAGTTGGTAAACCTGACTGTAAAAGAGGTTTCCGAATTGACGGATTTCCTCAAAGAAGAGTATGGCATTGAGCCTGCAGCTGCGGCTGTAGCTGTTGCTGCCGGCCCCGCCGGTGGTGGCGCTGAAGGCGGCGCTGCAGAAAAGACCGACTTCGATGTCGTTCTCACTTCCGCAGGTAGTGCCAAGCTGAAAGTTGTAAAAGAAGTGAAAACTTTGCTCGGCCTTGGCTTGAAAGAAGCTAAGGAACTCGTTGATGCAGCCCCGACCAATGTGAAGGAAGGTGTGCCCAAAGACGAGGCCGAAAGCATCAAAGCTGCTCTCGAAGCAGTGGGTGCTTCCGTCGAATTGAAGTAATACTTTTTTTACACTCAGCTTAACTCGCGGCATTGGCAAAGAAAAGCCATAGCACATACGACGATTTTGGGGCTTAGTGAGGCTGCTGCCTCACTGGCCCTATTGTCGTCTATGAAGAAGATTCTTTTATTTTAACGTTTATTGCACATGGCAACAGCAAACGGGACTTCCCGCATCAACTTCGGGAAAATAAAACTCCCAAATCAATATCCGGATTTGCTGGAGATTCAATTGAAATCCTTTCAAGAGTTTTTCCAATTAGAAACCACCCTGGAAAACCGGAAAGATGAAGGCCTCTACAAGGTGTTCCAGGAGAATTTCCCCATTTCGGATACCAGGAATATTTTTCTTCTGGAGTTTCTGGATTACTATGTGGACCCTCCCCGCTACAGCATCGAAGAATGCATGCAGCGGGGCCTGACCTATAGTGTGCCTCTCAAAGCGAAGTTGCGTTTGTCGTGTAATGACAAGGAGCACGTGGATTTCGAAACCATTGTGCAAGACGTATTCCTCGGCAACATTCCCTACATGACGCCCAAGGGCACTTTTGTAGTCAATGGTGCCGAGCGCGTTATCGTATCGCAATTGCATCGCTCGCCGGGTGTGTTCTTTAGTCAGAGCTTTCACCCCAACGGCACTAAGATTTACTCCGCCCGTATCATTCCCTTCAAGGGGGCATGGATGGAGTTTGCTTCCGACATCAACAACGTCATGTATGCCTATATAGACCGGAAGAAGAAATTTCCGGTTACGACCCTGCTGAGGGCTATTGGCTATGATACGGACAAGGACATTCTCAGCCTCTTTGGTTTGGCAGATACCATCTCGGTCAACAAAACCAGCCTGAAAAAAGCCATTGGCCGCAAACTGGCCGCCCGCGTGCTGAGAAGCTGGTTTGAAGACTTCGTAGATGAAGATACGGGTGAGACCACTTCCATCGAACGGCACGAGGTCATCCTCGAGCGCGATGAAGTACTCACTGAAGACAACATTGAGTTGATTCTCAACTCTTCTGCAGAGGAGGTCATTCTGCAGCGCGAAGATGTGGATGAGGACTATTCCATCATCTACAACACGCTGCAAAAAGACCAGTCCAGTTCCGAAATGGAAGCTGTGAACTACATCTACCGCCAGCTGCGCGGCACTGAGCCGCCGGATGACGAAACCGCCCGGGGTATCATTGATAAGCTTTTCTTCTCTGAAAAGCGCTACAACCTCGGCGAGGTAGGCCGCTACAAGATCAACCGCAAGCTGGGCCTGGATATACCCATGGAAACCCTGGTACTGACCAAAGAAGACATCATCGTCATCGTCAAGTATCTCGTGCGCCTGATCAACCAAAAAGCGGAGGTAGATGATATTGATCACCTGAGCAACCGCCGGGTGCGCACGGTAGGGGAGCAGTTGTATGCTCAATTCGGTGTAGGTCTGGCACGTATGGCGCGCACCATTCGCGAGCGCATGAACGTGCGCGACAACGAGGTGTTTACGCCCATTGAGCTGATCAATGCCCGCACGCTCTCTTCGGTGATCAACTCCTTCTTCGGCACCAGCCAGTTGTCGCAATTTCTCGATCAGACCAACCCCCTGTCGGAAATCACCCACAAGCGCAGAATCTCTGCCCTCGGTCCGGGCGGTCTGTCTCGCGAGCGTGCAGGCTTTGAGGTGCGCGACGTGCATTACTCTCACTACGGGCGCCTCTGTACCATCGAAACGCCTGAAGGCCCGAATATCGGCCTGATCTCCACCCTTTGCGTACACGCCAAGGTGAACAAAATGGGCTTCCTCGAAACGCCCTATCATCCCGTGAAAAACGGCAAGGTGGATTTGAAAGGAGGTATTCAGTATCTCTCTGCCGAAGGCGAAGACGATAAGCGCATTGCCCAGGCCAATGCTCCTCTCGATGAGAAAGGAGCCTTCCTCTCCGATCGCATTAAGTGCCGTGAGCACGGGGATTTTCCCGTCTTGCCGCCGGAGGAAATTGATTTCATCGACATTGCTCCAAACCAGATCGTAGGCGTTTCGGCTTCTTTGATTCCTTTCCTCGAAAACGACGACGCCAACCGTGCCCTGATGGGCTCCAACATGCAGCGCCAGGCAGTGCCTTTGCTCAAACCCAAATCTCCCATTGTGGGTACAGGTCTGGAAGGCAAGGTCGCCCGCGACAGCCGCATGCTCATCAATGCCGAAGGCGAGGGCGTGGTAGAATACGTGGATGCCACCAAGATCGTCATCCGCTATGACCGCACGGAAGAGGAAAAGCTGGTCTCTTTTGAAGACAACTTCAAGACTTATAACCTCATCAAGTTCCGTCGTACCAACCAGGGTACCTGCATCAACCTGAAGCCCATCGTCCGCAAAGGCGATCGCGTAACTAAGGGGCAGATACTCTGCGACGGCTATGCCACGGAAAAAGGAGAATTGGCGCTCGGCCAAAACCTCAAAGTGGCCTTCATGCCCTGGAAAGGGTTTAACTTCGAAGATGCCATTGTGATTTCCGAACGCGTCGTTCGCGAGGATATCTTTACCTCCCTGCACATCGAAAACTTCGACCTCGATGTACGCGATACCAAGCTGGGTGAAGAGGAACTCACCAACGACATTCCCAACGTCAGCGAAGAGGCCATCAAGGACCTGGATGAAAACGGCATCATCCGCGTAGGCGCCTGGGTGAAAGAGCGCGACATCCTGATCGGTAAGATTACGCCCAAAGGCGAGAGCGATCCCACGCCGGAGGAAAAACTGTTGCGCGCCATCTTTGGCGACAAGGCCGGAGACGTGAAAGATGCTTCTCTGAAAGCACCGCCTTCGACCCAGGGCGTCGTAATTGGAACGCAACTCTTCCTGCGTGCCAAGAAGGACAAATTGCAGAAGGAGCAGGAAAAAGAGTTGTTGCTCAAGCTGGAAACCGAGCATAAAGTGGCTCTCAACGAGCTCAAAACCATTTTGGTAGATAAGCTCTTTACTCTTGTCAAGGGCAAAACTTCCCAGGGCGTGAAAAACACTTATGGAGAAGTATTGGTGCCCAAGGGTACCCGCTTTACGCAGTCCATTTTGCGCAAGCTGGAGTACAATCACATCAATCCCAGCAAGTGGACCACCGACCCGCATATCAACGAGTTGGTGATTCGCCTCTTGCACAACTACAACATCAAGTACAGCGAAGAGCTGGGCCGCTATAACCGCGAGAAGTTTAACATCTCCATCGGTGATGAATTGCCCGCAGGTGTGCTGAAACTGGCTAAGGTATATCTCGCCAAAAAGCGCAAGCTCAAAGTCGGGGACAAGCTCGCCGGCCGCCACGGTAATAAGGGTATCGTTTCTAAAATCGTGCCCGAAGAGGATATGCCTTTCCTCGAAGATGGCACGCCGGTGGATATCGTTCTGAACCCCTTGGGTGTACCCTCGCGGATGAACCTGGGGCAGATTTTCGAGACCGTACTCGGCTGGGCCGGAGAAAAATTGGGCGTTAAATATGCCACGCCGATTTTTGACGGAGCCAAATCTGAGGAAATTGAAGAGCAGATTCAGAAAGCAGGTTTGCCTTCGCTTGGCCAAACGTATTTGTACGATGGTGAGACCGGCGACCGCTTCCATCAGCAGGCAACCGTGGGCGTGATTTACATGCTTAAATTGTCGCACATGGTGGACGATAAGATGCACGCGCGTTCCATTGGTCCGTACTCGCTCATCACTCAGCAGCCGCTCGGCGGTAAAGCGCAGTTTGGTGGCCAGCGCTTTGGTGAGATGGAGGTGTGGGCGCTCGAAGCCTTCGGCGCCGCCAACATGCTTCGCGAATTGCTGACCATCAAGTCCGATGATATGGCCGGTCGCTCGAAAGCTTACGAGGCCATCGTCAAAGGAGACCCGCTGCCCGAGCCCAATATTCCGGAGTCATTCAACGTCCTCATCCATGAGTTGAGAGGCCTGGCTCTGGAAGTGAGCTTTGACTGATTAGACCTACACAAAAGAGCCAAAGATTATGCCTTTTAAAAAAGAACCATCCATTCAGAAGCAAACCTTTAAGAGCATTACGCTGAGCTTATCCTCTCCGGATGAGATTCTGGAACGCTCTTACGGGGAGGTGCTCAAACCGGAGACCATCAACTATCGCTCCTATAAGCCCGAGCGCGACGGCTTGTTTTGTGAGCGCATTTTTGGCCCGGTGAAGGACTATGAGTGCTATTGTGGCAAATACAAGCGTATTCGCTATAAAGGCATTGTTTGCGACCGCTGCGGTGTGGAAGTAACGGAGAAGAAAGTGCGTCGCGAGCGCATGGGACATATCAAGCTGGTCGTACCGGTGGTACACATCTGGTTCTTCCGCTCACTGCCCAATAAAATCGGCCACCTGCTCGGCTTGTCTTCCAAGAAACTGGAGACGGTGATCTATTACGAGCGCTATGCCGTAATTCAGCCGGGAGTGTTGGAAGACCGCTTCAACTATCTGGATCTGCTGACGGAAGAGGAATACATGGAGGCCCTGGAGATGTTGCCGCCCGACAACCAGAAGTTGGACGACAGCGACCCCAACAAATTCATCGCGAAAATGGGAGCGGAAGCCATTCGCGATTTGTTGGCCGGGCTGGACTTGGATCAGCTCTCTTATGATCTGCGCCACAAGGCTGCTACAGAAACGGCTCAGCAACGCAAATCTGAGGCCTTAAAGCGCCTGCGCGTTGTAGAGTTGTTCCGCGATGGCCAGACGCGCGTGGAAAATCGCCCCGAATGGACGATCATCCAATACCTGCCGGTCATTCCGCCGGAGTTGCGTCCGTTGGTGCCTCTGGATGGTGGCCGCTTTGCCAGCTCCGACCTCAATGACCTGTATCGCCGCGTCATCATTCGCAACAACCGCCTGAAGCGTTTGCTCGAGATCAAGGCGCCGGAGGTTATCCTGCGCAATGAAAAGCGAATGCTGCAGGAGGCTGTGGATTCGCTCTTCGACAACTCCCGCAAATCCAATGCCGTGAAAGGCGAGGGAGGGCGTGCTCTTAAATCGCTCAGCGATATTCTCAAAGGAAAGCAGGGACGTTTCCGCCAGAACCTTCTCGGTAAGCGGGTGGACTATTCCGGCCGTTCGGTCATCGTGGTGGGGCCAAACCTGAAGCTGCACCAATGCGGTTTGCCGAAAGGCATGGCTTCCGAGCTCTTCAAGCCCTTTATCATCCGCAAGTTGGTGGAACGGGGCGTGGTGAAAACCGTTAAATCGGCCAAGAAACTGGTGGATCGCAAAGACCCCATGATTTGGGACATCCTCGAGAACATCCTCAAAGGGCATCCCATCCTGCTCAACCGTGCTCCGACGCTGCACCGCTTGTCCATTCAGGCTTTCCAGCCGAAACTCATCGAGGGCAAGGCCATACAACTGCATCCGCTGGTATGTAGCGCCTTCAATGCCGACTTTGACGGCGACCAAATGGCCGTACACGTACCCCTTTCGCAGGCTGCTATTTTGGAAGCCCAGGTGTTGATGTTGTCTTCCCACAACATGCTCAATCCCCAAAACGGCGAGCCGGTAACGGTGCCCTCTCAGGATATGGTGTTGGGCCTGTACTACATCACCAAAGTGGGCAACGACCAACAGGCGAAAAAGAACAAAAAGAAGGCCAAATATCCGGTCAAAACCTTTTACTCCGAAGAAGAGGTGCTCATCGCCTACAACGAGGGGCAAATTACGCTGCACGAATTGATCCAGGTGCGCGTGAATGTGGAGGATGCAGAAGGAAAGATGGTCAAAAAACGCGTAGAAACCACTGCCGGTCGCGTCATCTTTAACCAGGCTGTACCCAAAAACATGCCTTTTGTGAATGAGCTGATGACGAAGAAAAAGCTCAAAAAGGTGATCGCCAATGTTTTGAGCCGCACCAACTTTGTGGAAACGGCAAAATTCCTCGACGACATCAAAGAGCTCGGTTTCGTATGGGCCTTCAAAGGCGGTTTGTCCTTTAATCTCGGCGACCTGATCGTGCCGACGATCAAGCAAAAAACCATAGAGGAAGCCCAGGCCGAAGTGGAAGAAGTCTGGGAAAACTACAATACGGGTTTCATCACGTACAATGAGCGCTATAACCAGATCATTGACAAATGGACCTATGCCGACCAAAAGATTACCGACAACCTCATGAAAGAGTTGGCCGAGCACAAAAACGGCTTCAATTCGGTATTCATGATGCTCGACTCGGGAGCCCGTGGTTCTAAATCGCAGATCAAGCAGTTGTGCGGTTTGCGTGGCTTGATGGCCAAGCCCCGTAAATCGGGGGATACGGGTGCCGCCATTATCGAAAACCCCATCCTTTCCAATTTTGTGGACGGCCTGTCGGTATTGGAATACTTCATCTCCACCCACGGTGCCCGTAAGGGTCTGGCGGATACGGCTTTGAAAACGGCCGATGCCGGTTATCTGACACGTCGTTTGGTAGATGTGGCTCAGGACGTGGTGATCACCGAAAGAGATTGCCACACACTGCGCGGCATAGAAACCCGGGAGTTCAAAGAAAATGACAAAGTCATTGAGCTTTTGTCTGATCGAATTGCCGGTCGCTATACCCTGTATGACATCCACCATCCGGTAACGGAGGAATTGATTCTTGCAGCAGGCGAGTACATAGATGACGATAAAGCTGCCTACATCGAAAAGGTGGGTGTGGAAAGCGTAACCATTCGTTCCGTACTGACTTGTGAGGCTCGTCGTGGTGTATGCGCCAAGTGCTATGGCAAAAACCTGGCTACTAACCGCATTGCCGAAGAGGGCGATGCCGTGGGCATCATGGCCGCTCAGTCCATCGGTGAGCCGGGAACGCAGTTGACGCTGCGTACCTTCCACATTGGTGGTATCGCATCACTGTCGAAGACTGAGTCGGAAATCGTCTCCAAGTTTGAAGGTGTATTGGAGTTTGACAACATCAAGGTAACCATTTACCAGGATGACTCCGGTGCCAAGCAGCAGGTCGTTCTTTCCCGGACGGGGGAGATTCGCATCAAAGACAAGGAGAGCGGGAAGGTTTTTGTTACGCATCACATCCCCTATGGCGCCATCCTTTATGTGAAGGATAAGCAGAAAGTGAAGAAAGGCGACATCATTTGCGAATGGGACCCCTTCAACGCTGTCATTGTTTCAGAAGTAGGGGGTACCATTTCCTATGAAAACATTGAGGAGGGCATCACCTACCGCATTGAGCAGGATGACCAGACGGGCTACCAGGAGAAGGTTATCATAGAGACGCGCGCCCGCCGCATCATTCCCTCCATCAAGATATTGAACGATAAAGGAGAGGAGGTGAAGAGCTACAACATCCCCGTAGGTGCTCACCTCGTTGTGAACGACGGGCAGAAGATCAGCGCCGGTGAGCGCATTGCCAAGATACCGCGCACGATGGGTAAATTGCAGGACATTACCGGTGGTTTGCCGAGGGTTACCGAGCTGTTTGAGGCCCGCAACCCGGCCAATCCCGCTGTGGTCTCCGAGATAGACGGCATCGTCAGCTTTGGCAAGATCAAGCGTGGCAATCGCGAGGTGATCATCACGGGCAGGGACGGTCAGAAGCGCAAGTACCTCATCAGCCTGTCTAAGCACATCCTGGTGCAGGAAGGCGACTTTGTGCGTGCCGGCACACCTCTTTCAGATGGTGCTATTTCACCCCGCGATATCCTGGCCATCAAGGGCATCTTTGCCGTACAGGAATACCTGGTGAATGGCGTGCAGGAAGTCTATCGCTCGCAGGGCATTCGCATCAACAACAAACACATCGAAGTGATCGTGCGCCAGATGATGCGCCGCGTCGAAATTGTGGACCCGGGCGATACCCGCTTCCTCGAAGGCGAGGCCATTGATAAGTACGACTTCATGGAAGAAAACGACCGCATTTACGACAAAAAAGTCGTTACGGATGCAGGAGACTCCACCGTGCTCAAGCCCGGGCAGTTGGTTTCTCTGCGCGAGTTGCGGGAGGAAAACTCCAGGCTCAAGCGCGAAGACAAAAAACCGGTGGAATACCGCGATGCCGTTCCGGCGACCTCCAGTCCCTTGTTGCAGGGTCTTACCCGCTCTTCCCTCGGCGTGCAAAGCTGGATTTCGGCGGCTTCCTTCCAGGAGACGACCAAGGTGCTCAGTACGGCAGCCATTGGCGCAAAACGCGATGAGCTGCTGGGCCTGAAGGAAAACGTTATCGTCGGTAAGAAGATACCCGCCGGTACGGGCCTGAGAAAATACGAGAAGTTATTGGTGATGAGCATGGAAGACCACAAGCGCGATGAAGAACGCAGAGCGCTGGAATCGGCCATGCAACAAGAACCGGAAGATTAAGCTGTAACGGGCTGAGCGCCGCGGCGCTCAGCCCGCCCTTTTGCTTCTTGTGCTTATGAAAAAGCTGCTGCTTTTACTCTGCCTGATAGCTGCTTTTGATCTGACTGCCCAAAGCAGCAACACCTATCCCAATCTTCAATACGATGCGGCCATCTGGAAAGAGGTGCCCAAAGTCGTGCTGAAATACCTGAATGCCAATCTCCCCGCAGCCTCAGCCGTCGCCCGTGAAACGGGCATGCCCGTTGACCTCCTGCTTTGTGCAGCCGCTTTGGAATCGGGCTGGGGCCGCAGTGAGCTGACCCTCCGGGCCAACAATCATTTCGGCATTAAAAACCCCTACGAAGACGGCCCCTCTTATTGCATGATGCACAAGGACTTTATCCCGGGCGAGGGGCCTGTGATGAGTTATACCTGTTTTAAAAAATATGCTTCTGCTTACGAGAGTTTTCTCGATTACGTAGAGCATCTCCAGACGCGTGGCTGCTATCTGGATATCAACCAATACGCTTCACCTGTTTTTGAAGATTGGGTGCAAGTGGTTGTGGATTGCGGCTATGCCACAGACCCCCTGTATGGCGAAAAACTTTTGCGCATCAGGAAGCAGTATTACTTCGATTTCCTCATCGGGCCGCAATGGCGTTGACACAATTGATTCTCCATGCCAAAGATAGCGATCATCATGGGCTCTAAATCCGACTGGCCGGTTATGCAGGCAGCTGCGGAAATACTGGACGAGTTGGGTTTGGACTATGAACGCGCTGTGGTTTCGGCTCACCGGACGCCCGAGTACATGATGGAATATGCCCGCAAGGCCGAGGAGCGCGGCATTGCTGTCATCATAGCAGGCGCCGGAGGAGCAGCCCACTTGCCGGGCATGGTTGCATCGCTCACCCCTTTGCCCGTCATAGGCGTGCCGGTCAAATCCTCCAATTCCATAGATGGCTGGGATTCCATACTCTCTATTTTGCAAATGCCCGGTGGTGTACCCGTCGCTACGGTAGCCCTGAATGGCGCCAAAAATGCAGGCCTGCTGGCAGCACGTATTCTCGGCGCTCAGGATGAAAGCATCCGCAGAAAAATGGCGGATTACCAAAAAAAAATGCGCGACCGGGTTTTGAACACGGGCTTTGAGGAGTGATTAAAGCAGTTTGGGTGGCAAGAGCAGCCCAAACTGCTTTAATCCGTATATTTGCATAAGGCCGGGCCGTTTGACCCCGGGAAAACTACGCCGTCCTTATGAAAAAACTTATCTGCCGCC
>Ga0256832_1001046_pt1 | contig 18520 bp, 13 predicted proteins | sample 134614metaG_FD_190534 | JGI IMG/M metagenome (GOLD analysis project Ga0256832, IMG submission 190534) | Hydrothermal vent microbial communities from Lau Basin, Pacific Ocean - 134-614 | ecosystem: Environmental > Aquatic > Marine > Hydrothermal vents | place: Pacific Ocean: Lau Basin | collected...
GTTTCCTTCAACTGGAACCTGCTCGGGAACGCTAGCGGCTATTTTGGCGCCGCGGATGCTGGCCCACAAGCGGCAACCATCGGCGGCCCCGGAAACTGCGATGGCAGTGTTATCTTCGAGATACCCGTCGCGTCGGATCAGTGCCTGTTCGACATCGGCAGCCTGACCGGTGACACCTTTGGTTTTGGCACCATGAGCCTGACCGCCGTCGATCCCGGCAATCCAATGCCAGGCCCGGTCTTCGTTGGCAACACCGGTTTTGTCAACGCGGGTTCCAACCTGTTCTATGACAACGTCTGGAACGTACCGAATCCCGCCACCTTCGGCATAGAGATCGGCGCCGGTCAGGTTGCCGACTTCCTGAATCCGGCGGACAACCGGTTTGGCAACACGCCAAACACCGCTCTCGCCCCGACCAATCCGGCTCCGCTGCCCGGCATGCTTGCCCTGTTCGGTATCGGGATACTGTCATTGTTCGGTCTGCGCAGACGCCGCGCGTAGCCACCTACCCATAGGCCGACGACGAAAGCCCGGCAACTGCCGGGCTTTTTTGCTGTTGTGCGGTAACTACTCAGCTAACCGCTGAAATGCGCCAGCTCTGCGTTCAAAAATGGTCATTTACACTTGTAAAATCACATTTTTTGCCTTGATCTGACGCATTTCAGCGGCGATCTGAGCAGTTACCCATGTTTTAAACGACTCGCTGAGTAGTTACGTTGTGCGTCAGGCAACGGCACAATCCCGTTTTCCCCTGCGCCACGCTTTCTCCAACAGGATGATTTCACCATGCTCGAAAACCTGATCCTCCTCGCCAGCCTTGCCACGCCGGGCACATCAGTGACCGAAAAAACGTCGCCGCCGAAACAGGACGCCGTCGACGTACAGATCGCCACGCCGCGAGTGGAGGAACTGCTCGGACAAGCGAGGCGATTGCTGGCCGAGCACCCGGGACGAGCACGCCAACTCGCGGTCATGGCAATGAAGCTGGAGCCGCGGAATACCACCGCGCTGAACCTGCTGACGGCGAGTTACGCACGCGCGCGCGCAAAGGGTCTGGACCGCGAGCAGGAACGCTTTCTACGCCGTCAAGCGATACACGACTACCAATATTTCGTCGATCGACGGCCGGACGACGCCGAACTACGCTACCGCATTGCGTCGGAACAGATCGCGCTGGGCCGCCTGCTGCCCGAGCATGCGACCGCCGAGCACCGCGCTCTGCTACAACAGGCTCGCGCGCATCTCTCCCACCTGATCGGCTTGACCAGCGACAATCCGGCGCAACGCGCTTCGGCCTACTATCAGCGCGGCCGGGCAAACAAACACCTCGGGGATCTGAGCGCCGACCCTGCCTCCGCCCACGCGGCCGCGTTGAAGGATTTCAAGCAAGCGCTGAAGCTGGATGAGCGGCGCATCGACGCGCTCGGCGAAATCATCCTGATCCATCGCGGCCAAAACAATCTGGCGGCGGCAATCCAGACCGCCAGGGACGCACTGCCACGCGTCGCCGAGAAAAAGCTCAAGGCCAAGGTAAGCGCCATGCTGGGTAACCTGCTGCTGGAAGCGGGCCGGCCGGAAGAAGCCGTCACCGTCCTGCGCCAGGCACTGCGCGACAACGACAACTTGTTCGATGCCCACTATGGCCTGAGCCGCGCGCTGATGGCCGCTGGCGATGCCGACGCCGCTTACCGGCACATGCTGGCCACGGTGGAACGCCATCCGGACTTCGCCGATGGCCATGCGCTGCTCGGGCATATCGCGGAACAGCGTGGAGACAGCGCCGCGGCGATACGTCACTACGAGAACCTGCTGAAGATTCCGATGGACGGCAGTCGGGTGATCGGCATGCACCCCTCGGTCAATCTGTACCGCAACCAGCTTTTTCAGGATGCGGCGGCGCGGCTCGGCTGGTATTACCTGGAAAAGCGCAACCCCCAACGCGCGCTGCGCGCGCTGGCTGTCGCGCGCCGGCTGGGTCCGCTGCCGGAGTTCGCGCTACGCGCGGAGCAGAAAGCACGACAAGCACTCGGCACGCCACAAGCCACCTCCACGCCGCCTTGATCAAGCCTTGTTCGCATCCCGTTTCCTCGACCTGACCACCTCCGGCCAATCACAGTACGGATGCTGGATCAGGCAGGAATTCAGGTATCGCGGGTCGTCCGAAACCTCCTTGTCGACCCATGGCGGCAATGCGAAAGCCTCTTCTTCGTGCCCGAGCTCGACCTCGGCAACGATCAGGCCGGCGTTGTCGCCACGGAACTCATCGACCTCCCAGACATGCTCGCCATGCCTGACCAGATGGCGGGTCTTGTCGATCAGCGGTTTCAGCGCCAGGGTTTCGAGGATCTCCTCGGCGTCCTCGCGCGGGATGTCATATTCGTATTCCTGCCGCGAGATACCCAGCGTATAGCTCTTGATATTCAGGTGCGCGCGACCTTCGTGATCGATACGCACACGGATGGAGACGTTCTTCTGATTGGTCAGGTAGCCCTGTTTCAGGTGGTAATGGGCGTACACTTCGTCACGCCAGCCGTCGTCGCGAAGCAGAAACTTGCGTTCTATCTCCTGGGCCATTTCAGTGCTCCTTACGCTCGAACAGGGCAATGGATTCGACATGCCCCGTGTGTGGAAACATGTCCATCACGCCAGCGGCGGCCAGCCGATAGCCGTGCTTCGCCACCAGCTCGCCGGCATCGCGCGCCAGGGTACCCGGGTAACAGGACACATACAGAATGTGGCGCGGCGCGAGACGACCGAGCCACGCCAGGATCTCCCGCGCGCCGCTGCGCGGCGGATCGAGTAATACCTTGTCGAAGGACTCGTTCAACCAGGGTTCGGCCTGCAATGGCTCATAGAGATTGGCGACGTGGAAGCGCGCGTTGTCGATATCGTTGCGGCTGGCGTTGTCCCGCGCGCGTTGCACCAGACCGGCATCGCCCTCGACACCGACGACCTCCCGCGCCTGACGCGCCAGCGGCAGGGTGAAATTCCCCAGACCGCAGAACAGATCCAGTACCCGATCGTCCGGCTGCAATGCCAGCAGATCGAGCGCCAACGCGATCATCCGGCGATTCATCGCGATGTTCACCTGGGTGAAATCGGTGGGCAGGAAATCCAGGCGCAGATCCCAGGCCGGCAGATCGTAGTAGAGGCGCGCGGCCTCGTCCAGCGGCACGATGCTGTCCGGCCCGCCGGGTTGCAGATAGATATGCTGGCCGCTGGCGGCGGCGAATGCGCGCAGCCTGGCCAGATCCGCCTCGGATGGCTCGTCGAGCACGCGGAAGATCAGCACACTGTCGGCATCGCCGGCCGCAACCTCGATCTGCGCCACCCGGTCGCGGATCGACAACCCGCCGATCAGCTCGGCGAGTGGTTCGATCAAGCCGCCGATACGTTCGTCCAGCACCTCGCAGCGGCGCAGATCGGCGACGAAACTGCCGCCGCGCTCGCGAAAGCCGACCAGCACCCGGCCCTTCTTTGCCACATACTTCACGCCCAGCCGCGCCTTGGTCCGGTAACCCCAGGTCGTTGCGTTGCTCAGCGGCGCCAGCACGCGCTCCGGCTCGACCTTGCCGATATGCATCAGGGTATCGAGCAAGGCCTGCTGCTTCGCCATCAACTGCGCGGTCGATGCCATGTGTTGCAGGCCGCAACCACCGCACACACCGAAATGCCCGCACTTCGGTTCGACCCGATCCGGGCTCGCCTCGATAACCTCGGTGACGATGCCTTCGTCATGGCGCTTCTGGCGACGGGTATAGCGGAAGCGCACCTGTTCGCCCGGCAGGCCGCCGTGCAGAAAGAGTGTCTTGCCGTCGACATGCGCAACGCCACGACCTTCGGCGCTGAGGGATTCTATGCTTGCATCGAAGTCGCCTTCGGGCAGTCTCTTACGGCGGCGTCTGGCCATGATGATCGGTATCCAGCGAGTCGGGGGGGAAGGCGTATTTTACACGCAACGGAGGCGGAATGAATGCCGACCCACCGGCCACCGAACGGTGGCCTGGGGTTCATTCGGACGATCGCGCGGCGCGATCCAGCTCGCGCAGACGCGCGAGCTTCTCGGCGATCTTGATCTCCAGGCCCCGCGCCACCGGTGCGTAGAAACACGGTTCGCCGAGCTCGTCGGGAAAGTAGGTCTCGCCGGCGGCATAGGCCTCCGGCTCGTCATGCGCATAACGGTAGGCATGACCGTAACCCAACTCCTTCATCAGCTTGGTCGGCGCGTTGCGCAGATGCACCGGCACCTCCAGCGAACCCGACTCGCGCGCGCACTGCATCGCCTGCTTGTAGGCGCTGTAGACCGCGTTGCTCTTCGCCGCGCTGGCCAGATAGACAACCGCCTGGGCGATCGCCAGTTCGCCCTCCGGGCTGCCGAGACGCTCCTGCGCGTCCCAGGCGTTCAACGCCAGTTGCAAGGCGCGCGGATCGGCATTGCCGATGTCCTCGGACGCCATGCGCACCACCCGCCGGGCGATGTACAAGGGATCGCAGCCGCCATCCAGCATGCGGCACAACCAATAGAGCGCGGCGTCCGGCGACGAGCCGCGCACCGATTTGTGCAGCGCGGAGATCTGCTCGTAGAACAGATCCCCGCCCTTGTCGAAACGGCGCAGCGAGCCACTCACCACGTCTTCTATCGCCGCCCGGGTGATCTCGCCATCGCGCGCCAGGTCGGCGGAAATCTCCAGCAGATTCAGCGCCCGACGGGCATCGCCGTCGGCGGCGCGGGCCAACAGGTCGAGCAGATCGTCGGCGATACGCAGTTTCCACTCGCCTAGGCCTCTTTCGGTATCCGTCAGCGCCTCGCGCAGAATCGTTTTGAGCGCCTCCTCGTCCAGGGCTTGCAGACGGTAGACCCGCGCGCGGGAGAGCAGCGCGGAGTTCAGCTCGAAAGAGGGATTCTCCGTCGTCGCGCCGACGAAGGTCACGGTGCCGTCCTCGACATGCGGCAGAAAGGCGTCCTGCTGCGATTTATTGAAGCGATGCACCTCGTCGATGAACAACACGGTCGGACGCGCCGACAGGGCGCGGCTTTCTCGCGCTTGCTCGACCGCGTTACGGATGTCCTTGACGCCACTGAGCACGGCCGAGAGCTTCAGAAAACTGGCGCCGGAATGCGCCGCGATCAACGCTGCCAACGTGGTCTTGCCAGTGCCCGGTGGCCCCCAGAAGATCATCGAATGCAGACGATCGGCGGCGATCGCCTCGCGCAGGGTCTTACCCTCGGCCATGATATGCGACTGACCGACGAACTCGTCCAGCGAACGCGGACGCATGCGATCCGCCAGCGGTCGCTGGCTGGAGGGTTCCTCGGCGAACAGATCAGTATTCAAAAACGTCGAAACCGTTGGGCTGCCTGAACTTGAACAACGCCGGCTTCAAATCGATGTTGCTCTTCACATCGTGGAAACGAAAGCGCGTGGTCTGGCCAAACTTGTCTTCCATCTCCAGCGTCGTGATGACGCCCTTGTCGAAGGCCAGCGTGATGCGCTCGAACTGGCTACCCTCGTCCTTCGGCAGCAGCTCGACCCAGTCCATCTGTCGGGATCTGCCGAGATCGACGATCTCGAACGCATCGCCGATATCCTTCTCGCCGATCAATACAGCAGCCGGCGTGCCCCGCAGCGCGCTGTCCTGCGACTGGTGAGAAACCTGCTCCAGATCCGGATCCAGGAACCAGACCCGCTTGCCATCGCCGACGATCAACTGCCCGACGGGCACAGCGTAATCCCAGCGAAACCGGCCCGGCCGCTCCAGGTAGAGCTTGCCGCTATAGCGACCGACGCGACCTTGCGCATCCACCTGGCGCTGGTCGAAATCGGCTTCCAACGTGCGCGTGTTCTTCAGAAACGCCTGCAAGGCCTCCGGGCCAGTGCCCGCCTGGGCGGATGCCACGCAGGTCGTGCAGAACAGCAGGGCAAGCAGCCATCTCGTCATCATCGGGATTTCCTCGGACAGGGTCTCGTCATATCCGACCCGTGCTCGCGGTCGGGGTTCCGGCAACGGACAAAAATGAAAAAGGGACCCGAAGGCCCCTTTCTGGTTCACGGCATGCGATCGGGATCGCTCAGGCCTCCGCCTCGACGGCCTTCATGCTCAGGCGGATGCGGCCCTGCTTGTCCACTTCGAGCACCTTGACCTTGACCACGTCTCCCTCGGACAGCTTGTCGCTGACCTTCTCGACGCGCTCGTCGGAGATCTGCGAGATATGCACCAGGCCATCCTTGCCCGGCAGGATGGTGACGAAAGCGCCGAAATCCATCAGCTTCGCCACCTTGCCTTCGTAGATGGAACCGACCTCGACATCGGCGGTGATCAGCTCGATGCGCTCGCGGGCCTTCTCGCTAGCCGACTTGTCGGCGGAGAAGATCTTCACCGTGCCGTCATCGGTCAGATCGATGGTCGCGCCGGTCTCCTCGGTGATCGAACGGATGGTCGCGCCGCCCTTGCCGATGACATCGCGGATCTTGTCAGGGTTGATCTTGAAGGTGACCATGCGCGGCGCGTACTCGGACATCTCGGAACGCGTCGCGGAGATGACCTTGCCCATCTCGCCGAGGATGTGCAGCCGCCCGTCCTTCGCCTGGGCCAACGCCAGCTCCATGATCTCGCGGGTGATACCGTTGATCTTGATGTCCATCTGCAAGGCATTGATACCGCTCTCGGTGCCGGCGACCTTGAAATCCATGTCGCCGAGGTGATCCTCGTCGCCCATGATGTCGGTCAGCACGGCAAACTGGTCACCTTCCTTGATGAGTCCCATCGCGACGCCGGCGACCGGCGCCTTCAGCGGCACGCCGGCATCCATCAGCGACAGACTGGTGCCGCATACCGAGGCCATCGAGCTGGAACCGTTGGATTCGGTGATCTCGGAGACCACGCGGATCGCATAGGGGAAGGTTTCCAGATCCGGCATCACCGCCAGCACGCCGCGCTTGGCGAGACGCCCATGGCCGATCTCGCGTCGCTTCGGGCTGCCGACGCGACCCAGCTCGCCAACGCAGAACGGCGGGAAATTGTAATGCAGCATGAAGGACTCGCGATAGGAGCCGTCCAGCGCGTCGATGATCTGGGAATCGCGCTCGGTGCCCAGCGTGGTCACGACCAGCGCCTGGGTTTCCCCACGGGTGAACAATGCCGAGCCATGCGCGCGCGGCAACAGGCCGGTGCGCACGCTGATCGGGCGAACGGTCTTGGTGTCGCGCCCGTCGATGCGCGCCTCGCCGGCGATGATGCGACCGCGCACGATCTGCTTTTCCAGCTTCTCGATCGCGCCGCGCACGTCGCCTTCGGACCATTGTGCGTCCTCGCCCTCGGTGAGTTCGGCGATGGCCGCCGCGCGCGCCTCGGACAGCTTGGTGTAGCGCTCCATCTTGTCGGCGATACGGTAGGCTTCGCCGATCGCGTCGCTGGCGACACGCTGGACCGCCTCGGCAAGGCTTTCGTCCTCTTCCGGCGCGGCCCAGTCCATCGGCGCCTTGCCCACTTCGGCGGCGAGTTCTTCGATCGCCTGGATGACCACCTGCTGTTGCTCGTGCCCGTAGAGTACCGCGCCCAGCATGACGTCCTCGGACAGCTCGCGCGCCTCGGATTCGACCATCAATACCGCGTCGGCGGTACCGGAAACGATCAGATCCAGATCGGATTCATCGCTCAGGCCGGTTTTCGACTGATTCAGCAGATAGGCACCGTCCTTGTATCCGACTCGCGCGGCGGCCACCGGCCCCTGGAACGGCAGGCCGGAGATTGCCATCGCCGCCGACGCGCCAATCAGCGAAGGAATTTCAGGATCGACCTCGGGATTCAGCGACATCACGGTCAGAATCACCTGGGTCTCGTTGGTGAAGCCCTTTGGAAACAGCGGCCGCAGTGGCCTGTCGATCAGGCGCGAGGTGAGGATCTCCTTCTCGCTGGGACGACCTTCACGCCGAAAGAAACCACCGGGGATATTCCCCGCGGCATAGGTCTTCTCCTGGTAATCGATCGTCAACGGGAAGAAATCGCGACCCTCGACGGCGTTCTTCGACGCCACCACGGTGGCCAGCACCACGGTGTCTTCCATATTCACCAGTACGGCCCCATCGGCCTGGCGGGCGATCTCGCCGGTTTCCAGAATGACCTTGCGGTCACCAAACTGAAATTCTTTTCTGATTGCTGTCACTTTGGATTCCCCTCGGTGGTGACCGTTTAACGACGCAGGCCGAGACGTTTGATCAGATCGCGATAACGCTCGACATCCTTACCCTTCAGGTAATCCAGCAGCTTGCGACGGGAGTTGACCATGCGCACCAATCCGCGCCGGGAGTGGTTGTCATGCTTGTGTTCCTTGAAGTGTTCGGTCAGCTGCACGATACGCGTGGTCAGCAAGGCGACCTGTACCTCGGGGGAACCGGTGTCGTTTTCACCACGCGCGTATTCCTCGACGATGGCTTTCTTTTCTGCTGCGCTCATTGTCATGTGTTTTCTCCTGGAGAATGAATCCGCCGGCATGGCGGGTGGATGGCCGGCGTCCGACAATGAGTTCAGGCGCCGACGGGATAGATCTATTAGAAAGGTAACTACTCAGCTAACCGCTGAAATGCGCCAGCTCTGCGTTCAAAAATGGTCATTTACACGTGTAAACTCACATTTTTTGCCTTGATCTGACGCATTTCAGCGGCGATCTGAGCAGTTACCCTTTTATTTGAGTTACTCGCTGAGTAGTTACGAAAGTAGTAAGATTCTGGATTATGTCGTTGGGCTGGCGCAAATGCAATCACCCGTTGGCCAGCAGGCGTCGCGGCGCGATGCGGCCATCGTCCTGCACCTCGCCGACACCGAGAAAGGCGTCGCCGGAATACAGCCGCACCCAGCCCTCCAGCGGCGCCTTCGGCACGAGTACCGGCTGCCCCTGACGGATATAGAAGGCCATGTCCTTGTTCAGCTTGATCTCCGGCCAGGCGCTCAGCGCGGAATCCATCGGCAGCAGCTTCGCGTCCAGGCCGACAAAACCGTCGCGCTCTTCCGCCTGCGTCTCTATCTCTTCCAGCGTGTGCATGTCCGCTTCGCTGTACGGACCGACACCGGTGCGCCGCAGGCCGCTGACATGCGCGCCACAACCCAGTTTCTCGCCGATGTCCTCGGCCAGGGTGCGTACATAAGTGCCCTTGGAACATACCACGTTCAGCTCGAACTCCGGCAGCTCGCAGGCGACCACTTCCAGCTCGTGTATCTGGATCACGCGCGGTGTGCGTTCGACCTCCTCGCCGCGCCGGGCAATGTCGTAAAGCCTTTCACCCTTGTGCTTGATCGCCGAGTACATCGGCGGCAGTTGCGCGATCTCGCCGCGAAAGCCCTCCAGGGCGTCGCGGACGTGTTGCTCGGTGATACCGTCGGTCGGACGGGTCTCGATGACCTCGCCCTCGGCATCGGCGGTGGCGGTCTTCTCGCCGAGCTTGACGCGCACCCAATAGCGCTTGTCCGCGTCGAGCAGAAAGGACGACAGCTTGGTCGCGTCGCCAAGACAGATCGGCAGCAGGCCGGAGGCCAGTGGGTCGAGGCTGCCGGTATGTCCGGCCTTGCGCGCCCGGTAGCCACGCTTGACCTGTTGCAAGGCGGCGTTAGAGGTGATGCCGACCGGCTTGTCGAGCAACAGGATGCCATTGACGGGACGCCCGGACTGGCGCCGACGACGGGCCATCAGTTGCCACCTTCTTCGGAGTCGGAATCGTTCGGGAGATCCTTCGGCACGACCTCGTCGATCAACGCGGACAGGCGCGCGCCTTCGCTGATCGAGGTGTCATAGATGAATTTCAGCGCCGGCACGCTGCGCATGCGCATGCGCCGCCCCAGATCGTGGCGGAAATGACCGGCAAGCTCGTTCAGCAGATACTCGGTCTGCTTCTCGTTCAGCGCGCCGCCCATCACCGTGAAGAAGATCTTCGCGTGCGTGATGTCGCGGCTGACGCGCGCTTCCTGGATCGTGACCATGCCGACATCGGGCTGATCCAGGCCGCGCATCAGCTCCGCCAGCTCGCGCTGCAACTCCGCGCCGACCCGGTCGGCGCGCTTGAATTCCCGAGCCATGGCCTAGATCTCGCGCGCGACTTCGACGCGCTCGAAGACCTCGATCTGGTCTCCGGGCTTGATGTCGTTGTAGTTCTTCACGCCGATACCGCACTCGGTGCCGGCCTGGACCTCTTGCACATCGTCCTTGAAACGTCGCAACGACTCCAGTTCGCCTTCATAGATGACCACGTTGTCGCGCAGCACGCGTATCGGCGCGCTGCGCTTGACGACGCCATCGACGACGATACAACCCGCGACCGCGCCCAGCTTGGAGCTGCGGAACACGTCCTTGACCTCGGCCAGGCCGATGATCTCCTCGCGAATCTCCGGCTTCAGCATGCCGCTGATCGCCTTGCGCACATCATCGATGATCTCGTAGATGATGCTGTAGTAACGTAGATCCAGTTCCTGTTCCTCGATCAGGTTCCGCGCGGTCGCGTCGGCACGCACGTTGAAGCCGACGATGATGGCATTCGCCGCCGCCGCCAGGCTGACATCCGATTCGTTGATGCCGCCGACGCCGGAACCGACCACTTTCACCCGCACATGCTCGTTGGACAGCTTGTTCAGGGAATCGCGGATCGCCTCGACACTGCCTTGCACATCGGCCTTGACAATCAGGTTGACATCCAGCACGTCTTCCTTGCCCATGCTGGAGAACAGCTCCTCCAGCTTGGCCGCCTTCTGTGCCGCCAGGCGGCTGTCACGGTGTTTCTCGCGACGGTGTTCGGCGAGTTCGCGCGCCTTGCGCTCGCTCGGTACGACAACCGCGTCGTCGCCGGCATTCGGCGCGCCGGAAAGACCCAGCACCTGAACCGGAATCGACGGCCCGGCCGCCTTCATCTGCTGGCCATGTTCGTCGAACATCGCCCGCACGCGACCGTACTCGATGCCGGAGACCAGTGAATCACCACGCTCCAGCGTGCCCGACTGCACCAGCACGGTCGCCACCGCGCCGCGTCCCTTGTCGAGGCTGGATTCGATGATCGTGCCGCGCGCCGGACCCTCGACGACCGCCTTCAGTTCGAGGATCTCGGACTGTAGCAGGATCGCGTCGAGCAGGGCGTCCACGCCTTCTCCGGTGATCGCCGATACCTTGATGAACTGGGTGTCGCCACCCCATTCCTCCGGCACGACCTCCTGGCTGACCAGCTCGTTCATGACCCGGTCCGGCTGGGCCTCCGGCTTGTCCATCTTGTTCACCGCGACGATCATCGGCACGCCCGCCGCCTTCGCGTGCTGCACCGCTTCGATGGTCTGCGGCATGACGCCATCGTCGGCGGCAACCACCAGGATGACGATATCCGTGACCTTCGCGCCGCGCGCGCGCATCGCCGAGAAGGCGGCGTGGCCCGGGGTATCCAGGAAGGTCATGGAGCCATGGCCGGTGTCCACGTGGTAGGCACCGATATGCTGGGTGATGCCTCCGGCCTCGCCGGCGGTGACGTGGCTCTTGCGGATGTAGTCGAGCAGCGAGGTCTTGCCGTGATCGACATGCCCCATGATGGTCACGACCGGTGGCCGCGGCTTCTGCTCGCCCTCGATCTCTTCGACATCCGAGACCAGCTCGGTCTCGATGTCCTTGGCTTTCTCCTCGACCGGGTTGTGTCCCATCTCCTCGACGACCAGCGTCGCGGTATCGCGATCCAGCGCCTGGTTGATGGTCACCATCATACCCATGCCCATCAGCGTCTTGATCACTTCCGGCGCCTTGGTGGACATGCGTTGCGCCAGTTCACCCACCGAGATCGCTTCCGGAATCTCCACGTCGCGCACCACCGGCGCGGTCGGCTTCTGGAAACCGTGCTGGGTTTCCGGCAACTGCACGTTCGGGGTCCGACGCCGGCCACCCTGCGGCTTCTTGCGCCGCCTGCCGGCCTTTTCCGAACGCACGTGCAATTCGCTGCGCCCGCCGCCGGCCTTGCGTGCCGGCTTTTCCTTCTTGCGCGCCGGCGCCGCCTTCGCGGGCTCGGACGGCTTCTTTGCCTGAAGCTCCGCCGCGACGCGGGCCTTCTCGGCCGCCGCGCGCGCTTCCTTCTCCTTGCGTTCCTCGTCCTCGGCGCTCTTCCGCGCGGCTTCCTCGGCCTGCTTCCGGGCCTCGGTCTCCTTGCGACTTTCCTCTTCCTGCTGGCGCCGCGCCTCTTCCGCCGCGCGCCGCGCCGCGGCTTCCTCTTCCACTTTCTTGCGTTGCGCCGCCTGCTCTTCCAGCGCCTTCTTCGCTGCTTCCGCCTCGGCCGTTTTCTCGTCGACCTCGGGAACCGCGCCGCGCTTCACGTAGGTGCGTTTCTTGCGCACCTCGACACTGATGGTCTTCGCGGTGCGCGGATTCGAGCGCGTGCCGCCACCCGGCAGCTTGATCTCGCTGACCGACTTGCGGCGCAGCGTGACCTTCTTCGGGCCGGCGGGCTTTTCTCCGCCAACACCGGCACCCTCGCCGTGCGTGCCGCGCAGGTGCCGCAGCAGCGCCTGTTTCTCGTCCCCGCTGATCGGGTCACTGGCCGCCGATTTCTCGACGCCCGCCTTCTTCAATTGCAGCAGCAGACCATCGACTGAAGTGCCCACGTCTTCTGCGAGTTGTTTTACCGTTACATCACTCATCGGGACGTTCCTCCAGCCAGTTAATCCTGCTTGTCTTCCGCGAACCAGGGCTCGCGGGCTTTCATGATCAGTACGCCGGCGCGCTCTTCGTCCATGCCTTCGATCTCCATCAACTCGTCGATGGATTGTTCCGCCAGATCCTCCATCGTAACGATACCGGCGGCCGCCATCTGGCGCGCGGTATGTTCGTCCATGCCTTCCATGTTCAGCAGATCGTCGGCCGGCTTGGCCGAGTCGAGTATCTCCTCGGACGCGATCGCCTTGGTCAGCAACACGTCCTTGGCGCGATTGCGCAGCTCTTCGACGATCTCTTCATCGAACTCCTCGATGTCCAGCATCTCCTGGCGCGGCACGTAGGCCACCTCGTCGATGCTGGAGAAGCCTTCCTGAATCAGGATCAACGCGACCTCCTCGTCGACACCCAGGTCGTTCATGAACAGCTCGATCAGCTCGCGCGCCTCGGCCTCGTTCTTCTCGGCCGCCTGCGATTCATCCATGACATTCAGCTCCCAGCCGGTCAACTGGCTGGCGAGCCGCACGTTCTGGCCACCACGACCGATCGCCTGCGACAGATTGTCGGTGGCGACGGCAATGTCCATCGCGTGCTTGTCCTCGTCGACGACGATGGAGACCACGTCGGCCGGCGCCATCGCATTGATGACGAAGCGCGCCGGATCCTCGTTCCACGGGATGATGTCGACACGCTCGCCGGCCAGTTCGTTGGACACTGCCTGAACGCGGGAGCCGCGCATGCCGACACAGGCGCCGACCGGGTCGATGCGCGAATCCTCGGTGTACACCGCGATCTTCGCGCGCTGGCCGGGGTCGCGCGCCGCGCCGAGGATGTCGATCAGGCCTTCGCCGACCTCCGGCACCTCCAGCTTGAACAACTCGACGATCAGCTCGGGCCGGGTGCGGCTGACGAACAACTGCGGGCCGCGGTTCTCCGGGCGGATATCGAACAGCAGGCCGCGAATGCGGTCGCCGACGCGCACCGGCTCGCGCGGAATCATCTCCTCGCGGGGGATCAAGGCCTCGGCGTTGGCGCCGAGATCAAGGATCACGTTACCGCGATCGACACGCTTCACGACACCGGTCAGCAGCTCGCCGACGCGATCCTTGTAGGCTTCGGCAACCTTCGCCCGCTCGGCCTCGCGCACCTTCTGCACGATGACCTGTTTCGCGGTCTGCGCGGCGATGCGACCGAACGCGATGGAATCGATCGGCTCTTCGAGGAAACCGCCGACCTCCAGATCCTCGTCCAGGGCCTTGGCGGCCTCGTAGGTGATCTCGGCAACCGGGTTTTCCAGGATCTCGCCCTCGGGCACGTCGATGACCTCCCAGCGACGGAAGGTGTCGTAGTCGCCGGTTTCGCGATCGATCTGCACGCGCACGCTGATATCGCCGCCATGTTTCTTGCGCGTGGCCGATGCCAGCGCCGCCTCGATGGCTTCGAATATGATCTCCTTGTCCACCGATTTCTCATTGGAAACCGCATCCACCACCAGCAGAATTTCTTTACTCATCGCGATCTTCCCGCCTCAGAATTCCGGAATCAGGCGTGCTGAACTGATATCGGCGAGCGGCACGACCAATTGCTCGTCTTCCAGATCCACTACCACTTCATCGTTCTCGACCCCACGCAACACGCCCTTGAAGTTGCGTTGGCCATCCAATGGCGCGGACAACACCAGCTTGACCCGGTGGCCCGCGAATCTCTCAAAATGCGCCTTCTCGAACAGCGGCCTGTCCAGGCCCGGCGAAGACACCTCCAGACTGTAGCGCCCGGAGATGGGATCTTCCACATCCAGCACCGCGCTCAACTGCCGGCTGACACTCGCGCAATCGTCGACATTCACGCCGTTTTCGCTATCGATATAGATGCGCAACAACACGCCGGCCTTCGCCCGGGACAGCATTTCGACACCGACGAACTCGTAATCCATGGATTCCACGGTATCGCGAACCAGGCTTTCCAGATCGGCCTGCATAATTTTCTTCCGCCAATAAAAAAAGGGCCAGCAGGCCCAATTTCTCCTATCCGCCCGGCGTTCCGGACATAACAAAAAGCCCCGATCGTCGGGGCTTCTCGAAAAGAACGGCCCTGAAGACGTAACTGGCAGCTCTGGGCCACGTCTCCGAGACATCTCAATACAGGCCTGAGCCGGCATTATCGATTCAAATTGGTAGCGGGGGCAGGATTTGAACCTACGACCTTCGGGTTATGAGCCCGACGAGCTGCCAGACTGCTCCACCCCGCAACGACGGAGCGTATATTATATCCAAGCCCCAATCGTTGCAAGCACCAATTGCGCTTCCAGACGAGAAAATCCTAGGAGGCCCTCGGATTACGGGGGATCGTAGCGAGGAGGTGGGAGAGCGAGGCCAAATGTTCTCGGTTTTGTTGAGGCGCATAGTGGACCTATGTAACGAAAAAATGGGGGATATTTGGACCGCTCTCCCATATTCACAGTAGGCTCCCTATTCTCGGACAGCCTCCTGGCCGGGCGCCGATCAGTATTCCACGCGCAGCGACCAACGATTCAAGGTACCGACATCCCGCGCGGCCAGATCCCGGATCCGCAGCGCCCATTCGCCAGCGGCCGCCTGCCCCGCGAGCACCTGGAGGGCGGGAAAATCGCTCGATGCGTAACGCCGCTTCAGATCGTTTCGGCCACCACCCTCGTTGGCGTGCAGGCGCACCAGGGTGCCCCCGGGTGACACCAGATCCACTTGCAGGTCACCGATATAGGTATGACTGATGTCGATCTCGACCTGGATTGCGACGATCGCCCCGCCGCTGTCCAGCCGGATGACGCTGCCGACGCCGGCGGCGTCGTCGTCCGGGATCGGCAGTGCCGGCGCGACCTCGCCCTCGACGACCTGGCGCGCCCGTTCGAAGCCGATCTCCAGCGCCCAGCTCTCCAGCACGCCGACATCCCGCGAGGCACCGTCGACCACGCGCAGACGCCAGGTTCCGCCCACGCCGGTACCGACCAGGCGCTGCAAGGCCGGGGTATCGCTCGTGCTGTAACGCCGGCGGATATCGTCACCGCTGGCGCCTTCCCGGTCGTGCAGCACCGCCTCGCCGCCATCCGGCGCGATGAGGCTGACGGTCAGATCGCCGATCCAGCTGTGAATGATGGCGACATCGACATCGATCGCGGTCAGATTGCCATCCTCGCCGATGGTCAGCGCACTTTCGACACCATCCGGCTCGTTATCCGGGATCAACAGATCGGGGAAGGTCTCGGCGCGTGCCCGATTGCCGCTCGGCCCACTGGGCGTGCCGCCAACCCGAAACCGAATCACATCGCCGGGCGCGCCGATATCGGCGATCGTCAGCCCGGAATCGCTACCCGACCAGACACGCGACGAGGGCAGCGTATCATGCGCCAGCGCCACGCCATCGCGCGCGGCGAACAAGTCACCGGCATCACCCTGGTTGCGGTTCGTCTCCAGATCGAGACTGCCGTCCGCTTGCAGCAAGGCACATTGGTAATGACGGCTCTCGCTACCCTCCTGCCATTCGTTGGAGCCCAGGGTGTCGCAATGATAGACCGCCAGACCACTGGCCGGCAGACCCTTGTCGAGCCCGGTACTGGTGCGATTCTCGACCAGAAAATACTCGTTCAGCTCATCCGTCTCGTACTTCAACACGCTACCGTAATCACCATGCCGCGCCTCGAACTCACCCATGTCATTGAGCAGCACGACATTGTCCGCCCAGCCCGCGAGGTAACGCAGATAGGCACATACCGGCGCCGGCGTGCGGCGCGAATCCAGATGATTGCCGGCGCCCATCAGGCAATAGATGCCGATGCCCGCGCTCTGTTCGGCGTCGCCGTCGCGCTTGCCGTAGTCGTACATATCCGGGAATCGACACAACAGATGGCCGTTCTCGTGACAGATGGTGCCGATGCGCAGATCGGCCCGCTCCCTTCCAAGGCCGGTCAGCAGATAGAAATGCGTGCGCATGCCGCCGTAACGCAGCTCGGCCACCGAGTTGTGCGGCCACAGGTTGCCGGTGTACTGCGAATTGCCCGCGTAGAGGATATTCAGCGCATCGACGATGCCGTCGCCGCGTGAATCGAACTCGGCCAGGTCGATGCCGAGATCGTTGACGACGATATCCATGACCTCCTCGACCATCAGCGTCGAGATATATTCGGCGCGGCGTTTCGACAGGCGCACCGGGCCGACCACCCGGTTGCGATAGTTCAGCTTGCCGTTCGACACGGTGTGGAAGTACTCACGCACCGAAGAAAAATTCCCGTTGACCCGGTAGTTGTCCTGATTCAGCATCGCGTCGACATCGGCGGGAGTGATGTTCGAACGGACATCATCGAAATCGACGATCACGGTCAGCCCGGTGACATCGCCGTCGAACAGCTTGCGCCCGTCGAGCAGACCGCCATCCGGACCGAAGGTGCGGATGATCGCCGAATCCGGCTCCGGCTCCGGCGGACGCAACTGCACGTAACGCTGACCGAAACGCCGGTTGCGCACCTCCGGCGCTTCCTTCAGATGACGGCGCAACCCCGCCGGCACCGGCTTGCCGACCGGCACGCCGGTGGAGACGAAACGCCCATCACCCGCCAGTTGCACATAACAATACACGCCCAGGTCCACGTCATAGACAACGCTGAAACCCGCCAGCGTCTCGAAACGCGCATAGAATTCATCGCCAAACACGCGCAGCTCGAGCGCGTCCCCACCATGCTGGCCGAAAACCTCGACCTCGCCATTCAGTACACTCATTTTCCGCTCCTCATGCGACAGGCTTTCCCTATTGCCGAGTATAGTCATGCGCCGACGGTTTGCTGCGCGAACTACGCCGTTATCAGAATATCCTTAAAGGCCAATCACAAACCGATGCTTGCCCGATACCGAACGGGTTATTGCGTCGGGATAGCTTATCTCCAGGCGCATGCCCAGTTCTTCGGCGCAGCGGCGGCGCAGCGCGTGTTCTTCGTCGGCGCCGAGCGGGCGCGGTTGCACGAGGCGCAACAGGATGCGATCGATCGCGGTCTGCTGGAACTGAAACTGGCGGATGTCATTCAAGCCATCGAGCAGATGAATGAACCACGAGGGATAGATGCGCCGACCGCTGGGCGCGTGGATGATGTCGTTGGCGCGGCACATACCCATCTCCATCAGCGGAAAGGGCGAGCCACAGGCACAGGCGCCCGCCTTCAGGCGACCGCTATCCCCGTTCGCGTAACGGATGAAGGGCATCACCCGGTCTGTCAGCGAGGTGACCAGCAGGCGGTCGCCGTCACCCCGTGATTCCAGCCAGACGGTGTCGCTGAACACGTGCAGGTTGCCATGCCGGCATTCGAGCGCGATGTTCGGCACCTCGCGGCTGCCGTACTGGTTGAACACATGACAGCCGAACGCCGATTCGATCAGCTCGCGCTGCCAGTCGTACAGTACCTCGGCGGTCGAGTAGACGCCCTTGATCGGTGGCAACACCAACCGGCGGCGGCGCACATGACGCGCCACTTCGGCGAGAATCGAGGCGTAGCCCTGCAACACCACCGGCCGCCAGGCGCGGATCAGGCGCGTCCACGCGGCCAGTTCGCGCTCGCTGAATTCCCAGGCGCCGAGGGTCTTCTCCGCCGCGATGAATGCCTTGACGCGCACGCCCAGGCCGGCCTTGATGTCTTGGCGCGCTCCCCAGAAGTTCAGGATCTTCTCGCCGGGGCGCCAGCCACACCAGCGATAGCCGCGCATCATGCCGGCGCGCATGCGCTCGATCTTGTCGTCGTCATAATAGAAGGACAGCGGCTTTCCGGTGGAGCCACCGGTATGACCCAGGCGGTAGCCGTCGGGCGGCAGCTCACGATTGCGCATGGCATCGCGGTAGCGA
>Ga0256832_1001047_pt1 | contig 18519 bp, 16 predicted proteins | sample 134614metaG_FD_190534 | JGI IMG/M metagenome (GOLD analysis project Ga0256832, IMG submission 190534) | Hydrothermal vent microbial communities from Lau Basin, Pacific Ocean - 134-614 | ecosystem: Environmental > Aquatic > Marine > Hydrothermal vents | place: Pacific Ocean: Lau Basin | collected...
GTTTGACGAACGACGCAGGAAGTCATATACTTAAGCTAACGCATTGCGTCACAGCTATGCCGTAATAGCGCGTTGGCGCTACCTTCAAAAGGTTGACAAGCCAACGATGAGCGAGTCTACCACGACGTGAAACGTGAGATCATTACGCATTACGCATCACGTTTCACGCCTGGCTTCCTCGCCAATCCAATCACCCGAATGCTCCATCAACCAACACGTACTCCCGGAGGTGTGATCATGGCCTATCTCTTCCCATCTGCAGAATGGGTCGCCGCGTTCAAAGAAGCCATCAACAACAATGAAGCGTATCGTAAATCAGCCGCCAAATGGGAAGGCGATTTCTACTTCATCGTCAAGGGCAAGGGCCTGGAAAAACCCTTCGTCATGTATCTGGACCTGTGGCACGGGGAATGCCGGGAAGCGCATGTGGTCGAGGATATGAGCGAAAAGACGCCCGAATTCATCATCGAGGGCGACATCGAGGTCTACAAGCAGATCTTCGACAAAAAACTCGACCCCATCCGCGCCCTGGTCAGCCGTAAACTCAAGCTCAAGGGCAACCTGGGCAAAATCATGCGCTCGGTCAAGGCCACCCTGGACCTGGTCAACTCCGCCGCGTCCGTGCCCACGGAATATCCCGAGGGCGCTTGAAAATCGACGTTGCTTGCAACGAATCGCCAGGCCAACATTGGGCGAGCCTGCAACCGGCGTGACACGTGATGCGTGAAACGTGAGGTCATTACGCATCACGCATCACGTATCATTCCCCGGCTTCCCACGCCAACCTGGCCCCCAAGACTGATTACTGATAACTGGACCCGATCATGTGGTACTTCGACGCCCCTGAAATCATCTACGGCGAGGGCGCGCTGAGCGAACTGGAACAGATCAAAGGCTCGCGCGCGTTCATCGTCACCGACCCGGTGCTGCACAAACTGGGTTTCACCGAGAAAGTCGCCACCCATCTGCGGGACGCGGGCATGGAGGTGGCCTCCTTCACCGAAGTCGAGCCCGAACCCTCCCTCCAGACCGTGCAGAAGGGCGCGGAGCAGATGCGCGGGTTCCAGCCCGACGTCATCGTGGGCCTGGGCGGCGGCTCCAGCATCGACGCGGCCAAGGCCATGTGGGTGCTCTACGAACGGCCCGACCTCCAGCCCGACGAGATCAGCCCCATGATCGAGCTGAACATCGGGCAAAAGGCCAAACTCATCGCCATCCCCACCACCGCGGGCACCGGCTCCGAGGCCACCTGGGCCACCGTGCTCACCGACAAGACCGACGGCCGCAAGCTGGCCCTGGGCTCCCGCGAGACCATGCCCACCACGGCCATCGTCGATCCTGAGATGAGCAAAGACATGCCCCCGCGGCTCACCGCGGACACGGGCCTGGACGCGCTCACCCACGCGGTGGAGGGCTACCTCTCCAGCTTCCACAACGACTTCACCGACGGCATCTGCCTCAAAGCTATCCAGCTCGTCTTCGAATACCTGCCCCGAGCCTACGCCGAACCCCACGACATGGAGGCCCGGGAGCACATGGCCAACGCCGCCACCCTGGGCGGCCTGGGCTTCATCAACTCGTGGGCGTCCCTGGCCCACGCTATGGGCCACGCCTTCGGCGGACAGTTCCACATCCCCCACGGGCGATGCGTCAGTCTCTTCCTGCCCTACACCCTGGAATACATCGCCAAAGAACCGGAACTCACCCGCTTCCGCGACATCGCCCACGCGCTGCGCTTGCCCGAAGGGAACGCGGACGAGCCTGCCGCGGCCAAAGCGGTTATCGCGGCCATCCGGGACCTGCACCGGCGGTTGGGCCAGCCCCTGACCGTGGCCGAGCTGGGCCTCTCCCGCGAGGAATACGAGGCCAAACTGGACGATCTGGTGGAGTTCGCGGAAGGCGACGGCACCTTCATCAGCGCGGTGCGCATCCCCGAGCGAGAGGACATCGAGAAACTCTTCCTCTACGCCTACGACGGCCGCGAGATCGACTTCTGAAATAAAGATCAAAGACTGATGATAACTGCTTACGTAGCAAGTTCAAAAACCACGAAGACACAACGACACGAAGGCACGAAGGGTAAAAGTGGCAGGTGGCAAGTAGCAAGTCGCAGGTGAAAATTCGCTGCCAGAAGGACTTGCCACTTGCGACTTGCAAACCTGCAAACCTTCGTGTCTTCGTTCCTTCGAGCCTTCGTGACAAGGCATTTTCGAGGCCGAATCAGGCTAGCTTAGCAGTTACGACTGATGACTAAAGAAGGTTTGCCCGAAGCGCCTTAATCTTTAATCTTCAATCTTTCGTCTTCAAACCTCAATCCCATGCCCGACATCCCCCAATCCTACACTCCCGCTCCCCCGCGTCCTCTGCCCGGCTACATGGGCAAAACCCTTTATGTCGACCTGGCCACGGGCCGCATGTGGGATGAGCCCATCCGCGAGGATTACGCCATGCAATTCGTGGGCGGCAGCGGCCTGGCCGCCCGCTATCTGTGGGACCTGCTCACGCCCAAGACCGACCCCCTGGGCCCGGACAATCCCCTCATCTTCATGACCGGGCCTCTGGTGGGCACGGCCACCCCCGCGGCCGGGCGCTTTTCCGTGGCCGCGCGCTCTCCTGCCACCGGCCTGCTGGGCGAAGCCAACTCGGGCGGCTACTGGGGGCCCGAACTGCGCCGCACGGGCTACGACGGCGTCATCATCCTGGGCCGAGCGGCCCGCCCGGTGTGGCTGGAGCTGCGGGAAGACGCCGCGCCCCGGCTGCATCCCGCCGACGACCTCTGGGGCCTGGATATGTATGAGACGCAGGACGCCATCCGGGAGCAGATGGGCGACAAGCGGGTGCGGGTGGCGTGCATCGGGCCCGCGGGCGAGCATCTCGTTCTCTTCGCCGGGGTGATGAACGACCACGGTCGGGCGGCCGCGCGCACGGGCCTGGGCGCGGTCATGGGAAGCAAACGCCTGAAAGCCATCGCGGTGCGGGGCAAGGCTAAAGTCCCCGTTTTCCATCCCGACGAGAGCAAGCAGGCAGTGCGGGAACTCACCAATCATGTGGTGGAGGACCTGACCGCGCAGATGATGCGCCTGGGCGGCACCATGCTCAACATGGACCTGGGCCCGGCCTTGGGCGACGTCCCCGCCTTCTACTACACCACCAACGTCCTCGACGGCATCGAAGACAAGGTCAATGCGGGCGAGCTCAGCGACCACTACCTCAAACGCCATGTGCCCTGCTTCCGCTGCCCCATCGCCTGCGGCCGCGAGATCCGCCTGCCCCTCACCGGGGATGAGGTGGTGGACGGGCCCGAATACGAGACCTCCGTCTCCTTCGGCCCCCTCATCGGCTCGGACGACCTGGAAGCCGCGGCCTACGCCGGGCATCTGTGCAACAAATATGGCCTGGACACCATCTCGACAGGCTCCACCATCGCTTTGGCCTACGACCTGTTCAACGCCGGCATCATCGACGAAAGCGTCACCGGCGGCCTGCCCCTGGCCTGGGGCGATCCTCAGCCCGCCATCCAGCTCATCGAGCAGATCGCCTACCGCACCGGTTTCGGCGATCTGCTGGCCCAGGGCGCGGCCCGGGTCGCGGCCCACTTCGGCGTCCCCGAGCGGGCCGTCCACGCCAAAAAGCTGGAGCTGCCCTACCACGACATCCACGCCTACTCGGGTCAGGGCGTGGTCTACGCCACCTCCCCGCGCGGCGCGGATCACATGGCCGGGGACGTGTACCACTGGGAGATGGGCAACGAATCGCCCGAACTGGAGATCGCGTACGGCGATCCCCATGACGAGTCCTTCGAGAAGATGGCGATGGTGGCCCGCATCATGGACTTTCGGGCCATGACCAACAGCCTCATCCTCTGCCACTTCGAGGACGCGCCCATCCCCAATCTGCTGGAACTCATCCACACGGTCACCGGCTGGGATTGGTCGGTGGAGGACTTCCGCACGACCGCGGCCCGCATCTTCGAGCTCAAGCGCCTGCTCAACGCCCGTCTGGGCATGACCCCGGCCGACGACGCCTTGCCCGAGCGGGTGCTGAAAGCCTACGACGAGGGCCCCACCGCGGGCTACGCCCCCGATCTGGTGACCATGCTCAAACATTACTACGCGGCCCGGCAATGGGATCCGGCCACGGGCGTGGCGACAACAGAGCGACTGGCGGAGCTGGGGTTGGCGGGGCTTGTTTCCTGATCTACTGCCAGGGTGTGTCCCAATTTTTTGGCAAGCACTCGCCGAGTAAACTCGGGCTCTCTAGGCGCTTCGCGCCATGGGTCGCCCTCCGGCGACCCTTTTCTTGTCGCCGTTTTGGACGGCGGAGGCCGTCCACTGGCCGCAGGCCTAAAGAGTTCGACTTCAGTCGGCTGGATGACGCCAAATATCTGGGACGCACCCCACATCGGCAACGGATTGCACGCCCTCGAGCCACGCGATATAATGTTCCCGATGAACGCCATGATTACGGAATACCACACCATCTTATCACGAGTGCGACGCTGGCCCGTAGAAAAACGGATCGCATCGCTGGAGGACGTGCTGCGCACCCTCGTTCCAGGTGAAGGCCAGGCATCAATTCGGCCCAAGGACACCTTTTCGAAAGCGCTAGGCCTGCTTCGTACGGAAAAACCATCGCCCACGGATGAAGAAGTCGATGCCATGCTCACCGAACATCGGCTGGAAAAGTACGGATGATGCGCGTCCTGTTTGACACCAACGTTATTCTGGACGTTTTACTCGACCGAAGACCGTGGGTGCAGGAGTCAGGAATGCTGTGGCGCGCAAACGATGAGGGGGCAACTCCTTCCGAATTGCTGGCTCAATTATGACATCCCAACTGACTTCGACCCAAAGGCCCTCTGCTCCTCAAACCAAACGTCTGGGTCTTGTCCTCAGCGGGGGAGCCGCGTTTGGGCTTGCCCACATCGGTGTGTTGCAGGTGCTGGAGGAGGCTGGCGTGCGCATCGACGCGGTGGGAGGGACCAGCGTGGGCGCGCTCATCGGCGCCGCGGTGGCCGCGGGCAAGTCGGTGCGGGAGATCACGCAGGTGGCCTATCGCATCAACTGGCTGCACCTGGCCCGGCCCCGCCCCCACCGCTACGGCTTCATCTCCTTCCGCAAACTGGAATGGCTGCTGAAGACCTGGCTGGGCGATCCCGATTTCGAAGACCTGAAACTGCCCTTCATCTGCGTGGGCACGGACGTGCTCACGGGCGAGGCCCGGGTGTTTCGCCAGGGCAAGGTGGCTCATGCGGTGCGCATCAGCGCCAGCGTGCCTCCCATCGTCATTCCGGCGGAGAAGGATGGCCGGTATTATGTCGATGGCGGGTTCTCCAACAACCTGCCCATCGGCCCGGTGGAGGCCATGGGCGTGGACGTCACCCTGGCCGTCAACCTCTTCGGCGAAGCCTCGCGCATGCCCCCCAACTATTTCGCCTACGCCCAACTCATCCTGGGGCACATGCTCACCCGCACCGCGGGCGATCCCAACCGGGCCACGGTGCTGGTCACGCCTAACCTGGCCGAAAACCTGGCCGCCCAATTCCATCGCACCTACATTCAGATGGGTCGGGATGCCATGAAGGAAAAACTGCCCGACCTGTTGCGCGCGCTGGAAGTATGAGCACGCTCTTGAGCACAGGGGGGCACAGCGCGTTGGGGCGAGGCGTGGCCCGCCAGGGTGCCGCTGTGCATTGGCCCCGGTCAACCTAATTAAACCGAAAGCAAATTGAAACCAAGGCTTTTGGTTCGCATTGGATCATCCATGAATGGCGATTCTCTGGCCGCGCCGCCGCCCGCAGGTGAACCTGCGGGCTAAAAACGACGCCCCATAAATGGGGCCACGGCGCATGTCGCGCGCCGCAGGAAGCCGGGTTCACCCGGCGTCGTTTCGTAGCCCGGTGCTTCAGCTCCGGGTGGCCGAGGCCGAAAACACCTGATTTCAAAATGCGTTTAGTTTAGCGCTGAAATCTTAGATCAGGAATTTATCGAGAGGTAGTCTCCCTGCAGGGCATTGGTAAATTATTCATCTTGCTGAAATGGCATATTCCGAAATTCCATCCGAGCACCGAATGATATTGACAACACACTCAAAAGGGAGACTATCCTCTTGTAGATCGATCTCAGGGAGCAACTAGTGAGCAATGGCAGGGCAGATTGGCAAGGCGTCAGGCATCTTACCCCAAAATTCTGTTACGACAGTATCGCCGGAATATCTGCCTACCAAACCCAATACTGGCCGTGAATTTTATGATTTTCAGCAGGTGCGTCATATCCAAGACACACATTTGTCTCTGGCACAAGCATAAAGTAGTTTTCCCCTGGCCAACAAGTCCGACCGGATTGCGAGCAATATTCATGTAGCCAATCAACCTCATCCCACCACCATGCGACTTTCTTATAAGCTGTTCGACTGGCAGTGGTTGACGGCAACGAAAAATAGACAATATTTTCAACATCCGTTTCGTGTGGCCAACTTGTTGGTCCACAACTCCAACCCGAAAGGTTATCGTACTGTATGTCGTCTATTTTTGCGTTATGTGCCTTCACTTGACCATACCAATCACCCCAGACCCAATAATCAGGAGAAATACCTTTTCCTGAAATTTAAGTCGACCCGGCATATCTACTCCAATGGATTCTTTTGAAAACTCATCTTCTCCTTATGAGCTCTTTCTTGAGATCATCGATCAGCTTCTGGGTTTCCATTCTATTTTGATTCGCAACATCGCCAGGTCTATCAGCAATCAAGTGTAGATATATATTGTAATCCTGAATCGCCTTTCGTATCTCTCCTTTTTCTTCATAAATATGACCTCTGCCTAAATATGCCGATGAAACTTCAGGATGGGCCTGAATCAATGCCGTATACTCTTTTAGAGCATTATCTTTATCACCGACCAAGTAGAGAGTTGCAGCCAGATTGTTCCATGTATTCACCTCATCCGGGGCTAATGTTAACGCTTCTTCAAATACAGGAATAGCCTGTCGCAATAATTGTTGACGAGTAAATTCGTCCTGGCTATATAACGCCTCAATAACCAGACCGCTTGCTTGTTCATAAAGCTTCTCCCATTGTTCGTTCGCTTGTGGGAGCTTGTGATTACGTCTACCAGATGAGGCAATGACAGTGGTAGCACTAGCCACAAGAATCGCAATGGTCAACAGAATGACGAGTGTCTTGCGATTTAACATTTCAACCTCCTTGACGCTAAAATGTATGCCGGAAATACTGATCGTCAGCACTTACTTCTATAACGAAAGGGGGGATTTGTCAAAGTGTTTTTCGGAAACTTTACACAGAAAAGAGACAACTGATGATACGCAGTGAGAGAATTATGAGAGTAGTGGAAAGAGAATCGGCCATGTCTGTTGTTTGATCCCTTCCGATTTCCCATCGTACCCATATCCAACGGGGGCAAGACGCCATGAAGGAGAAACTGCCCGACCTGTTGCGGGCGCTGGCGTAAAATCGATGGCGCATGAGGACGATTTCTGGTACAATACCCCTGCGCTCGAACGATCACAGCATCCTACTCATCGCCTCTCTCAGCCATGGAAATCGTTCTCAAGAAATCCAAACTGGCCGAAAACGTCGGCCAATGGGCCGAACACACGCATCAGTCTGTTGAAGACGTGGTCGAGGCCGCGGTGGAAGCCTATCTCGCTGATCTGGAAGCCACTTCCTTGCAACGAGACGCAGAGGTCTTTTGGAACAAGTTGAACGAATGGCGTCAAATCTATCCTGGCCAATATGTCGCCATCCACCAGGGCGAACCCGTGGATCACGATGAAGACCTCAAAGCGCTCACGCTTCGCGTGCGTCAACGCTTTGGACGGCTTCCCGTTCTGATCGCCTCTGTGGATTCACCCCCGCCGCGTGAAATCTTCAGGTAAAAGCTTCGTGTCTTCATTCTCTTCGTGTCTTCGTGGCAAAAAGTGGTGGTGTGACCTGGCGTTACGACGTCTCTTGATATGAGCACACTCTTGGTCACAGGGGTGCACAGCGCGTTGGGGCGAGGCGTGGCCCGCCAGGCCGCGGCGTTGGGCTATCGCGTCATCGGCGTGGACAGAAAACCCGCGCCCCGGGCTCTCGCGGGCGTCGAATTCGTCCAGGCCGACGTCAACAACCCCCTCATTGGCCAATGGATGAAGGCCGAAGGCGTGGACATCCTCTTCCACAGTGCCTTCCGCTGGCGGGTGCGGCCCGCGCCCGAAACCTTCGAGAACAACGTGGTGGGAACCACGAAGCTGTTGGAGGCGGCTGCGGATGCCGGGGTCAAGAAAATCGTTTTCCCCTCCAGCACATTCGTCTACGGCGCGCATCCCGACCATCCCTACCTCATCCCCGAAGACGCGCCCTTTCGCGGGCCATCCGCCTGCGGCTACGTCCGCGACCTGCGCGACATTGAAACCTTCCTGCGCGGCTTCCGCCAGCAGCGCCCCGAAATGATCATCACCGTGCTGCGCTTCGCCAACCTCCTGGGACACGGTCATCGCTCCCCCCTGGCCCGTTACCTCAGCCTGCCTGTCATCCCCATCCCCAAGAACGCCGACCCGCTGATCCAGGTGCTTCATGTCGATGACGCGGTGCGGGCCGTGATCCAGGCCCTGGAAGCCGACCATGATGGCGCGTACAACGTCGCTGCGCCTCCGCCCCTGACCTTGCTTCAGGTCATCGAACGGGCGGGGCGACACGCCGTTCCCCTCCCCGACGCCATCCTCCAGACGGGCCAGAACCTGACGACGGCCCTTTCCACACGCCGCCAGGTCACCCTGCCCATCCCCTGGGACTACCTGCGCTACTCCTGGGCGGTCTCCACCCGCCGGATGCGCGAGACGTGGGGCTTTACGCCCGAGCGCGACGCCGACGCCGTCCTCGAAGACTTCGCCCGCGATCTGGAGGTGGAGGAGCTGCCCGAAGCGCTGAGCAAAGCCATCGCCGCGGGGAAAAAGGCCTTGCTCGCATTCTCCTCATCACTCCGCAAACCCGCCCCATGAAACCAACGCCCCTTTCAAGGCATCTAATGCACGTCATTCACCCACCCTCTTTCCAACCCCATCTCACTCCTGAATTTCCATGGCCGTCTATCCTGATTCCAAAACCCTGAAATCCGTCATGGCGGAACTTTTCGACCGCCTGAACAACACCCCCGGCGCGGCCGATGACTTCGTCAAGAACAACATGATCGTCAGCCTTTACATCGACGATCCCAAGCTCTTCCTGGGCCTCGATGCTCGACAAAAACCGGTCAAACTCAGCTTCTCGCCCGACGGCGTCAAGCCCGACCTGGCCATCCGCCTGGACGCCGACCTACTGCATGGCATCCTGTTGGGAACCGTGCGCCTGCGCGACGCCTACTTCGGCGGCCAGATCAAGACCAAAGGCTCCATCTTCAAGGCCATGAAACTGGCCGACCTCTTCCGCCAGGCGGAGAAACTCTATCCCGACGTGTTCAAAGACCAGGGACTGCTTACTGATCACTGATCACTGATTACTGATCACTCCCCCACCCACACGCCTTCCACCAGCTCCACTTCCAGGCCCAGCGCCCGGCTGAGCACTTCCAGATTTCGCTCCGCTTCCCATAGCTCGATGGCCGCGTTGCCCGCGGCCAGGGCCTCGATCTGCATCCAACCGTTGTCCACATCCACATGACACCGCAGGTCGCGAATGACCTGCCGCCGCCCCCGTTCCAGATACTCGGCCAGGCGGATCATACCGCAGAGGATGGGCAGGGCCCGGACGTCCTCTCGGGTCAAAATTGGAGCCAATTCACGCGGTTTGGGATTGCCTTTGCTGCGATGAAACCGGGCAATCAGTGCGATGAGCGCCAGCTCTCGCGGGGTGTAGCCGTAGAGGGTGTAGTTGAGAATGATGTAATAGGAATGGCGATGATGGTAGGGATAATTGATGATGGCCCCAACGTCGTGCAGGATGCCCGCGGCCCACAGCAGCTCCCGGTAGGAGGCGTCCAGACCATGCACGGACTGGAGATCATCGAACAGACGCCCGGCCAGGAAGGCCACATGATGGCTGTGGGGATCGTCGTAACCGAAGATGCGGGCCAGGCTGAGGATGCTGAACTGTCGCAGGTCGGGGAACAGGGGCTGGGGCAGGTGGGAGAGAAAATGCTCGAAGAAAAGTCCTTCGCGCAGGCCCGGTCGGCTGATGATGAGCCCGTCGAAACCGCTGTGACGCAGGAGTTCGTCATAGGCGATGGCGGCTGCGGGCATGATATCCGCCCGATCCGCCCGCAGCCCGCGCACATTTCGTCGCTTCTTCAGGGAATACCGCCAGAGTTCGTCGGCCAGGGCCGCGATATCCTCCCTTGCGAAACGATAGCCGTGGATGCTGTCCAGAGGATAATGCTTCCGCACCTGGTCGATCTTGCCCAGATTGCGAATGGCTCCGCCGATGGCGACCAGCGTATCGCCCGGTCGGGCCTTGAACCAGTCCACCTCGGCCAGTTGCTCGCGGATGAAAGCCCGAAGCGAGGCTGTCTGTTCGGGCGAGATGCGGTCGGGGCTGAGGAAGAGCTCGGTTAGTCGCAATGCGCCCAGGGGCAGACTGATGGTGCGTCCCGGCAAGCCCTCTCGCACCTCGGTGATCTGAACGCTGCCGCCGCCCAGATCCAGCACGAAGCCCGAACGCAGACAGGTGGCGTTCACCGCGCCCAACGCGCCGTAATAGCCCTCCTCCTCACCCGACAGCATCCGCAACTCCCAGCCTGTTTCCGCATGGATCCGGGCCAGAAACGTGTCCCGATTCACGGCATCCCGCACGGCGCTGGTGGCGACGGCGATCACCTCATCGACATGGGTATCCTCCACCAGCTCTTTGAACATACGCATGGCGTTGATGGCGCGCTGGATCGCCGCGGCCCGCAAGACATTGGTGCGGCCCATGCCCTCGCGCAGACGCACCACCTCCCGGATTTCATCCAACAACCGGAAATAGCGGTCTCGTTCGTATTCATAGATGACCATGCGGGTCGTGTTGGACCCCAGGTCGATGATAGCAATGTGTTCGGGCATGGATGGTCACAGGTAAAAACGCGTCGGCTTCATCAGCAAGCGTCGCTATCAACGCTTTCTGCGGCGTCGGCGCGTTATAGCCGTCCTGCTGTGAAAATAAAGTAATCAGTGGAAATCTGCGAAGCATCTGCGAAAATCTGCGTTCTCATTTTCATCCGTATCGGCGAGCCTTCGCCCGGGCCGTCTGCTAAGTGAGCGTCTAAAAATAACTTCCCTTTTTCGCCGCGACACTGGCCGAGTGAACTCGGGCTCTTTAGGCGCAAGCCCCCTCCTTTGCTTCCTCCCCCGCTTCGAGACGGGCGGGGGAGGAAATAAGGAAGGAGGATTCGATGGTGCCGGTGGTCGCCCTTCGGCGACCTTTTTGTTTGTCATCGTTTTGGACGGCGGAGGCCGTCATCTGATCCCCTTCCGCTGTTCTCTCCCGCTTGCGGGGGAGATGAAGAGGGGGTCTGGCCGCAGGCCTGAAGCGCACGACTTGAGTCGGTGAGCACAAAAACGGGAACTAATTTCTGGACGTGCACTAACTGTAATCGATGGCGCTGAAACGGCGCAACTTCTCCAGGCGATGGCGGGAGTTGATCATCCGAATGGTCCCCGATCGGGATCGCATGACCAGGCTCTGGGTGGTGGCTCCGCCGCCGAAGTAGCGCACGCCGCGCAGCAACGCGCCCGAGGTGATGCCCGTGGCCGCGAAGAAGACGTTGTCCCCCTGAACCAGATCGTCGATGGTCAGCACCCTGTCCAGGTCCATGCCTTCCTCGATGGCCAATTGGCGCTCCTGGTCATTGCGCGGCCACAGCTTGCATTGCATATCGCCGCCCATGCACTTGAGCGCCGCGGCGGAAATGACGGCCTCGGGCGAACCGCCAATACCCATCATCATGTCTACGCCCGAATCCTCCTGCGCGGTGGCGATGGCCGCAGCCACGTCACCATCGGAGATGAGCAGGATGCGGGCACCCGTGGAGCGAATTTCGGAGATCAGTTGGGCGTGTCGAGGTCGATCCAGCACCATAACCGTGATATCGCGGGGCTCCTTGCGCAAGGCTCGGGCCACGCGGCGGATGTTCACCGCGACAGGGGCGTTGATGTCGATCATGTCCCTGGCTTCTGGTCCCACCGCGATCTTATTCATGTAGACGAGATGGGAGGGATTGTACATGGTGCCGCGTTCGGCCAGAGCCACCACGCTCAGGGCACCGGGAAGCCCTTTGGCGGTGAGGGTGGTGCCGTCGATGGGATCGACAGCGATATCCACCTCGGGCGGCACGCCCGTGCCCAACTTTTCGCCGTTGAACAACATGGGCGCTTCATCCTTCTCTCCCTCGCCGATGACGACGATGCCGTCCATATCGATGTTGTTCAATACGAGGCGCATGGCGTCCACCGCGGCCTGATCCGCGGCTTCTTTGTCGCCACGCCCCACCCAACGACCTGCGGCCAGCGCCGCGGCTTCGGTGACGCGGGCGAGGTCAAAGGCGAGATTCCGGTCGGGAAGCACTTTTTTGGCCATTAGAGAAAGCTCCTTGGAGAAATCAATGATGGGAAAGAAATGTGCTGCGTGAATCTTTAATCCTTAATCTTTGATTTTCACTGGATCACGCCCAGCTCGCGGCCGACTTTGGCGAAGACTTCCAGACCGAAGTCCAGGTCCGCTTTGGTGTGAGCGGCGGTGTTCATCACGCGGATGCGAGCCTGACCCTTGGGAACGGTGGGATAGCCGATGCCCATGGCGAAGACGCCATTTTCGAATAACTTGCGGCTGAACTCCTTGGCCAGCCCGGCGTCGCCCAGCATGATGGGCAGGATGGGCGTCTGGCTGTGGCCCGTATCGAAGCCCAGCTCATCCATGCCCGCTTTCAGATACCGGGCGTTCTCCCACAGGCGCTCCACCAGCTCCTCGCTCTCCTCCAGGATGTCTACTGCGGCCAGACAGGCGGCCGTGTCCGCGGGCGTGGGCGCGCTGGAGAAGAGGAAGGGCCGGGCCTTCTGCCGGATGTAATCCACGATGAGCTTCTTGCCGGCGATAACGCCGCCGACGACGCCGAAAGCTTTGGATAGCGTGCCGATCTCCACGTCGAATTTGCCGTGCAAACCGAAATGATCGACGATGCCGCGGCCGCCGCGGCCCAGCACGCCCTCGCCGTGGGCGTCGTCCACCATGGTCATCAGGCCATATTTCTCCGCCACGGCGTAGATTTTGTCCAGAGGCGCGATGTCGCCATCCATGCTGAAGACGCCATCGGTGACCACCAGACCTCGACGATACTGAGGCAGATGCTCCTGCACTTTTGCCTCCAGGTCCTCGGGATCGCAGTGTTCATAGACGACGATCTTGGCCCGAGAGAGCCGGGCGCCATCGATGATGGAGGCGTGGTTGAGGCGATCGGAAAAGATGACGTCGCCCTTGCCCACCAGGGGCGGGATCGCAGCCTGATTGGCATTGAAGCCGCTCTGCACGAAAAGCGCGTCCTCCACGCCTTTGAACGCAGCCAGACGTTTTTCCAGCTCCAGATGCAGCCGAGTCGTGCCAGCGATGGTGCGCACCGCGGCCGGGCCCACGCCCCACGCATCCACTGCTTTCTTGGCGGCCTCCTTTAGCCGTGGATGATTGGCCAGGCCCAAATAGTTGTTCGTACAGAAATTGAGCACCTTCTTCCCATCCACGATCATCCAACCGTCGGCCGGGGATTCGATGGTGCGGATGTTGATGAACAGGTGCTCGGCCTTGAGCCGTTCCAGCTCTTCAACGATGAAATCAAGTTTATCAGCCATGATCATACTCCTGTTCCGAAAATAGCGTTGCGTTGGTTTGCAAAATCAACTCGAAGCCCGCGTTGGGCGAGTCTGCTACGGACGTGATGCGTAATCCGTAATCCGTGAGGTCATTACGCATCACGCATTACGTATTACGGGATTGGCTTCCTGCGCCAACGTGGCCGCGAGGCGTTTTCACCCGCATGAGCCAGCTTTCGCTCGTGGCGGCTTTTGCGCCTTTTACGTGCGTTTTCATTGCTGCTCGGGCAGACCATCCGGGAACATGACGACTTTGCCGCTGCGACCGCTCTGCATCACCTGAATAGCCTGCTCGAAGTCCTCAAGAGCGAAACGATGGGTGATGATTTGGGAGAGGTCCACGAGCCCGCGGGAGAGCAGCCCTTTCATGCGATACCAGGTGCCCCAGATCTCCCGTCCGATGACGCCGCGCACGGTCGCGCCTTTGAAGATGACGCCGTCGTTCATGTCGAAGGGAATGTCGGAGGGATAGAGGCCCAGGAGGGAGGCTTCGCCGCCGGGCTTGAGGGCCTTGAAACCCAGGTCCGCGGCCTGGGGCGCGCCCGACATCTCCAGCAGCACATCAACGCCCTCCCCTTCCGAATCGGCCATGATGATCTCATAGGCGTTCTCTTGCGTCACATTGATGGCGAAATCCGCGCCCAGCCTGCGCGCCATCTCCAGACGATAGTTGGAAATATCGGTGGCGTAAATCGTATGCGCTCCCGCGGCCTTGGCCACCATGATGGTCATCAGCCCCACAGGCCCGCATCCCGTCACCAGCACGCGCCTGGCCGTAAGATCGGTGGAGAAGGCCGTATGCACCGCGTTGCCGAAATTCTCCTGCAGGCTGGCCACCTCGTAGGCCATGTCGGGCGGATTCAGCCACATATTCTCCGCGGGCATGACGATATAATCCGCCCAGCATCCATCCCGATCCACGCCGATGATCTTGGTGTTCTGACACAGATGCCCCTTGCCTGTGCGACATTCCTGACACACGTGGCAAATGATGTGGCTTTCAGCTGATACGAAATCCCCCTCCTTCACCTCATGCACCATTTTCCCCTTCTCCACCACCACGCCGCTGAACTCGTGGCCTACGATGATGGGGGGCTTGATGCGGCTTCGGGCCCAGGGGTCCCAACGAAAGATATGGAGATCGGTGCCGCAGATCGAGGTGGCCTTGACCTTCACCAACACCTCTCGCGGCCCAGGCTGGGGCACAGGCATCTCCCGCATCACCAATCCCGGCGACTCCTCCGGTTTCACAATGGCGCGCATGGTCTTGGGAATGCTCATTTGAAGCTCTCCATTGAGTTCTGAGCGTATTCGATATCAACGCATTCAAATGTGGGATTTCTTCCAAAAGTATAACACGAATCGGACGGAAAAACGTAACGCCCGATTCGCAAATGCTCATCCTGTCGAAGCCCCTGGCAAACGGCCTCAATCGTCGTCAGGAATGATGAAACCGATCACCGTGGTGACGATAGAGATGATAATGGCGGCGATGAATGCCGTGAAAAATCCATCCAGCGCGCCCTTTATTTCCAGATATTGGGGCAAAAAGACGGCTGTGAGCATGAGCATCAGCGTGTTGATGACCAGGGTGAACAGCCCCAGCGTCAGGATGATGAGCGGGCAGGTAAGCAGTTTGACGATGGGTTTGATGATGGCGTTGACCAAGCCGAAAACCAAAGAGACCAGCAGGATGCCAATGACGCCTTCCCGGATGGTCATGCCCGGCATGATCGACGAGGTAATCCAAACGGCCGCGGCAATGACGCCCCAGCGAATTAGCAGCGCTCGCAACATAGGTCACTCCTTGAGAGAATGAAGGCAACTACTAAGGTCGTCACCCGAAAACCACTAAGAACACGAAGACACAAAGGCACAAAGGGAAATTGATACATTTTTTCTTCGTGCACTTAGTGCCTTTGTGCCCTTTGTGGTTTGTTAACCGGGGTGCGTTAGCAGTTCCGAATGAAGAGGACGAGACAACAACATGCCGTCATTCTATCAGAAAAAGCATCGCGCACAAATCTCAAAAGAACAACCGCGCCAAGGGGCTGGCGCGGTTGCAGGATTCTGATTGGTTTGGTCACTGGCGATCAGCCTTTAAGCAGGTGCTCGACTACAGCCCGCTCGCGCAGCAGCTCTTCGCCCGTGATGCGCATCTTTTCCTTGATCTCGTCGTTGATCTCCAGACCTTCGACGATCTGCCACGTGCCATCGCCGGGATGGGTCACGGGTACAGAGTACATGACGCCTTCGGGGATGCCGTAGTGGGAGCCGTCGCTGTACACGGCCAGGGAGACCCAGTCGCCCTTGGGGGTGCCCAGGGCCCAGTCGTGCACCGCGTTGATGGCGGCGTTGGCCGCGGATGCGGCCGAGGAGGCGCCCCGGGCCTGGATGATGGCGCTGCCGCGAGTGGCCACAGTGGGGATGAATTCCTTCTTGTACCAGCGCTTGCCCACCGCGTTGATGGCCTTCTTGCGACCGATGCGGGCATGATAGATGTCGGGGACCATGGTCTTGGAGTGGTTGCCCCAGATGATCATGCGCTTGACTTCGCTCACATTGACGCCCACCTTCTTCGCAAGCTGATTCTTGGCCCGATTGTGATCCAGTCGGGTCATGGCCGCGAAGCGATCTTTGGGCACGTCGGGGGCGTTGGAGGCGCAGATGAGCGCATTCGTGTTGGCAGGATTGCCCACGATCAGGGCGCGGAAATCATCCGCGGCCACCGCGTTGATGGCCTTGCCCTGCTCCACGAAGATGGGGCCATTTTTGTCGATGAGGTCGGCCCGTTCCATGCCCGCCTTGCGAGGGAAGGCCCCGACCAGGAACGCCCAGTTCGCGCCATCAAACGCCACCCTGGGATCATCTGTGGGGACCATGTCATACAGGAGGGGGAAGGCGCAGTCTTCCAGCTCCATGAGCGTGCCTTCCAGCGCCTTCATGGCCGGGGTGATCTCCAGCAGTTTGAGAATGATGGGTTGTTTGGGCCCGAAGACATCACCATTGGCGATACGGAAAAGCAAGCTGTAGCCGATTTGACCGGCTGCACCAGTGACGGTAACAACAAGGGGTTCGTTTGCCATTTTCTACGCTCCGTTGCGTGAAGTGAGGGGATTGCTTGATTTTTAGACAAAGCGCTGGATGACCAGCGTTTGTTTGCACAATCTGGGTTGCTGAAGGTTCGCCAGGCCAGGGTTGGGCGGGTCTGCAACTGGCGGCTTCCCGCGCCAATCCGGCGCGAGGGGCATGTGTACAGGCGCTTTTAAGCAGCGTCACGTGGTGGGAACAAGCTCCGGCTGCGGCGCAGACAGCCCGGCGGACTCCTCCGCAGGCGCGGGCAGTTCCAGACCATCCGCGGCCAGGACAGGCGCCAGGGCCTGGATCGCCACTTCCAGCATATCCAGCGTGGGCTCGCGGGTGGTCAGTTTCTGCATGGCCAGCCCCGGCCAGATGATGAGCTTCATCAGGGCGTGATCCTGATAACGGGTGCTGATGCGCAGCACCTCGTAGGAGATGCCCGCGACAACGGGAATCAGGATCAGGCGGGAGAGCAGCCGCACCCACCAGGTATCGAATTGCAGAGGGATGAAGAGGATGATGCTGATGAGCACAACGAAGAGAAGAAAGCTCGTGCCGCAGCGGGTGTGCCGGGTAGAGTATGTCGCCACATTTTCGGGCGTCATGATCTCGCCTGCCTCGTAGGCGTTGATGGTCTTGTGCTCCGCGCCGTGATACATGAACACCCGCTTGATCTCCTCGCTGCGGGCGATGATGACCAGATAGGCGATGAACAGGAACAGGCGGAAAAAGCCCTCCAGCACCGCGCTGGCGTACTTGGAAAGTCCCAACACGCTTTCGCTGAGATGGGCCACGCCCGTGGGCAGGAGAAAGAACAGGGCGACGCCGAGGATGAGGGACAACGCCACCGTGCCCCAGGCCACCGGCCCGCTGAATCCCTGGGCGTCCTCCTCTTCCTCGCCCAGGGCCACGTCGGCCGACCACATCAACGCCTTCGTGCCCAGCACCAGCGCATCCCACAACAGAACGAGCCCGCGCAGGAAGGGCAATCGACTCCAGCGACTGCGATAAATGCGTTCGGGCAACGGCTCTTCGTGCACGATGATCTCCCCTTCGGGATTGCGCACGGCCACAGCGACGCGTCGCTGCCCGCGCATCATCACGCCTTCGATGACGGCTTGTCCGCCGTAGTAAAATTCACTCATAAGTCTCGAATTACCTGGGAATGGTGTGACGCTGTTGCCAGAAAGTCACACATGATTTCTCTCCGATCCTATCACCTTCGGGGACAAGATGCAAGCCGCCCTTTGTTTTTTGGGCGGTTTTGACAGCATTTCGGTCGAAAAACCCGCCGATTTACCGACGCAGGCTGATGACGACCACAACCAGGGCGACCATCCCGCTGAGCATGATCGCTGCCGCCAGGGGAAGAGCGTTGTTGTCGGGCAGGCTGCCGCGGGCGGAGCGGGGCGTAAGCCGCAGTTCGAGCGTGGGAGTAGGGGTCGGAGAGGGTGAAGAGGTGGGCGTCGGCGTCGAGGTGGGCGGCGGGGTGGCCGTTGCCGTGGGCGTGGCCGTCGGGGTGGGAGTGTCGGTAGGCAATGGCGTGGGCGTGGGCGTGGGCGAGGGGAGAGGGGTGGACGTCGCGGTGGCCGTCGGGGAAGGGAAA
>Ga0256832_1001048_pt1 | contig 18515 bp, 23 predicted proteins | sample 134614metaG_FD_190534 | JGI IMG/M metagenome (GOLD analysis project Ga0256832, IMG submission 190534) | Hydrothermal vent microbial communities from Lau Basin, Pacific Ocean - 134-614 | ecosystem: Environmental > Aquatic > Marine > Hydrothermal vents | place: Pacific Ocean: Lau Basin | collected...
CAGAAAGCCCGTTCTTCCACCAACTGTACATCAGTGCCGTTCTCCTCGACGTTGCAACAAGCCCCCAGACCGGCGCGACCGGGCGTTCATTCATCGAGCATGCAGGGAGTGCCGCGCCGGCCTCAGCGCCTGACCAACAGGCCCACGATCCGCGTGCGCAGCTGCTCGACGGTCCGGTGAACCTGATAGAACTCGTAGACCTGCTGCTGCCGCTCCGGATCCAGCTTGCGAAACAGGGCATAGACACTGGGGGCGAGATCCTCCAGCACGGCCTCGAACGTCCTGCGCGAGAGCCCCGGCGGGAGGCTCACGCCCAGTGCCTTGAGCCCCGGCCCACTCTTGGTTCCCGGACCTGCATCCGACCCGATCAATCGGTCTTCACCAAGATCCGGACGCGAGGCCGGGTCCACGCGGGTCTCCGAGGCCTCGGTTTCAAGTGCGTCCAGGTAAGGGTCCCCAGCGATCGACGCCGTGGCAAACGGCGCGAACACCGCCACGCCCACAACGAGCGCGCGCAGCCCAGGCCATACACCAACTCTTGTTGTTCGATCCCTCACGCATCGTCCCTCCACGCCGTGTGCGGACCGCCAATCCGGCCAATCCTCCTGATCGGCGCCGGGAGCATAGCTCGAATCCATGCATACAAGGGGTGAAACCCCGCACAATCAGGCACTTGTCGTTTCGAGAATTGCCAACCGGGCCTCGTTCCCGGGCATCCGTGCCCGTCCGGACAGGCGAGATGCCCCGGGGCGCGCCCGATGGCCGGGCGTGAGTCCCTTTCCATTCCCTGCGTCCAGTGCCATGCTTCGTACATGGACCGTCAACAGGCCAAGCCGGCGTTTGGCTGGTCGTGGCGCATCGGCGTCGTGGCCGGCATTGCGGTCTATGTGCACGCCACCTTCGTGATCCTCATCCTCTGGATTGCGCTCAGCTATTGGCTGGCGACGCACAGCGTGTCGGCAATGCTGGAGGGCGTGGGATTCATCTTGGCGCTGTTCGGCTGCGTGGTGCTACACGAATATGGCCACGCACTCACAGCCCGACGCTTTGGCGTACGCACCCGCAGCATCACCCTGCTGCCCATCGGGGGTGTGGCTTCACTGGAGAAGATGCCCGACGATCCGCGCGAAGAGATCCTGGTGGCCCTGGCTGGCCCTGCCGTGAACGTGGTCATCGGGGTGGCGCTGTGGGTCGTGGTCCGCCTGTCCGGCGGCGCCGACAACCCGCAAGAGCTGGGACTGACCTCGGGCTCCTTCCTGGAGCGGCTCATGGTGCTCAACTTCGTGCTGGCCGGTTTCAACCTCATTCCGGCATTCCCCATGGACGGGGGGCGCGTGCTTCGCGCCTGGTTGTCCCTGCGCATGGATCCCGTCCAGGCCACACGCGCCGCGGCTGGCATCGGGCAGGCTCTGGCCCTGTTCTTCGGGCTGTTGGGCTTGTTCTACAATCCGTTCCTGCTGTTCATTGCCCTGTTCGTGTGGATCGGCGCCGCTGCCGAATCCGGAGCGACCGAGGTGCGGTCGGTCCTCGCGGGGGTCCGCGTCGCCCAGGCCATGCGCACCGAATTCCACACCCTCTCTCCCGACGAACCGCTGGCCCGTGCCGTGGAGCTCAGCCTGTCGAGTTCACAAAAGGATTTTCCCGTGCTTGACATTCGTGGCGGGGTGCTGGGCATCCTCACCTACACGGACCTGTTACGGGGCCTCAAGGAGCTGGGGGAGCAGGGTACGGTGGGCGAGGTCATGGAGACCGGGTTCGAGACCGTCCGCTCGGACGAGCCGCTCCAGTCGGCTTTCGACCGACTCCAGAGCTGTGGCTGCCGCGTGGTGCCGGTGCTCGATGCCAACGGCGCTCTCGTTGGACTGCTGGATCTGGACAATATCTCCGAGATCTTCCAGATCCGTAGCGCCTTGCACGCCCATCGCAGCCTGGGCACCGACCAACGCCTGATGTAGGCCGCCGCCCGGCCCCGGGAACCACCAAGCGGCGAAATGCTCGCCCGGAACCCGGTCGAGGTCCCCGGAGCCGCGACCCCTCAGGCGGCCATCGCAGTGCGCAGCTTGCGAATGGCCTGGTTTTCGATCTGCCGGATACGCTCCGCCGAGACGCCGTACTTCTCCGCCAGTTCGCTCAAGGTGCGTTTCTCTTCACCGAGCCACCGGCTCTCCAGGATGTCACGGCTGCGTGCGTCGAGCTGATCCATGGCTTCGTGCAGTTGCCGGTGGTGATGCTCGGACCAATCCGCCTCCTCCAGAGTGTGCTCCGGATCGGAGCCCTGGTCCTCCAGGTAGGCCGCCGGTGCCATGCGACGGCCTTCCTCTTCGTCGTCGGCTGGGTCGGCGTCGAAAGCCAGGTCCTGGCCGGCGAGGCGCAACTCCATCTCCAGCACGTCCTCAGGGCTGAGCCCCAGGTCGCGGGCCACTGTTTCGACCTCCTCCCGGTTCAGCCACCCGAGGCGCTTCTTGGCGCTGCGCAGGTTGAAGAACAGCTTGCGCTGCGCCTTGGTGGTCGCCACCTTGACGATGCGCCAGTTGCGCAGGATGAACTCGTGGATCTCGGCACGGATCCAGTGCACCGCGAACGAGACCAACCGCACCCCCATATCGGGATCGAAGCGCTTGACCGCCTTCATCAGTCCGATGTTTCCTTCCTGGATCAGGTCGGCCAGCGGCAATCCGTAACCCAGATACCCGCGCGCAACCTGCACCACGAAACGCAGATGATGCAGCACCAGCTTGCGTGCCGCCTCCAAGTCCTGCTCCTCACGCCAGCGCCTGGCCAGCGCCCGTTCCTCTTCGGCGGCCAATACCGGCAGGCTGTACACCGCACTGATGTATGCATCGAGGTCCCCCACAGGGACCGCAAAGGCTTGACTCCCCTGCACCAGAGCCTTGGACATCGTTGGTTACCTCCTTCTTCTCGGATTCCCCCCAGGCGGGGGTGCCTCGGCACCTAAACCTGAGTTTAGCACTCCAAACATGAGAGTGCTAAAGGCGTGGAAAGTTCCGGCATCGAGTGAAAGAGGCCCCCGAAGGGCTCAGGAGACGATGCGCGGTTTGAGGAGCAGCGACCGGGCCGTCATCTGAGGGGGCTGAGGGATGCCCATGAGCTGCAGGACGGTGGGGGCGATGTTGCTGATCCCGCCCCCGGTCATGAGTTGCCAGGGCTGTTCGTCGATCACCAGGCAGGGGACCGGATACAGGGTGTGTTGGGTGTGCGGCTCGCCAGTGACCGGATCGACCATCTCGTCACAGTTTCCATGATCGGCCGTCAACAGCACCGAGACGCCATGTTCCACGGCCGCGTCGAGCACCCGTCCCACCGCCTCGTCCAGGGCCTCCACGGCACGAATGATGGCCTCGCGCTTGGCCGTGTGACCCACCATGTCCCCGTTGGCGAAATTGACCACGATCCAGGCGTATTCCGGATTCTCCAGGGCCTGGACCACGTGGTCGGCCACCTCGTAGGCGCTCATCTCCGGCTTCTGGTCGTACGTGGCCACCCGAGGCGAAGGCACCATGATCCGGTCCTCCCCTTCGTAGGGCTGTTCGCGACCACCGTTGATGAAAAAAGTGACATGGGCGTATTTCTCCGTCTCGGCGCAGTGGAACTGGCGCAGCCCCGCCTCCGAGATGATTCGACCCAAGGTGGTACGGGGTACTTCGGGCCGGAACGCGATGGAACACGGGTAGTGGGCGTCGTATTCGGTCATGGTCACCACGCTCACCGGCAGGAAGTCCCCACGATCGAAGTGGTCGAAGTCGCGGGTGGCCAGCGCCTTGACCAGCTGCCGCGGACGATCGTTGCGGAAGTTGAAGAATACCACCACGTCCTCCGGCGTCATGGGCAGACAGGGCGGCAGCACGGTGGGCGGAATGAACTCGTCGCCCAGTCCCCGTTCGTAGGCGGCGTCGATGGCTTCCGTGGCGTTCTTGGCGTGCTCCCCCTCGCAGCGCACCACAGCCCGCCAGGCCTTTTCCGTACGATCCCAGCGTTTGTCCCGGTCCATGGCATAGTATCGGCCCATGACCGTGGCGATGGCCCCGCCCGCCTCGTACAGGGCCTCCTCCAGGAAGGGCAGGTAGTCCTTGGCCATGCGGGGTGGGGTATCACGCCCGTCGGTGATCATGTGCACCAGTGGCTTGACCCTGTGGCGCTTGCACAGCTCGATGAGGGCCAGCAGGTGGCGGATGTGGGAATGTACGCCGCCGTCGGAGACCAACCCGATCAGGTGCACCGGCCGTTTGGTGTCCTGGGCCTTGCGCATGGCGAACAGGAACGCCGGATTGTCGAAGAAACTGCCGTCCTCGATGGCCTCGTCGATGCGTACCAGGTCCTGGCGGATGATGCTCCCGCAGCCGATGGTGATGTGCCCCACTTCTGAATTGCCCATCTGCCCGGGCGGCAGACCCACCGCCCGACCCGAGGCCTCCAGGGTGGTGTGGGGATGGCTGGAGAAGTAGTGGTCGAGACGCGGTGTATCCGCCAGCACCACGGCATTGTTGGCCTTGCTCGGATTGCAGCCAAACCCGTCCAGGATGACCAGCAGGGCACGCCGGCGGATCTGCAACGGCTCTTCCGTGTCGCTCATGGGTCCCGTGATCGTCGTGTGAGTCGGGCGCGGATTCTACCAGCTTCCCGCTCAGTCGGGGTGTGAGGCCCCGGTGGGCCCGTGTTCTTCGCGTTCGGCGGCATCCAACTCTGCTTCCATCTCCTCGTCGGTGAGCGGCCGGTCCTCGGCGGCCTCCTCGGCCTCACGCTCTGCGCGCCGGCGCACGAGGATGCGCGAGAACAGGATCCCCGCCTCGAACAACAGCCACATGGGCACGGCCAGCAGGGTTTGGGAGATGATGTCCGGCGGGGTCAGCAGCATACCCACCACAAAGGCGCCCACCACCACGTACGGCCGTTTCCGGGCGAGATCCTCGGGCGTGGTCACCCCCATCATCACCAGCACCACGGTGACGATGGGCACTTCGAAGGCGGCGCCGAAGGCCAGGAACACCAGGATCACGAAGTCCAGGTATCGCGAGATGTCCGTCATCACGGTCACCCCCTCGGGCGCCGAGGCGGTGAAGAAGGCGAAGGCCAACGGGAAGACGACGAAGTACGCGAACGCCATTCCCAGGTAGAACAACAGGGTGCTGGAGATCAGGATGGGCGCCACGAGCCGCCGCTCGTGCCGGTAAAGCCCCGGGGCGATGAAGGCCCAGACCTGATACAGGATGAAGGGCATGGCGAGTACCACCGCCAACAGCAGGGCCAGCTTGAACGGGATCAGGAAAGGTGCCGCCACATCGATGGCGATCATGCTGCTGCCCTCGGGCAGATGCCGGGTCAAAGGTCCGGCCAGCATGGTGTAGATGCGGTTGGCGAACGGCGCCAGCGCCACGAAGATCACCAGTACGGCGAGTACCGCCCGCAGCAGGCGGTCGCGCAGCTCCACCAGGTGGGAGAGAAAACTCTCCTCCTTGCCCGTTTCAGGATCGCTCTGCGGACTTCGTGTCATCGGCGGGAGGCAGGGACTGCTGCGACGGGGTGGCCTCCGATTCCTGGTGTGCGCCCTGGGTCGAGGCGGTTTCCCGGGCGCTGCGCTCGATCTGCTCTTCGATGGCCTGAACCAGGCCATCGGTCTCGGCGAGTTCTTCGCGCACCTCGGCCTGGGTCTCCTCGAGCATACCGCGCAGCTGCTCGATCTCGCTCTGCTGCTTGTTCAGCATCTCACGCAGCTCCTCGGCACGCAGCTCACGCTCGATGTCCGAGCGCACGCTGGTGACGAACCGCCGGGCCCGCCCCACCCACAGTCCCGCCTTGCGCGCCACGCCGGGCAAACGCTCGGGGCCGATCACGATCAGTGCGACCACGAAGACGAGGACGAGCTCCCAGAACCCGAAGTCGAACATGATTCAGGCGGCCTTGGAAGCGAACAACGCTGCCGGACGACGCCGTGCCGGGCGCTGGCGTAGCAGCGCGGCGACCCTCAGGCCTTGGCCTTGGTGTCGGTCTTGCTCTCGGCACCGGCCTCCGCAGCCTGGTGCTCCACCTGCTTGGAGGGCGCGTCCTCCTGGGCCTCGTCGACCTCGGCCGACTTCATGGACTGTTTGAAGTTCTTGATCGCGGTGCCCAGATCGCCGCCCACGTTGCGCAGCTTCTTGGTACCGAACAAAAGGATGACGATCGCCAGAACGATCAACAACTGCCAGATGCTGATTCCACCAAGTCCCATGATGCTTCACTCCGGTATTCGGTTCGTGGCGAGGCGCGCAGCCTTCTCCTCCAGGCCGGAGAGGCCAAAACGCCCGTCCAGTACGGCCAGCACGTCCTCGGGGCCCATGCCTTGCTGCGCCAGCAGCACCATGCAGTGGAACCACAGATCCGCGGTCTCCTCAGCGATACGCCGCGGGTCGCCGTCCTTGGCGGCCATGACCAGTTCCGTGGCCTCCTCACCGATCTTCTTGAGGATGGCATCGAGCCCCTTGGCGTAGAGGCTGGCCACGTAGGAGCGTCCGGCATCGGCGCGCTTGCGCTGCTCCAGGACCTCGGCCAGCCGTTGCAGGATCTCGCCGTGTTCCATGCCGCGCCCCTTCTCACCTCGTGGGCGGGAATCCAGCCGTGCCGGTGCACCGACACGTCGAATCCCCTTGCAATTCCTCTATCGTATCGCAAACGGCATGCCAGGTCGCGGTCGGTGCCGGATCACAGGCGCACCGGGATGCCGGCTGCAGCCATGTGCCGTTTGGCCTCGGCGATGGTGTACTGGCCGAAGTGGAAGATGCTTGCCGCCAGCACTGCATCGGCCTTGCCCTCCGTGACCCCTTCGACGAGGTGGTCGAGCGTGCCCACGCCTCCCGAGGCGATGACCGGTATGCGCACCACCTCGCTGACCGTGCGCGTGAGTGCCAGGTCGAAGCCCGCCTTGGTCCCGTCGCGGTCCATGCTGGTGAGCAGGATCTCGCCGGCACCGAAGGCCTCCATCTTGTGCGCCCAGGCCACGGCGTCCAGTCCCGTGGGCTTGCGCCCCCCATGGGTATAGATCTCCCAGCGGGGTGGATCCTGACCCACCTGTTTCGCGTCGATGGCCACCACGATGCACTGGGAACCCACCTTGTCCGCCGCCTCCCGAACGAAATCGGGATTGAACACGGCCGCAGTATTGATGGCCACCTTGTCTGCGCCGGCGGTGAGCATGCGGCGGATGTCCTCCACTCTGCGGATGCCACCTCCCACCGTGAGGGGGATGAAGACCTCGGCGGCCACGTCCTCCACCACGTGCACCATGGTTTCGCGGTCGTCGGAGCTGGCGGTAATGTCCAGGAAGGTGATCTCGTCGGCCCCCTCTCGGTCGTAGCGCCGCGCGATCTCCACCGGGTCGCCGGCGTCGCGGATGTCTACGAAGCGCACGCCCTTGACCACGCGCCCGGCATCCACGTCCAGACAGGGGATGATCCGTTTGGCCAGCGTCATGCACCGCGCTCCGCGTACCGGTCGGCGAAGGCCTGGGCCTCGGCCAGGTCGAGGGTCCCCTCGTAGAGGGCACGGCCGACGATGGCAGCCTCGATACCCTCCTCCTCCACCGCGCACAGGGCCTCCACGTCGGCCATGGTGCTCACCCCGCCCGAGGCGATGACCGGCACACGGACCGCCTGGGCCAACCGCACGGTGGCTTCCACGTTGACCCCCTGCATCATGCCGTCGCGGCTGATGTCGGTATAGACGATGGCCGCGACCCCGTCGTCCTCGAATCGTCGGGCCAGGTCGACCACGTCGTGATGGGAGAGTTTGGACCAGCCCTCCGTGGCCACCTTGCCTCCACGGGCGTCCAGCCCGACGATGATGTGGCCGGGAAATTCCAGACACAGGTCGTTGACGAAATGCGGCGCCGACACTGCCTTGGTGCCGATGATCACGTACTGGACACCCGCATCCAAATAGGTCTGCACGGTATCCGCGTCCCGGATGCCACCGCCCACCTGGATGGGCAGGTCTGGATGACGCTCGGCGATGCGATGGATCACCTCCGCATTGACCGGTTCCCCGCGCTTGGCCCCGTCCAGGTCCACCAGGTGCAGGCGCCGAGCGCCGGCCTCCACCCAGCGCGAAGCCGTCTCCACCGGATCGTCGGAGAACACGGTAACGTCTTCCATGTCGCCCTGGCGCAGGCGCACGCAACGTCCATCCTTCAGATCGATAGCAGGGATCAGGAGCATGTCTCTAGCTCGTCGTGATGGGTTCCTCGATGTCGGGCCGACGCTCAGGGAACGGCGCCGTCCCAACGGGCAAAGTTCTCCAATAGGCGCAGGCCTGCCGCAGCACTCTTCTCGGGATGGCTCTGGATGGCGAAGACATTGTCGCGCCCCAGTGCCGAGCTGAACGCGATGCCGTAGTCCGTGACCCCGAGGCGCAGCGCCGCATCGGCCGGTTCCGCATAGTAACTGTGCACGAAATAGAAATGGCTGTCCTGGGGAATGCCGGCCCAAAGGGGATGCGTCCCGGTCTGGCGGATGGTGTTCCACCCCATATGCGGGATCTTGAAGTGGCGCCCCTCGGGCAGCCGGTCGAGCGCCGTGCCGAAATAACGCACCCTGCCCGGGAACACGCCCAGGCACGTGGTGCCCTGGTTCTCCTCGCTGGTCTCCAGCAGCACCTGCATGCCCATGCACACGCCCAGGAACGGCTTGTCCTGCACGGCTTCGAGGATCGCCTCGTCCAGGCCGGTCCGGCGCAGCGCACGCATACAGTCGGCCGCCGCCCCCTGCCCCGGAAACACCACGCGATCGGCCCCACGAACCACCTGGGGATCGGAGCTCACGCGCACCGCGGTCCCGGGCGGGGACACGTGCTCCAGGGCCTTGAGCACGGAACGCAGGTTGCCCATGCCGTAGTCGACGATCGCGATCGTTGCAGCCATGACCCCGTACCTACTCGGACCGCCGGATATGCCGCACGAGTTCCCCGGACCCTCAGACCAGGGTGCCCTTGGTGGACGGTGTCTGCCCCGTCATGCGCGGATCGTGTTCGACGGCCATGCGCACGGCGCGCCCGAACGCCTTGAACACCGTTTCGGCCACGTGGTGGGCGTTGCGACCCCGCAGGCAGTCGATGTGCAAGGTGACACGGGCGTGATTCACGAATCCCTGGAAGAACTCATGGATCAGATCCACGTCGAAGCCGCCGATCCGGGCACGCGGAAACGCCACGTGATATTCCATCCCAGGGCGCCCGGAGAAATCGACGACCACCCGCGACAGCGCTTCGTCCAGGGGTACGTAGGCATGACCGTAGCGCCGGATACCCCGCTTGTCCTCCAACGCCCGATGGAACGCCTGACCCAGCGTGATGCCGATGTCCTCCACCGTGTGATGATCGTCGATGTGCAGGTCGCCCTCGGCCCGAACGTCGAGATCCAGCAGCCCATGGCGCGCCACCTGGTCGAGCATGTGTTCCAGGAACGGCACGCCGGTGTCCAGTCGTGCGGTCCCTGTGCCGTCCAGGTCCAGACGCACGACGATCCGTGTCTCCAGGGTGTCGCGTCGGACCTCCGCGCTGCGCTTCATCGCGTCTCCTCGAGCCCGTTGCCTTTCCGCCCGGTCCGGCCCGGAACCGGGCCGGCCGTGGACGAATTCTAGCATCGCCTATGGGCCCGGGCTCACCTCCAGCCAGAAGGTCACGGGCCCGTCGTTGACCAGTTCGACCGCCATGTGTGCCCCGAAGCGCCCCGTGGCACAGGTGCCGTGGCGGGCCCTGGCCTGCGCCACGAAATATTCGTAGAGCTGCCGGCCCTCCGTGGGCGGGGCCGCGCGAGAGAAACTGGGGCGCAGGCCCTTACGGGTATCGGCCGCCAGGGTGAATTGCGAAACCACCAACAGTTCGCCCCGAATGTCGGTCAGACTGCGGTTCATACGGCCTTCGGCATCAGGGAAGATCCGGTAGCCCAACACGCGTTCCAATAGGCGGTCGGCCTCGCCCTGGGAATCGCCGCGCACCACACCCAGGAACACGAGCAGACCGGCACCGATCGCTCCGACCTCCTCCTGTCCCACCAGGACCCGACACCTCCTGACCCGTTGCAACAGCGCGATCATGCTCCCACACGCGCCTCCGGCCCAATGCCGCATACGCGGCGTCGGAAACATCCTACGACACGCCGCATGTGCGCCCTACGGTGCGTACCTGCATCGGCCATGTCGGCCCCGCCGGGATTTACAGAGAATGAGACCCGTGGCAGGGAATGCCGGATCCCCGCCGGGCCTTCCAGGGAAGGCGGGCCCATGGGGATCACCGGGAACCGCAGAGCCGGCGCAGGATGCGGCGGTGCTGCGGGCCACTGAGTGACAGTGGACAGGGACGAGCACTCGACGCGTGCAATTGGCCAGGATGGCCCTTGACCCGGCGAGGGAACGCCGGGTTTTTCTATGCGCGCGTCTCGAGCCACGTCTTGAGCCGCTCGCGACCTGCCGCCCCGATGCCCGCCTCGGAGCAAGCCACTGCATCGAGCAAGGCCCGGTGCAACGACCCCTGGTCGGACCCAGGGCCCTCTACGCCCTGTTGGCCGCTTGTCGGTACCTCGCGCCCGCCATGGCGCTCCAGCACTCGAAGCATGAACTGCAGCAGCACGTCTTGGGATTCCAGGCCACGTTCGTCCACCAAGGGAAGATCGGACCTCACCGCCCGCACCACCTGCACGAACAGACCTGGAGCCGTGCGGCCCGCAGCGCCGGCGACCGCGGCATCCGACAAGGCGCAGCTCGGCGAGCGCGCCTTGACCACGAGCCCGCATAGACCGGGATGCTCTACCAGGAACCGCCGCGCCGCCGCGCGCAGGGCTGCCGTGTGATCGCGCCGCGGTTCGTCCACATCCAGGAGACGCAGCCCCTCCCCCGTCTCCACCAACTGGATGGGGCCCCTGGGTACACCGAGACCGATGGCCCGCTCGGGACATATCGGGACCAGCCGGAACACGTGTCGGAAGAGATCCAGTACCGGCGCACTGGGCCTCGCCGAGCCGTCGTAACGCACGGGCAGACCGAGCAGGCAAGCGCTGACACCCAGCAATGGCGCACGATTGCCCATGCCACCCTCTTCTACAGAAAGAAGAGCCGGGCCTGGCGAGCCCGGCTCTCGCAGCACTGGGAAAGCGTCCTATCTATTTCTTCGTGCCGCCGCACTTGCCCTCGCCGCATTTGCCTTCCTTGCCCTTCTCGGCACCTTTCTTCATGCCCGCGCAAGTCCCTTCGCCGGCCTTCTCAGCATCTTTCTTCATGCCCGCGCAGGTCCCTTCACCGGCCTTCTTCTTCATGCCGGCGCAAGTGCCCTCCTTGCCGGCCACCATGTAGCCGTCGGACAGCTCGGTCATACCGAAGGGGTTCTGATCGGCGCTGGCGGCACCCACGGCCAGCGTGGAGGCCAGCGCGATGCCGGCAGCGGTGGTGACGGTCTTGGTACAGGTCTTCTTGCTCATGTTCGAGTCTCCTCTCTCCGGATCTCAATGGGTCCGCTCCCGAATCGGGAACGCAGTTCAATACGCACCGCGAGCGCGATCGGATGCATCGGCGCCCGATGGTCAGCCGGCTGTGGCCGGGAGTTCCACAACCAGACTGTTGCCCACGACCACCATGGGCCGTATGAACCATACTGCAAGCGAACCGGACTTGTGAATCACCGCCATCGGCCACAGGCACGGGGCCGGCGCGTGGGGGGTCCCGGCCGCGCAGTTCGCCTCAGAGGCGCTGCATTCCTCATGCCCGCTCCCGTGGTGCGCGAACCGCATGGTGCCGACCCCGGCGTCGGTCCCGAATACCGCTCGCACACGTTGGGCCCAGAGCGTCCCGTGTAACGCCTGGCAGGCGGTCTCGGCCGCCCCTCCGCTGCCGCTCTGCAGAGCCCCCAGCCGCAGAGACGGACATCCCCAGCCAGTCTTTCCCTTGTGCCGTCTCCCGTATCGTTGCCGAAGTTGTATATGCTAGTCGCTCCGCAGGCGCCTGCTATGCACGGGTGCCCCCATGAACCGCCTCAATCCGGATCCATTTGCCATGGCCCGTCACATCGTCACAGCAGCCTTCCCCCACGCCCGACCCCGGCGCATGCGTCGCGACGCCTTCTCGCGCCGCCTCATGCGCGAACACCAGGTCACCCCAGACGACCTGATCTATCCCGTGTTCGTCACCGAGGGCACCGACAACCGCGAACCGGTCCCGTCCATGCCGGGCGTGGAGCGCATGAGCATCGACGAGCTGCTCAAGGAGGCCGGTGAAGTGGTGCGATTGGGGATTCCCGCGCTGGCCATCTTCCCGGTCACGCCCCCTGAGCGCAAATCCGACGACGCCGCCGAGGCCTACAATCCCGATGGCCTGGCCCAGCGCGCGGTACGTCACCTGAAGGAGAACTATCCGGAGCTCGGGGTGATCACGGACGTGGCACTGGACCCGTTCACCAGCCACGGACAAGACGGGCTCATCGACGACAACGGATACGTGCTCAACGACGAGACCGTCGAAGTGCTGGTGAAGCAGGCCCTGTCGCACGCCGAGGCCGGCGCCGACATCGTAGCCCCCTCGGACATGATGGACGGGCGCATCGGTGCCATCCGCAAGGCACTGGAGGAACGCGGCTTCGTCAATACCCGGATCCTCGCCTATTCCGCCAAGTATGCCTCCAGCTACTACGGTCCCTTCCGCGATGCCGTGGGTTCCGCGGCCAACCTGGGCGGCGGCAACAAGTACAGCTACCAGATGGACCCGGCCAACAGCGACGAGGCCTTGCGCGAAGTGGCCATGGATCTGGCTGAAGGAGCCGACATGGTGATGATCAAACCCGGCATGCCCTACCTGGACATCATCCGCCGTGTCAAGGACAGCTTCGGCGTACCCACGGCCGCCTACCACGTGAGCGGTGAGTACGCGATGCTCAAGGCCGCAGCCATGAACGGCTGGTTGGACGAGCGCGCCTGCGTACTGGAGGCCCTGGTGGCCATGAAGCGGGCCGGTGCCGACATGATCCTCACGTACTACGCTCGGCAGGCCGCCCGCTGGCTACGCGAATCATGACCGACCGTTACGCGGTGGTGGGCAACCCCATCGCACACAGCAAGTCACCGTTCATCCACGCCCGTTTCGCAGAGCAGACCGGCGAAGACATCCACTACGAGGCCCTGCTCGCCCCACTGGACGGTTTCGCCAGGACGGCACGCGCTTTCTTCGCCGAGGGCGGCAAGGGCCTCAACGTGACGGTACCCTTCAAGTTGGAAGCCTACGAACTGGTGGACCACCTGGGTGCCTGGGCCGAACGAGCTGGAGCGGTGAACACCGTGGCCCTGGAGCCGGACGGCCTGCTGCTGGGGGAAAACACCGACGGCATCGGTCTGGAGCGCGACCTCACCGCCAATCTGCAGGTTCGGGTGGCGGGTCGGCGTCTGCTGGTGGTGGGGGCGGGCGGAGCCGTGCGGGGCATCCTCGAGCCCCTGTTGCGCTGCGAGCCCCGGGAGCTGGTGATCGCCAATCGCACCGTGGCCAAGGCGGAGCTGCTGCGCGACCTGTTCGCCGATCTCGGTCCCGTGCACGCCTGCGGTTTCGATGCCCTGGCCGGAGAACGGTTCGACCTGGTCGTCAACGGCACCTCGGCGAGCCTCGGCGGTGCGTTGCCGGAGCTGCCTCCCGGCCTGTTCGCTCCCCGCTCCGTGGCCTACGATCTGTTCTATGCTCCACGGCCTACGCCGTTCATGCGCTGGGCGCTGCAACAAGGGGCGACCCGGGCCTTCGATGGTCTGGGCATGCTGGTGGAGCAGGCGGCCGAGTCGTTCTTCATCTGGCGCGGCGTGCGCCCCGACACGCGTCCCGTCATCCAGGCGCTGCGGGCCGTCATCGCCGCCGATGGCGCTCCTTGAGTCGCACGTAGTGTCCTGCGATGTAGGCCATATACTCCAATTCCCCGGCGCTCAGCCGGCGTACCCGCCGCGCCGGCTGTCCCAGCCACAGCCAGCCTCCCTCCACGGTGCGCCCGGGAGGCACCAGACTTCCCGCTCCGAGCATGGCCTGGGGCTCGATCACGGCGCGATCCAAGACCACGCTGTTGAGCCCGATGAAGGCGCCGTCCCCCACGGTACAGGCGTGTAGCACCGCCCGGTGTCCCACGGTCACACCCTCGCCCACCTGCAGGGGCACACCGCCCGGATTGTAGGGGCTGTCGTGAGAGACGTGCAGCACCGCGCCGTCTTGGACGTTGCTGCGCGCCCCCACCCGAATCCACTGCACATCGCCCCGCAGCACCGCCTGGGGCCAGATCGAGACGTCGTCGCCCAGCCTCACCCGCCCCAGCACCAGAGCGGTCTCGTCCACGTACACCCGCTGGCCGAGCTGCGGGACCTGTTCCTCGAAACTGCGGATCGTCACCGGGCCCTCCTCATCGAGATCCCACGGCAGCCGGCGCCCGGGTGGCGCCGGCAAGGACGCTCGGCGGACCACCCAGATCTCGTCCGGTCACCTCCGGCGGTCGGCCGCGTCGGATGACCCATCACCGCACGACCTGCGCCAGGAACGGCCGCCGACTTCCTCGTGGAGATTCCGCCGGTGCCGGCACCAACGGCGATGAGACCGTCGTGTTCTGGCATACTTGGAGTTTCCCGAGGAACAGCCACGACCGCCATGCTGCGGCAAGCCTGGCCATGCGTCAAACCCGAGCCGCCCACATCCCCACCCGGCCGTTCTCGGTCTTGCGCCAGCGCCTGCGGGCCTACGCCGAGCTCATCCGCCTGGACCGGCCCATCGGCATCTGGCTCCTGCTCTGGCCCACACTCTGGGCATTGTGGATGGCCTCTGCGGGACATCCCAGACCCTCGATCCTGGCCATCTTCGTGGCCGGTGTGGTGCTCATGCGCTCGGCCGGCTGCGCCATCAACGACTATGCCGATCGGGACTTCGACCCCCACGTGGAACGGACGCGTCGACGGCCGCTGGCCCGCGGGGCCATCACCCCAGCCGAGGCTCTCGGGGTATTCGCCGCCCTGAGCCTCGTGGCCTTCCTACTGGTGCTGCAGCTCAACGCCCTGACCGTGAAGCTCGCCTTGGTGGGTGTGGTGCTGGCGGCGAGCTACCCGTTCATGAAGCGCTTTCATCACCTTCCACAGATCCATCTCGGCGCCGCCTTCGGCTGGGCGGTGCCCATGGCCTTCGCCGCCGAGACCGGCGCGCCGCCCCCGCCCGAGGGCTGGCTGCTGTTCCTGGCCACGGTGCTGTGGGCCACGGTCTACGACACCTTCTACGCCATGGCCGATCGCGAGGACGACCTGCGCATCGGGGTCAAGAGCACCGCCATCCTGTTCGGCCGTTACGATCGGCTCGTGGTGGGCATGCTGCAACTGGCGCTGCTCGTGACCCTGGGGGCGGCGGGCTTGCTGGCCGGTCTGCACTGGCCCTATGCCGTCGCCCTGGTGGTGGCGGCCCTGCTCATGGGCTATCACCAGTGGCTGGTACGCCGTCGCGAGCCCCAGCGTTGTTTCCGGGCCTTCCTGCACAACAACTGGATCGGTCTCTCGGTGTTCCTGGGCATCGCCGCCTCATACGCGCTGCCCTAGCGGTCCAGGCCGCGAACCACCGTGCGGGCCACGGCCCAGACCTCCACCCGGGCGGCTCCCGCCCGGCGCAGGCTCCTCGCGAGCTCCGCGCTCGTCGCTCCGGTGGTGATCACGTCGTCGAGGATCGCCACGTGCATTCCACGCAGATCGCCGGTCACGGCGAATGCTCCACGCACGTTGCGCCGGCGGGTGCGCGCGTCGGCACCGACCTGGTCCGGGGTTGCCCGCACTCGGCGAGCCCCGGCCCCATCCAGCTCCACACCGAGCCACCGGGCCAGGGGCCTACCGATCTCCACGGACTGATTGAATCCCCGCTCGCGCAGGCGCCGGGGGTGCAGGGGTACCGGGACGATACGCTGCGGCAGGCTCAGGCCCACCAAGCGCTCGGCCAGCAGCGCGGCGAGCAGGGGGGCCACGGTCAGTTGCGCGCGGAATTTGAGCGCAGCGATCCAGCCATCCACGGGCGGCGCATAGACCAGCGGCACGACCGCCCGATCCACAGGGGGCGGCCGCTGCTGGCAGGCACCGCAGAGGGTAACCGCGGCGGCGGGCAGCGGCACTCCACAGCGTTCACAACCGCGCTGGATCCAGGGCAGGTCGGCGCGGCAACCGGCGCAGAGATCGACCCCACCGTGGCCCGGAGCGCCACACCCCAGGCAGGTGGGCGGATAGGCCAGATCCACCAGCCCCTTTGCAACCCGGCGCAGATGCCCGATCATTGGCCGCAACCGCAGCACAGGGCGACCTCCATGGCTGAGACGATCCGACACGACTGGACCCGAGCAGAGATTCTGGGCCTGCTCGACCAGCCCTTCAACGACCTTCTGTTCCAGGCGCAAACGGTCCATCGGCGCCATCACGATCCCAACGCGGTCCAGGCCAGCACCCTGCTCTCCATCAAGACCGGAGGCTGCCCCGAAGACTGCGCGTACTGTCCCCAGAGCATCCACCACGACGTGGCCCTGGAACGCGAGCGGCTGCTGAGCGTCGAAGCGGTGCGCAGTGCGGCACGCCGAGCACGGGCACAGGGCGGGGAGCGCTTCTGTATGGGCGCGGCCTGGCGTCGTCCCACCGACCGTCAGCTCGAACAGGTGGCCGAGATGGTTCGTGCGGTCAAGGAGGAGGGCCTGGAGACCTGCCTCACGCTGGGCATGCTCACCCTGGACCAGGCCCGGCGTCTGGCCGAGGCAGGCCTGGACTATTACAACCACAACCTGGACACCGCTCCGGAGTTCTACGGCAGGATCGTCACCACACGGCAGTACGCGGACCGGCTCCAGACCCTGGAGTACGTGCGCGCAGCGGGGCTGAAGGTCTGTTGCGGGGGCATTCTGGGAATGGGCGAGAACCGCGAACAGCGCGCGGGCCTGCTTCAGCAGCTCGCCAATCTGCCCGAGCACCCGCACTCGGTGCCGATCAACCTGCTGGTTCAGGTGGAAGGCACACCCTTGTACGGCACCCCCCCGCTGGATCCGCTGGAGTTCGTGCGCACCGTGGCGGTGGCCCGCATCCTCATGCCCGGCGCCCATGTACGCCTCTCGGCCGGGCGCGAGCGCATGAGCGACGAGCTTCAGGCCCTGTGCTTCCTGGCCGGGGCCAACTCCATCTTTCTGGGGGAGCGCCTGCTCACCCAGTCCAATCCCCAAGTCGAGCGCGACCGCCAGTTGTTTCGGCGCCTAGGCCTGCAAGTGGGGCGGGTAGCCGGATGAGTGCGCCCTCAGCGCTTCACGGCATCCAGGCTCACCACGGGCTCCGGACCCACCACCTCGGCGCTGTGCACGGCACCGGCCGGGACGTACAGCATGTCGCCGGCCTCCAGCACTACGGTCTCACCATGCAGGGTCATGCGGAACCGGCCGGCGAGCACACCGTCGATCTTGTCCACCGCGTGGGTGTGGTCGGGGAAATAGGTCCCCGGCGGGTAGACGTAGCGGGTCACGGAATAGCCCAAGGCCTCCAGCTTGCGCCGCATGGCCGACTCGCTGAGCGGGCCGTCGGCGGCCTCATCCCAGTGTTCCAGTTGCATGCCTGACCATCCTCGTGCTTGCCCATGAACGGTGCATTTTCCCGCCTGCGCGACGCACAGACCAGCCCTTCGGGTTTGTTCGTCACCGGCACAGACACCGGCGTGGGCAAGACCTATGTGGCCCGGGCCCTGGTCCACGCGCTCACCGCCCGAGGCCTGCGAGTGTGCGTGCGCAAGCCGGTGGAGAGCGGGTGGATGGATCCCGAGCGCAGTGACGCGCAGGCGCTGAGACGCGCAGCCGGTGCGTGGGAACCGCTCGAGCGCGTCTGTCCTTGGCGGTTCGTGCCTGCGATCTCGCCCGCCCTGGCCGCGCAGCGCAGTGGCGTCGCCTACGACGTCCGGGATCTGTTCCAGGCCTGCACCAACGCCAGCGCCGATTTCCTCGTCGTGGAAGGCGCCGGAGGATTCTACTCACCCCTCGCCCCGGAAGGGCTGAACGCCGATCTGGCCGTGGCGCTCCAGTTGCCGGTGCTGGTGGTGGCCGCCGACCGTTTGGGCGCGGTGAACCACACGTTATTGACACTGGAGGCGCTGCACGCCCGTGGACTGGCCCTGGCGGCCCTGGTGTTCAGCGTTCCGGAACCGGCCCCGGAAGACCTGGCGAATCTGGAGGAGCTGCGCAGGCTCACTGGACTGCGCAGGCTCATGCGGGTGGGACACGGGGAGGACGCGGGCCCGCGCCTGGCCGGCCTGCTCGATCCGATCGCTGCTGCCCCTAGCCGGTGCTAGGGATCGCCTGCAGCGTCCGGTGCGATTCTGGATGGGTCTGGGAGCGGCGGCGCTCTGTATGGCACCCACCGGCTACAACAAAAAGGGCGGCCCGCAGGCCGCCCCATTCTCAAACCCCGGCGCAGACGCTCACTTGACCTGCGGGTCCAGTTCGCCGCTGGCATAACGCTTGTACATACTCTCCAAGTCGATGGG
>Ga0256832_1001049_pt1 | contig 18513 bp, 8 predicted proteins | sample 134614metaG_FD_190534 | JGI IMG/M metagenome (GOLD analysis project Ga0256832, IMG submission 190534) | Hydrothermal vent microbial communities from Lau Basin, Pacific Ocean - 134-614 | ecosystem: Environmental > Aquatic > Marine > Hydrothermal vents | place: Pacific Ocean: Lau Basin | collected...
TCCTTAAAAACTCAATCGGTAAAACCTGAAAAAAATAAACCGAAAAACATTTTGTTTATTGCCATAGATGATCTAAAACCTCTACTGAGCAATTACGGTCATCCTGAAATGCATACACCAAATTTTGACAGACTGGCAAAAATGGGAGTTACATTTACTCATGCTTATGTGCAACAGGCAGTTTGCGGACCTTCAAGAGCCAGTGTAATGACGGCAACTCCTCCTGACAGAACAAGAGTTTGGGATTTGCATACGGATTTTAGAAAATCATCCAATCCGCCTTTGATTTCCATGCCGGAATATTTGATCAATAACGGATATGAAACCACAGCAATTGGAAAGATATACCATAAAAGTTCCGCTTCACCCGGACATGACGGTAAATCCTGGAGTATCCCGCATATTATCCCTGATGATTATGACCCTCAATATAGAGCGCCGGCATTTAATATGTATCAGGATCCCGAAACAAAAAGCGAAATGAAAAAAATCGAGGATGAACTTGTCGCTTCAGGTGTAAAAGGCGGGCTGCGGACAAAGGTTTTAAAAAGACTTAAGCCCAGTACCGAAATGGCTGATGTTTCGGATGACGCATATCAGGATGGTATTTATACCAAAGAAGCTATTAAAAGAATGAAATATCTGGCAAAAGGTGAAAAACCTTTCTTTCTTGGTGTTGGTTTTCAAAAACCGCATTTACCTTTTGTAGCTCCGAAAAAATATTGGGATATGTATGACAGGGATAAGATAAAACTATCTCCTCAACAATCTTATAGCAAAGGAACTCCAAATGTTGCATATCATTCTTACGGAGAGTTAAGATCTTATTCGGATATTCCCAATAAATTTGAACCCGGTGTTCCATTGCCGGAAGAAAAACAAAAGGAATTAATACATGGATATATGGCAGCAACATCTTATATCGATGCACAATTGGGAAAATTGCTGGATGAATATGAAAAACTGGGATTGGATAAAAATACTATTATTGTTCTTTGGGGAGATCATGGTTATCATCTTGGTGATCACACTCTGTGGTGCAAACACAGCAATTTTGAACAGGCTACCAGGATACCGTTTATGTTTGCCGGTCCCGGAATTGAAGAAAATATAAAAATAGATCATCCGGTTGAATTATTGGATTTGTTCCCGACAGTTTTTGAATTGGCAGGTGTGCCCCAATCGCCGCAGGAGGAAGGAATTTCACTTGTTCCATTGATGGATGATGATAAAAAAACAACTGTATCCAAAGATTATGCTATTAGTCAATATCACAGGCGAAATACCATCGAAGGATATAGTATCAGAACAGATAAATACAGATATACTGAATGGCATGATAATAAATACAGGAGTTATAATCCTTATAAAGAAAAAAATATCATGGCAACCGAATTATATGATTATAGTTCCGATCCCCTGGAATCAAAAAATCTGGTTGATGATCCGGCTTACAGTAGTATAAAACAAAAAATGAAGGCTAAATTGAAGAAGCATTTGACCGATAAATACTATTTTTATAAATCCAAAGGAATTGATGACTCGGAACCTGTATTGCATAGTAAAATAGGAAATAATAAAAAATTAAAAAAAGCTAAGAATAAAAAAAAAGGAAAGAAAAAAAAAGCTAAAAACAGAAATCCGGTAGAAGATTTAAAAAGTTCAGCAAAGATTTCCGGTGACAAATTGAAGGAATTTGGAAGCAAAAAAGCCATGCAGGAGCCTTTACAAAAGAACGATAACAATAAAAAACCCAATATTCTGGTAATTTATGTTGACGATATGGGATATCACGATCTTAGTTCGACAGGTTCAAAACTATATGATACACCGGTTATCGACAAACTCAGTTCACAATCCGTAACTTTCACCAATGCCTATGCGAGTTATCCCCGATGTGTTCCTTCCCGGTACGGAATGATCACCGGAACATATCCCGTAAATGAAAACAAAGGCAATATTAGTGAAATACCGGAAGAAAGGAATTTCATAAAACAATTTGATAATGCCGGATACAATACATATTATACGGGTAAATGGCATTTGGGAAAAGATAAAAACTCTCCCCATGGTTTTGGCTTTACTGATAGCTATGCTGCTGGTGAAGCAGGAGGGATTGCAAGCCGTTTCTATCCTTTCAATAAAATGAAGAAAAACGGTAAACCGGGTAAATATAAGGTTCCTGATGTGGAAGAAGATGGCAAAGAAGGAGATTATGCAAGTGATCTGCTTACCGATGCGACTATTAAATTCATAAAAAATAATCCTAAAGACAAACCATTTCTTGCTGTTTTGGCATTTTATGCGGTACATACGCCATTGGAGGCAAAGCAAAAAGATATAGAACGCAATAAAGAACAATTGAAATATATTGATTTCGGTGATATGCCACCTTATACTTATGATGGAACCAGGGCCAAAATGAGGCAGGATAATCCCGCTTATGCAGGAATGGTAGAAAATGTTGATGAAAATGTGGGTAGATTATTGAATACTTTGAAGGATTTAGGTATTGAGGATAATACGATAATACTTTTTAGCTCTGATCACGGAGGATTATCCAATTCGGGATTGAAAAATAACAGGGAACTGGCAACAACTAATTATCCTTTGCGTGCAGGTAAAGGCTGGCTTTATGAAGGAGGCATAAGAGTTCCTTTTTTTGTAAAATGGGGTGATAAATTTTCACCACATATCGATGATAATTCCATAGTTTTGGGAATGGATATTTTTCCCTCATTATTGGATTTGGCTTTGAATAAAAAAGTAATGGGAGTTGACGGAAAAAGTTTTAAAAATGTATTGTACAATAAAGAAAACTGGAAGGACAGAACTGTTTTTTGGCATGAACGTAAAGCAAGGCCAAATCGTACAGGAGAACATAAAGCTTCTGTCGTAAGATCCGGTGAATATAAACTGGTTCATTTTTTTGGTGACAATAAAATAGAACTCTATAATATAAAAAATGATCCGGGTGAACAAAATAATCTGGCGGAGAAAATGCCTGAGAAAACAGCTGAGATGATGAAATTACTAACCGGTTGGAAAACAAAATATTTAGTACCTTCCAAATTGGATAAAAAAAATAAAAAGCATAAAAAGAAACACAAAAAAAATAAATACAAAACTGAATGATTAGTGACCTTACTGATAATATATCAATGAATTTACGGATGAATATCATTCATTTTTTTAAGGTGTATTTCATTTTTTCGCATTGCGGGTTGGTTTCTCCTTTAGGAGTTAGAGGCAAAGGGAAAGGAAAGCGAAAAAGTGAAATGCACCCTTTTTTTAGTATACTATGGTTTTTATTGTTTTCTTTACAACTTAATTCTCAGGTTGTTATTGCAAGTTTGAATCCTGATGTCAGAGACAAAACAGAATTGAATATAGGTTTCAACCGTCGTTCAGACAATGGTAATTATTGGAAAAATAATGCATTTATTTCTCTGTTGAAAGATATTGATCCCGAAATAATCAGATATCCGGGTGGTACTCAGGCAAATTATTGGGATTGGAAAACAGGGAAATTTATTGAGGGAACTAATAAAATCTGGGGCAACAAGGAAGTTATAACAATCCCTGATTTTGTTAAAGCTCTTCCCGACAGGTCAAAAATAATTTATGTCTTGAATATGGCAAGACCTACTTCTGCAACCGGTATAGATGTAAATGCAGATGAAAGGATTTTAAAAAGTAAAGAAACCCTCAATTTGAAAATAAAGAATATGCTGGATGCTATTGCAAAATTTGAGGAAGAAGGGAAATCGCTTTATGCTGTGGAACTTGGTAATGAGTTTTATTTTGGAAATATTGAATCCGGCATTTTTCAAATAAAAGAGAAAAACGGTTTGTTTTATTCGGGTTGGAACTATTCTCAAAATACTGCATATATTTCTTCTTCCAAAAGAGAAGCAACCGAAATCAATGCAAAGTTTTATCTTGAACAATGCAATGAAATAGTTTTCGCTATAAAAAACAAATACCCGGATATCAAAATCGCTTTAACTACTACTAAATCCGGTAATACCAATTCGACTAGAAATATTTGGAACAGTACGATATTTGATCAATTGAGGAACAATCCGGTTTATGAATTTCTGCAAGAAAATATTTTTGCGGTTACACAACATCATTATATCAATCAATCCTATGGTATTCAGTATGAAATAAACGATATACTTTCTGCTAAAAAAGCTATAGCAGAAGGAATCTCATATCCGGTTGACAGAAAAGATGATTATGATATGGTGCCGGATGAATATAAAATATGGTACACTGAAATAGGAGAAAGTAAAAGAATTGCTGAGGATACCTGGGCTGCGGGATTAAGATATGCAGCTTTTATGCTGAGCTGGATGAGTCTTGGTGATAAAGTCGGACAGTTGGACTATCAACACATTACAGACAATAATGTAATAAAAACCGGTGAAAATATGAGTTTGGCACCGGTCGGTATTGCTGCAAAGTTGCTTAATACAGCCATGCGGAATATGGAAAAGTTTCAAGAGATAGACTTTGACTATAATCCTGTGTCAGTAGGTGGAATAAAATCATTATACGGTTACAAATTTAAAAATAATACCAAGGAATCCCTTTTTATTATAAATATCGGCGATGCACTTCTTTTAAAAATAGATATCAGAGATCTGTTAGATACTTCAGCAGAACTTAGATTGATACAATACTATTCTTCTAAACCGTATATATCTGATGTTTATGAAGGTCATGAAAATATTGAATTTATTTCAAAATATATTGATAGTACATTTCAAGTAAAAGATTTTTCAATTTCAGTTATCGAAACAGGAAACAAACTTGGTAATAACCAATTAACAAGGGAAAAAATCACTATTTCACCTAATCCTGTTGAAGATAAATTGAATATATTATATGATAATAATGAAAGGATAGAAAGAATCCTGATACTGGATACTAAGGGCAATACTGTTTTTATAAAAAACAATCCATTAAATACGATAAATGTAAGTTCTTTTTCTCCTGGTGTCTATTTTCTTGTATTGAAATTTAAAGATAAAAAAATAATAAAAAAATTTATAAAGCGATGATGCTAAAAACTAAAATATTATTATTTGGTATTTTTCTGATTTTAAGTAGTGGTTGTATTTCCACAGCTCAACAAAAAGCCAATATTAGTCAAAAAAGTTCTGTTGAATCCAAACCTAATGTGCTTTTTATCTTAGCAGATGATCTGGGTATAAATGCCCTGAATTGTTATGGAAATCCGGTAATCGAATCTCCGAATATCGATAAACTTTATTCTGAAGGGATACACTTTACCAATGGATATTCCAATGATCCTACCTGTGCACCCTCGAGAGCATCGATTATGTCGGGACAATACGTGCCGCGACATAAGGTTTACAGGGTGGCTAACAGATACAAAAAGCAAAAAGGGACACTAGAACACATGAAATACCTGCCACCGGAAAATTATAAATTACAAGGTAGCGGTGCAGGATTGGCTAAAGATAAGGTAACACTGGCAGAAGCTTTTCAAAAAAATGGATATGCAACCGGTGCTTATGGCAAATGGCACTTAGGTAAAAATGAATTGGGTATTATTCATCAGGGATTCGATAAAGGCTTTGAGATAATAGGGCATTACAATTTTAAAACATATCCTCATCAGGATACTGTTGATAATTCGCAGTATTCGGCTGATTTTATTACAGAGAAAACTAAGGAATTTATTTCAGAATCGGTTAGGTTAAAAAAACCTTTTTTCGCTTATGTTCCATATTATTTGGTTCATAAACCGTTGGAACCAAAACAAAAATATTATAAAGAATTTAAAGAGAAATATAAAAACGATACCGGATTCGGAGAAAAAGAATTAAAAGTTCTGGCTATGATCAAAAGTCTTGACGAAAGTGTAGGGCAATTGTTGGATTATATTAAAAAACTTGGAATCGAAGATAATACAATTGTGGTTTTTGCATCTGATAACGGTCATTATAAAACTAAAAACAATATTTTTAATCAGCCGTATAGAGGCTATAAAGGACAAACTTATGAAGGAGGAATACGCGTACCGTATATTTTTAAGTGGAAAAACCATATACCGGCAAATACGGTTTCCGGGGAACCGATAATTCATATAGATATTTATCCTACATTGTTGGGTTTGACTAAATCAAAATTTCCGGAAAATTATATTTTAGATGGTGAAGATTTAACACCTGTTTTGCTTGACCCTTCCCGAAAAACAAAGAGAGATGCTTTGGTTTGGGAATACACGAATTATGCGCGTTACAATCCACGAAAAAATACATTTGCATCGCAATGGGTAAATGTAATACAAATGGATGGATTCAAATTAACTGAAGTGGTTGAAACTAACGGATATTATATGTTCAATCTAAATGATGACCCTTATGAAACTAAGGAGATATTGGGAAAATATCCTAATATTGCAGGAAAATTAATGCGTCGCTTGGAAAAGTGGAAAAAAGAAACGGGTTATGAACCTCCTAAGAAAAATCCTGATTATACAGGTAATACCAAATAAATATTAGAGTTTTTTTGGTAAAATTGATAATATTACTGATATGAGATTAAAAAAATATATTACAATAATAATTTTATTTTTGGCTGCTTTTGGCATGGCACAATCACCTCCTGATGCTCCATTGACCCCACAGGAATGGATTGACAAAATGGGAATAGGAAGTTGGTGGATTTTTAATATTCCACCCGATGAAGATACAAATATCAAAGTGAATTATTCATCCAGGATATTGGACTCGTTGCAAACAAATTTTTGTATCAACGGAGGAAGATTGCATTGGGTAGCACAAGATATGTATGATGAAAATGGGGAATTGCTTCAGGAAGCAATAAACAATTTACGTAAAATTATTGATGATTTTATGGAAAGAGATATGGCTATTTCATTAAATGTTCAGTTTTTGTATAACGATGCACCAATGACAGAGAAGAATAGGACTAAAATGAAAAATGCCTGGGCAAAACTCTCTGATGAATTTAAAGATGTAAGTCATAATCTCGCTATGTGTCCTGTCATAGAATTTCACGGATGGGCTGATTTGGATAAAACGGCAAGGAGAGATAGTCTTAATGAATTGTATCACGACCTGACAATTATTTTCAGAGAAAAAAATCCTACCAGGATAATGTCATACAAACCTTGGGGATCTGCAAGACGTGCCGAATTCTATACTTTGGATTTTCCTTTTGGTAATGATCCTTTGCCCGGTGAAAATAATCAATTTTATTATGTTGCATCTTTTAGCGGTTCAGCAGGTATGGGAGACTGGAATAAGTGGTATGAAGGAATGCCTCAGTCCGAATTGGATAGACTTTATTTTCAAACTATGAATGCCGGTATTTCTGACACAAGCAAGATTTACGGTATGAATGCAGCAATTAAATTTAGAGATGAGACGGGAATCCCGTTTTGGTGTGACCATTGGCGTCCTAATTATCACAAAGCGGCAGGCACATCCAAACAATGGTCAATGGAACAAAATCTGGCTTATGTGGAATTTTTTGAAAATAAATTATTGGAAATCAATTCTGCAGGAGCAGGTTTGCAAACCAGAACATTTTGGGATGATGAAACAGATGATTTGATCAGGTTAAATCAGGATTCTTCAGATGCGGATATTATGGCGGTAAAATTTATGGAGTTATTGCACAATATGTGTATTGATAAAAAGCTTGGTACTGATCTTTTGAAAAATGATATTCAAAAAATAGAGGTCTATCCCAATCCATTTATCGATAAAATTACTTTAAAAGGGAAAAAATTAAGAAAAAAGGAAATAAGTATTTATGATGTTTTGGGAAATAAGATAAATAATTTTACGATAAAGAAAATCAATGAAGATACTTTGGAAATACATTTTGCCAATATAAACAAAGGCTTATTTTTTGTAAGAAATAAAAAGTCGGTAATTAAAATTATTAAACTAAAATAAAAAAAGGGTTTTATTAAATAGAAAACACCTTGGTTGTTTAATTTATTGATTGTCTGAGAGTTGAAAGCATAATAATATTTTCTCAATTATCCTTTCCCTTTTTGCTCCTTCGCTGAAGCTTCGGCGCAAGCGAAAGGGAAACGGGAAAGGGTTCTAAATAGAAAGTTTTGAAAATATTATTATGCAAATATAATATTTTACTGCATTATATTTTGTTTAAAAAAATATTTGATCTAAGCAGTTCCATTAAATAAATCATTAACACATGAAATATCTGTTCTTATCATTATTCATTTCTTTATCAATTTTTTCGTGTTTCGCACAAAAAACAGACAGCGTTTCCATTAAAACAAAAAAACATAAAAAAGAAAATCAAACAGATGAATTTCAAACTTATGAGATCGATAAATCTGTAAAGATAAAAACAGCAGGCAAAGAAGCTGTCAAAGCATGGAAAGATAATAAATTTGGATTATTTATTCATTGGGGACCTATCAGTCAACTTGGTTTGCCATTGAGTCATTCCAGGCATAGTGAAAGTCATCGACCCGGCGGCAAACCTTATAAACCATATAAAAAAGGTTTGATAGAACCTGAAGTCTATGATGTGCAATATAAAACATTCAATCCTGTCAAATACGACCCTGATTATATAGTGAAATTGGCAAAAGAAGCAGGTATGCGATACCTTGTTTTTACAGCAAAACACCATGCCGGATTTTCAATGTTTGATTCCAAAGTTACGGATTATGATATTATGAATACCCCTTACGGTAAGGATATATTGAAACAACTTGAACAGGCATGCAGGAGGCAAAATTTTGAATTTGGCTTTTATTATTCTCCCAGAGACTGGCATCATCCTGACTGCGATTCGGAAAAACATCATGATAGATATATTAAGTTTTATAAGGCTCAAATGGATGAATTATTAAATAATTACGGTAAAATATATGAGATTTGGTTTGATGGATTGGGCCCGGGTAAATGGGGAAATACTTCCGAAGAAATAATGAAAAAAATAAGAAAACTTCATCCCGATGCAATGGTCAATGATCGCGGTGGTGTCGGTGCTGATTTTTATACTCCCGAACATACAATAAGCCAGTTGAACAATGAAGATAATTGGGAAGCCTGCCATACTACAACATCTCAATGGGGATACAATCCCAATGTAAAAGTAAAGCCACTAAAACAATTGATGGAAATACTTCTCTATACGTGGGGAGGAGGAGGAAATATGCTGCTGAATATTGGACCGCGAGGTGACGGCTCATTGAATCCCGTTGAAGAAAAACGTCTTAAACAAATAGCGAAATGGTGGAAAATCAATGGAGAAACAAGCATAAGAGGTACAAGAGGCGGTCCTTATTATCAGGAACCGTGGGGAGTATCAACTAAAAAGGGAAATAAAGTATTTTTGCATATTTTCAGATGGCCATCATCCAAAGAAATGACTTTTCCCAATTTGCCCGGATTAAAGCTTAAAAAAGTTAAAATGCTGAACGGTAAAGAGATAGATTACAGTCAATATGATGATCATTTTGCAATAGAAGTTGCACCTGAAAATCGAGAAAAAATAGTTACGACAATAGAACTTACTTTTGATAAATCCGTAATGGATGTAAGACCTTTGCACGTTTATCTCCCGTTGACTTATAAAGCTAAACTTACCGCATCCCAAAACAGGAAAGATATTGGAAATTTGATTGACGGAAATGCGAGAACAACCTGGCTGGCTGATAAGAAAAACGGAGATATTTGGATCAAAGCGGAATTTGATACTCCGGTTACAATAGCAAGTGTAGTGGCTGGTCGTGGTGATCATTGGAAACCAAAAAACAAGCCCGAACTTCAAATCCCGGATGGAAAAGGCGGATGGAAAACAGTATTCAAATGGAAACCTAAATGGGAGATCATCAAGTTTTTAAAGAAACCCGTTACCACTAAAAAGATCAGACTATTGGTGAAAGGCACAAACTATTATAATTTGGCGGAATTTGAATTGTATCCACCGATGTGATGTTTGCAGAAAAATGACAATTTTCAATCCTTTTCTCCACGTGTGTTACATCGAGCTTGTCGAGATGTTCCGAAACCGGAGTAGCTGCCAACCCGCAATCGCCCACTGGGAATTTGCGGGTTGCTATATCCCCCTATCATTTTTCGTAACAAAGTGGAGAAAAATTATAAGGGGGAGAGCAGAGCATGTGCGGGATGCCTGAGGGGGTAGCTGTGCAGAAAATTAATTTTGAGATTTTAACACCTAAAATTACATTTATTTCGTCATAACGTATTGATTTTCAATATTGTCTTTTTTGAAGTTAAAAAAGTGTGAAAAACAGGAAAAAATCAAAATCTGAATAAAAATTATCAGGATTTCAAAAATTGTCTATTTTCATGCAGGTACGATGTAGTATCTGTAAAAAAATGACAATTTTCAATCCTTTTTTAATTATTGTTTGACCTTAAACAATTTTTACTGTGCTATTTTTGTATTTATTAAAATGATTGATAAATGCAAAGAAAGAATTATTTTTATATAGCTTTGTTAGTAACTCTTTTTTACTCTTTGGGCAATGCTCAAACGGCATTTTATGTTGATCAGATAAATGGAGATGATAATAATAACGGCACATCACCTTCTACGGCCTTTCAAACGTTTGAGAAAGCTCTTGATAATGTTAGTACAGGAACAAATAGCGATGGTGATTCTATCCTAATCATTGGAGAATATCATAATCAGAGCTTTGATAACGATTACAAATATACTGATGGATATGACAATGATCCTCATCTGTGGCATGCGGAAAAGACGATTTTGATCAACGGATTGAATGGAAATGCATCTCATTATATTACAATAAAAGCTTATGATAATAATACGGTATTGAAAGGTGACGGTTCAAATATCTTTAGAGTATTTAATAGTTCTTATCTTATAATTGAGGATTTTAAAATGCAGGGACAAACGGATTCAATACCGTTATCCACGGCCAATGCATTGCAGTTTGTTTATATAAGATACAATGATGAAAATCCTCTCGAAGGTACGGTTACAGAGCCTGCCGAAAAAGATATTCACTACAGAAACCAAGATGAAGTCAATGATAATGATGGTATAGTTGAAGAAACAGATACATTTACAAATTTAAGTGATTTCACTGTTGTAAGACCTTCGTTTATAGATACCAGAGGATTATACATGAGTAATTGTAATAATATGATAATAAGAAACAATAAAATATTCAAAGTTCCCGGCAACGGGCTTAGGGTTTCTTATGGTAAAAATATTGAAATTTATGATAATGAAGTTTATCTGACTTCTTTAAAATCATATTCGGGTACTCACGGGCTGGTAGTTACCAAAACAAAGAAAATAGATTCGGGATATAGTATAAAAGTTGAAAGAAATATTGTTCATCACAATTACAATGAGCAATATTCCTGGTCTCCGGCTAAAATTATTATTAATCCAAGAATTGATGAAGGAAAAGGTATTTCTCTTGAAAGAAACAATCTGAACGAGTGGAAAAGCAGCAATAATACTTCGAGGATATTATTGCGAAACAATTTATGCTATTGGAATGGTTATGCGGGATTGAATAATCACGATGGATACAAAGTTGATATTATAAATAATACAGCATTTTTAAATCATTATACCAATTCGGTTACTTATGCGACCGATGGTGTTCAAAAAGGAAGAAATGTCGGTATTAGTTGTAATGGTGGTGATGATGTGAAGATAATTAATAATATCTCAGTAGTATCTGTTCCCGATGAAAGTTCGACTTGGATCGGCTATGCACTTTCTTCTGCCAATATCAATATTTTAGTCGTCAGAAACAATGTGTCCTATGATATGGATGGGGATTTGGATTTGGATACGGATATTACAGATGTTGAAATAAACAGACTGGTTGCTGACCCTTTGTTTGTAGATGCTCCTCAGGAATATCATGATACGGACTATTCTTATGATTTCCATCTTAGTAACAATTCTCCTGCAATTGATTTCGCCGATCAAAATTATTCGCTTTCCGAAGATATTAATCATATCTACAGACCATTATTATCGGGAATTGATGATGGCGCTTATGAATATGGTAAATATTGGACAGGAAAAATAAATAATAGCTGGAATAATTCAGCCAATTGGTCGGATGATGTTCCTGTGGCTACGGATAGTATAACCATACCTCCTTCCTCCCATTACATTAATTATCCCAAAGTTTTCAATAATTCTACTATAAACAAATTATTTTTATATGGAGACGCTCAGTTGATCATAAGTCAAAATGTGGAATTTAGAATTGAATAAAAAAGGAAAAGAAGATTATTTTAGGAAATTAATAAAAAAGTCTCATTAGAACAGGGTAGTAGAAAAAAAACACTATATTGGTTATATTTGCCAAAAATTAAAAATAATACCAAATATATTTATGAAAAATTCATTATTTCTTATTTTAATGGTATTCTTATTGATCTCTTGTAAGACTGTTTCGGTTGATAAAAACACTAAAAAACAAGAGGATAAACCCAATATCCTTATTTTGCATGTTGATGATCTTGGTTATCATGATTTGAGTTGTAACGGTTCTAAAATATATCAAACTCCCACCATTGATAATTTGGCTTCTCAATCCGTTGTTTTTGATAATGCTTATGCCAATTATCCCCGATGCGTCCCGTCACGTTTTGCTATGATGACAGCAGGTTATCCCGTTCAAAACGGGGATGTTCCCGATGATGGATTCAATATTGGTAATTTTAGCGATGATAAAAATTATATTAAAGCGATAAAAAATGAAGGTTATCAAACCGCTTTTTTCGGCAAATGGCATCTCGGTAGTAAGCAAAGTGTCAAGGATTTTGGTTTCGATTATGTTTTTGCAGCCGGACACGCAGGATCACCTATTAGCTATTTTTATCCTTTCAATGTGAAAAAACGAAAAGGCAAAAGCAAAAAACATCCAATTCCCGACATTGACGAAGTTGGAAAACCCGGAGACTATTTGACAGATTTGATGACTGAAAAATTGATAGATTATATCAAAAACAGGGATACTCATAAACCTTTTTTAGTTGAATTTGCTTTTTATGCAGTTCATCAGCCATTGGAAGCTAAAAAGCAGGATATTCAAAGGAATAGAAAAGAAATAAACTCTTTTGATTTCGGCGATCAACCCGAATATATCAAAGAAGGAACAGGGCGTACCAAAATGAGACAGGACAATCCCGTCTATGCCGGAATGGTTGAAAATCTCGATGAAAATGTTGCAAAGATATTACAAACTCTAAAGGATCTGGGCTTAGAAAATAACACAATTATTGTCTTTTCATCTGATCACGGAGGTTTATCCAATGACGGAACAAAGAAACGACATTTGGCAACATCCAATTTCCCCCTTCGGGCAGGCAAAGGACATTTATATGAAGGAGGTATCAAGATACCCTTATTTATCAAATGGAATAATCGATTTAAACATAGAAAAGAAAAAGAGTCTCTTGTTATGTTGATGGATATTTATCCTACTTTGTATGATATTATTTCAAATAAAAAGTTGAAAACCGTAGGAAAAAGTTTTCTTCCCGTCATAAAAGGCACTGAAAATTGGAAAGACAGAATAGTTTTTTGGCATTCTTCCAAAGCAAGACCTGTAAATACCGGTGACAGCAAATCTTCTGCGATCAGAGAAGGAAATTATAAATTGATAGATTTTTATAAAAAAAATAAAATTGAATTGTATGATTTAGCAACAGATCCCTATGAAAAAGTTAATTTAGCAGATAAAGACAATGAAAAAAGGGATATTTTACTGAAAAAATTAAATGAATGGAAACGAAAGAATAATATTAAAAAATTAAACAGATGAAAATAATCTTTTATATAAGTTTTTTCTTTTTCTTGTTTACCGCTTGCAATCAAAACATTAAACAAGCAGGAAACAAACATCAAATATCAACATCTTCCGGTATTGATATCATTGATAAAAACAAGCTCAAATATATTTCAATTGACAATGATTTTGGAAAAATAATCAGAATAAAAGGAGAAACCCCGGATTCATTTTTACATAAAGTAATTACCAAAAAACAACCGAAATTTATCTATAATCTTTCGACTTCAATACCTCTTATAAAAAAATCTGGCTATAAAAAAGGAACGGTTTTATTATTGTCTTTTGAAGCGATTACGCAAACATCAAGTTTGGAAACAGGGGAAGCAAAAGTGTTGTGGATACTGAATCAATCCGGTTCTTACAAGCACAATTTGGAAAAAACGATTAGTCTATCTCCTGAATGGACTAAATACTATCTGCCTTTTAAGACAACAAAAAATATTTCAAAACATGATTTCAATTTAGTATTGCAATATGGATTCAGACCTCAAAGTTTTATTATTAAAAATATCAAATTTGAAGTTTTTCCTTCAGGTACAAAAATATCCGATCTACCAAAGACAAAGATCACTTATTCAGGTATGGAAAAAGATGCAGAATGGAGAAAAGAGGCATTTGAGCGGATTGAAAAAATAAGAAAAGGCAATTTCACACTGACTATTACAGATAATGGAGTACCTGTATCAGGAGCAAAAGTCCGGATAGAATTGGTGAAACATGATTTTAGATTTGGAGCTGCTCTAAGTGCTCAGGATATTGTGGAAAATAGTTTGGAATATAGAAGATTTAAGCAGTTTTTCAATGCGACTGTTTTGGAAAATGATCTAAAAATAAAGAGGTGGAAAAACAAAAAAAGAAGAGAAATTACTCTCAATGCTCTGCAAATTTTGAAAAAAGATAATATTGATGTTAAAGGGCATGTACTTGTTTGGCCCGGAATGAGATATTTGCCGGAAGAAGTCAGAAAAAACAAAGACCATCCTAAGAAAGTGACTAATTATATCAATAATCATGTTAAAAATATATTGAGGGAAACCAAAGGAATGGTATCGCATTGGGATGTGGTGAATGAAGCCTATACCAATAAAGACCTTCAGGAAATAACCGGTTCTGAAAAAATACTCTACAATGCTTTCAGAATAGCAAAACGAATTCAACCGCAAGCAAAAAGATTTACAAATGAATACGGAATTATCAGCAAAGGTGGAATTGATAAAAAAAAGCTACAATGGTATTATGATTTTATCAAAAGAGTGGACAAACATACAGGTAGACTGGTAGACGGCATAGGAATACAGAGCCATATCGGAAGCGATCTCACAAGCCCGGCAAAAGTATTGGATATACTTGATTATTATTCTGCATTGGACAAAGAAATCTCTATCTCTGAATTTACAATGGCGATACAGGAGCCTGATATCAAAGAACAATATACACGTGATTTTATGATAGCGGCGTTTAGCCATCCTGCTGTTACGGAATTTATGTTTTGGGGTTGTATGTACAATGATAGAAACAAAGTGGATATTTTTAATCTTGATGGTAGTTTGGGAACAATGGGTAAAGCATTTGATGGACTTGTTAATGGTCAGTGGAAAACGAAAATCGAAGATATCACGGATAAACAGGGGAAATTACAAGGAAGAGGATTTTTTGGTGCTTATAAATATATTCTATTTTATAAAGGAAAAAAGAAAACCGGCAATTTTTATCTAAAACCCGGAGAAATTGGAGATATAAATATAGAAATATAAAAAAATAATCAAATGAAACACTACATGATATTTATAGTATTGCTTTTTTTTATTTCCTGCAAAATCCAGCATCCTGTTGCTAAAAATGAAAACAATAATTCCAAGCCCAATATTTTATGGATTGTAACCGAAGATATCAGTCCTACTTTGTCAATGTACGGAGATTCGACTGCCAAAACGCCTAATCTTGATGCACTGGCTTCGGAAGGAACCGTTTATACCAATGTTTTTACTACTGCGGGGGTATGTGCTCCCAGCAGGTCGGCTTTGATTACCGGAGTTATGCAAAGCAGTATAGGTACAATGCACATGAGAACAGCAAAAGATGTCTTCTCTTGGGGCAAAAGGCAATACAAAAGCAAGGTGAATATTACGGACATCGAAGGTGATACCATAAGGCAGTATTCAACGGTTATCCCCGGATATATTAAATGTTTTCCCGAATATTTGAGACAAAACGGATATTATTGTACCAACAATGCTAAAACGGATTATCAATTCGCAGCACCATTGTCTGCCTGGGATGAAAATGACTGGAGTGCTCATTGGCGACACAGACCGGAAGGAAAACCTTTTTTTGCGGTTTTTAATATCGGATTGACACATGAAAGCAGATTGTGGAAACATGCAGATAAACCCTTGACTGTTGATCCTGATGATGTATTTGTGCCACCTTATCTGCCCGACACAAAAACCAGTAGAAAGACAGTTGCAAGGCATTATAGCAATGAGGAATTGATGGATAAAAAAGTTGGAGAGATAATAGAACAATTGAAAGAAGACGGACTTTATGACAATACCATTATTTTCTTTTACAGTGATCATGGAGGTCCTTTGCCAAGGCAAAAGAGGGAAGTTTATGACAGCGGTTTAAAAGTGCCCTTGATCATTAAAAATATAAATTCATCGACAATAGGGTATAATGACAGATTAATTTCCTTTTTGGATTTTGCTCCTACTGTTTTAAGTATTGCAGGCATTAAAGCTCCCTCATATATGCAGGGAAAAGCATTTTTGGGAAAATATAAATCAAATTCCGGAAGAAAATATATTTATGCAGGTTCGGACAGACTTGATGAGTGTACGGACAGGATCAGGTCTATTAGAAATAAAAGGTATTTGTACGTCAGGAATTATTTTCCTCAAAAACCCGGATATGAAGACCTGAGATACAGAAAAAATATTCCTATGATGCCCGAAATGTTGGATTTGAAGGATGAGGATAAACTGGATTCTATCCAAATGCAATGGTTTGTGCCAAAATCAGGTTTTGAGGAACTATATGATTGCAAAAAAGATCCTTATGACATAAATAATATCGCCGGTAATCCCGATTATCATGAGATATTGGATAGTTTTAGAAATGAATATTTAAAAATCACACAAAATATTCCTGATTTGGGCATGATTCCCGAAGCACAATTGATAGATATGATGTGGCCAGACGGTGTTCAGCCAAATACGGAAAATCCTGAAATTGAATTTAAAAACGGTAAAATATTTTTATCATGCAATACTTCCGGTGCTTCTATCAGTTATCTGTTTTCCGATAATCCGGATAAAAAATTCGATTTCAATGATAAATGGCTGTTGTACTCAAAACCATTATCCATTGCTAAATCAAAGTATATATATGTTGTAGCCGAAAGGATAGGGTACAGGATTAGTGAAATGAAAAGGTATGATATAGCCTTAGATCAAAAGTAGATTTATACAGGTGGATTTATACCGGATTATTCATGCTTTTTGGTATTAATCCTTAAGAAATTTAAAAATATATACTTTTGCTTCCGTTTGAATCCTCAATACATAAAGTCCGTGATTAAATCTTGATAAATCTATCTCTGTATTTTCCTTGTCCAGTGCTATTTCCTGTATCGCAACCCCCGATAGACTGTATATTGTCATCTTTTTTATAGCACTATCACTTGCTATTATGTGTAATTTTGATTTAACAGGATTTGGAAATATTTTTATATCTCCTCTATTCAATACATTAATACCTGTAGCTTTGTTAATCACCACTACCATACTACAAGACTTTTCATTTTCTGCATTGTCTTTTACAGTCCAAACAATTGTAGTTGTACCTATTGGAAATTTTTCATTTTTTAAACCGGATGTGTTATTTACGTTATTACTTATACTTGCAATACCACAATTATCACTGATATCGAAAGGATCAAATTCTGTGCCCGTAACTGTATAAAAATTTTGATTTTGATCAAGATTAATCAATACCGAATCAACACATTTTATCTCCGGACTTGTATTGTCTTCAAGCTTTATATTAAATTCTATTTCTGATGAATTACCTGCTTCATCTGTAGCTATTAATTTAATTATTTTTTTTTCGTCTGAAATAATTGTACCCTTTGGCGGCATTTGAGTAATAGCGATATCATTATCACAATTGTCCGAGACCAAAATTTCAGCTGTATAATCCTTTAGAGAGGCTTCACAATTTTCATTTGCCTCAACTATTGTGTCGGTAATCGCGGAATCAAAAACAGGGGCAATGCTATCTAAAACAATTTTTGCCACTTCACTTATTTTTTCACCAAATTCATTTGAGGTTTTGCATCTGAATTTCGCATTGTTTAAGTTTTTGTTTACTAAGACGCTTAAGACTGGAGTTTGCGTTCCTGAAAAATTCAAATTATCCGCAAGGTCTGCCCATACATCTACGTTATCATATAAAATTTGCCATTGATAATCAACAATATTCTCTCCTTCTATTGTGAAATTAACAGTAGAGCCTATACAAACACCTGACTGATTAACCGGTTGCAATGTTATTTTTGGAGCAACGGGCTCTGCACCACAACTGCATTTTTGAACAGGTTTACCTTGCAAAAATCTGATTTTTGCGGGAATAGTCCCTGAATT